>Ga0307990_1003069_pt1 | contig 12977 bp, 11 predicted proteins | sample EllFjometagen129_FD_203168 | JGI IMG/M metagenome (GOLD analysis project Ga0307990, IMG submission 203168) | Marine microbial communities from Ellis Fjord, Antarctic Ocean - #129 | ecosystem: Environmental > Aquatic > Marine > Unclassified | place: Southern Ocean | collected 2014-10-08
TAAATGCTGCACCATCTCTGGTAAATAATGGAGATTGATCACGCAAGCCGTCACTCCTGCGCTATCTCGAAGCCATGATAAAGTCCAATCAATCAATGGCCGATCAGCTAGTGGCATAAGACATTTAGGCAGATCCTTCGTCAAAGGTAAAAGACGCGTCCCCTTCCCCGCTGCCAGGATCATCGCTTTCATGGCAATATCCCAGGTTTCAAAATATCCAAAGGCTTCTATTCCCTTTCAATTTTCCAAAATCCTAACCGGTCGTTTTTCATTGGCCGATTGATAAACCGCAGCGATCATACGATTAGCTTCCAGACCGTCGCGACCGTTTCCAAGAGGTTCCTTGCCCTCTCTTATCGCTGATATAAATTCTTTCCACTCTTCTTCCCAAGAAATATCCGGTCCATCAAAAATAATCGTCTCCTCATTTGGAGCGCCACCAGCGTAGCGCGTGGCGCTGTTATTCGTTATTCGTTGATTCGTTATCCGTGCTTCACCCGCCTTTGCGCCTTTGCGTCTTTGCGCGAGACCATTAACCAATAACGGATAACCATTAACCGTGGGCCGTTTCCCCACAGTCAACTTCTCCGACCCGTAACTCCCTCCAAGCCCGTCAACAACCAGGTATCCGGCTTCGCCAAAAATTTCAAAGACAAACCGGTTCTTCCATTGGGTCCAGCTCGTATGCATAGTTGCTATTTTACCTTCAGGAGTCTTAAACCAGGCAAAGGCATTATCTTCCACATCCATCTTCCAATAGTAGGTCGACGTATATCCAAAGGCGTCCTCAAAGTCCCCCATAAACCACCGAAAGAGATCTACAACATGTACACCCTGATCGAGCAGCTCGCCACCTCCGCATATGTCTCGACTGGCACGCCATTCCTTTTCATATCCGGGTCGTCCCCCATGACCATATAGACAACGTATGAAATAGACGTCTCCGATGGTTTTTGTCTTTACAAGCTCATGCGCCTTTCGGATAGCCGGGTGATGCCGATGATTAAATCCCGTCTTTAAAACAACTTCATTTTCATCGGCGGCAGCAACCATCTGCTCAGATTCCACTGCGTTTTTTCCCAAAGGTTTCTCACAAAGGACATGAATATTCTTTTTTACTGCGCACAAAACTATTTCTTTCAGAAATTTATTCGGAGTAGCGGCTACAACAATATCAAGCTTTTCTTTCTCCAACATTTCACGCCAGTCGCGGTAAGCCTTTCCATTGCCAAACTCCTCAATCAACGCCGCCGCATTAGACACCTCTACATCAGCCGCGCAGGACAAACAACACCCCTGATCCAACCTTGTAACAGCCGCACGCTTCCTCCCGATCAAACCGCAACCCACAATACCAATGCGCAGCATTTCCACCCCCTCACTTCTCACCCCTCGTAACCTACCCTTCTCAACAATCCCTTATCGCCAATATTTTTTTCTTCAAAATCCCTCGCGTATTTTCTGTAAGGTTCGTTGACATGAATCAACCTACCGGATAAACATGCGGGTCTTTCCTCGGCAAGGAAGAAGCACAAATCAGCGGCCTTTTCCGGAGACGTGCCCCCATCTTCGTTAGTTTTTACAGCTTCCTCGTAGGCTCCCAAGCCGGCATTGCTTTTATCGGCAATCACCTCATCCGTCATCCGCGTCTTAACAGCCCCCGGTGCCACCGCATAAATCTTTACTCCTTTCCCCTTACACCCCTCACATTTCTCCTCACTCTCTCTAATCTCCTTATCAACCGTCTCCACTAATCTTAAGACTCCTGTTTTACTCGAACTATATGAGGAAAAATGTGGACGGGCATAGGCGGCACCGCCACCGGAAAACAGGATAATAGCGCCACCTCTATCGCGCATAACCGGCAAGGCTGCACGGCATACATTAAAACTGCCCACCATATTAACCAGAATCGCTTCCCGCCAGAGATCCGGATCATTATTCCAGATCGCCCCTATAGGCCCCTGTAAACCTGTAGTATTAATAACGCAATCAAGACAGCCGAATTTTTCAAGATGTGAGGCTACCACTCTCTTTACATCATTATACGTGGAAACATCTGCCACAGAACCACGCGCCACGCCACATAGAGATAGTTCGCCTTCAGCCTTCTTGACTCTACTCTCACCACGCGCCGCAATCGTAACACCATATCCCCGTAAAACAAAGAACCCGGCAACAGACCGGCCAATGCCCAAAGAACCACCAAATATTATGACACTTTTTTGCACATTGCTATTTTTTGCTCCCAATTTTCCAACCCCTCAAACACACTTGCCCTCTTTTTTCTCCACTCCTTACCCTTAACCCCTCATTTTTTACTATCTCGCCCCATCTGTAAAATTCACAAGAACTTTTGTTCCTTCAAAATCAAACCTGTAACGCATTTCCCTGAGTCCCATTTTAGCCATTAAATTTCTTAATTTTTTATGGCCTTCTTCTATATAAAAAAGAAAGAATCCGCCGCCACCCGCACCGGTTATTTTTCCCCCGAGCGCACCACTTTCTTTCGCCACCTCATAAATCTTGTCGAATCGTGGACTTGACATTTTTGTCGATATCTTTTTCTTGTGCTGCCAGTGCTCATCAAACATCAATCCGACATCCGTGATATTCCCGCTCTCAACAGCCTCAAGAATCCTGTACCCAATTTCTTTGATATAATGCATATTTAACACGACATCTTTTTTTTCTTCTCTTGCGCCCTTGCTCTGTTCTTCCAAAATCGTGTTTGCACTTCTCGAAGAGTTGGTATAAAAGAGCAAAATGTTTCTATTAAGATCATCGGCAACAGCATCACTGACATTTGCTGCTCGCACAGAAACCGTTCCATCTTTATCGATGTCAAGCACGGTCAGCCCGCCATAGGCAGCCATGTACTGGTCCTGTTTCCCAATAGGTTTCCCCAATCGGTTAATTTCCAGGTCGCAGGCTTCTTCGGCCAGAGGTTGAATTCCAATGTAATCCCTTTGTATTTGATGGAGGCCATTAAGCAATCCTACAGCATAGCAGCTTGATGAACCAAGACCGGTGCCTGAAGGCACATCCGCAATGGAGACTACCTCCAAGGCATTTTGTATTCCTACTATCCGCATGGCCTCTTTGGCTATATCGTGCTTCAAATCTTCTCTGTGTTCCACCATCTCAGATTTGGTATACTTCACCCGGACCAGATCATCAACGATCGGCTTATTAAGATTTATAAACATATATTTATTGATAGCGGCCGCGAATATAAAACCGCCATATTTAGAATAATAGGAAGGCAGGTCCGTACCACCACCACCCAGAGTAAAACGAAAAGGTGTTCTTGTGATAATCATCCGATTTTTCCTTCCGACATTTCTCGTTTGATATATTGTATCATTTCTTCCAGACCCTCTTTTATATCCGTTTTAGGTCTCCATCCCAGTGAGCGAGCCGCTGAAATATCCGCCAACGTAACCTGGGCTTCGCCCGGCAAATCGGCTTCATATCTCGGAACTTTGCTAACATCCAAAAGGCTGCTTATCATCTCATATATATCGTTGACCGAATAATTTACACCCGATCCTACATTGTAGACATTACCGTCAGTCCTTGGATCACTCATACACAAAAGGTGAAAGTCGTTTACATCATCCACATACACGAAATCCCTCTTTTTATCGCCGGTACCGTATATAACCGGTGTTCCTCCATTCAGAAGCTTAATTATAAAGGCGCTCATCACAGGTGGAATCGATCTTCTGTAATCCTGCCGGGGTCCATATACACAAAAATAACGCAGGGCAGTAAAGTTTAATTTATCAGAGGTGAGGGATGAAGAATGAGAGGTGGGCTGGGAAGTGTAAAATCGCCGGTAGGCCTCAGCAAAATACATTGAGGCAAGCTTGCTTACCGCGTAAAAACTCTCCGGCTTTACCTCCGACTCCGGTGTCGGGAACACCGCACTCCCCTCGTACATCGCGGATGACTCGGCATAGATCACCTTCTTCACGCCAGCCCGCCTCGCGGCCTCGAAAACATTCACGGAACCGGTGACATTGATGTCCGCAGTCTCAACGGGATCAGATTGGCAATCAGCGATACAGTTCTTGGCGGCAAGATGAAAAACATAATCTATATTTTCAAACAGAGGATAAATCGCCCTGGAGCGAATATCCATCTGATAAAAATCAACACCCTCGGGGATTTGTTCCTTTACACCATAGGCAAGATTATCTATCCCAACAACGTCAATATCCTGAATCGCAGATTGCTGATTCCGAGTTTCACTATTTTCAAGCAGACGCTCTGCCAGGTTACTCCCTATGAAACCGGCAACACCTGTAATTAAAACTTTCATATTTGCACCAATACTCGAATAATCATACACCTGTTCCCCTGATAACCACCCATGCCGTTTTTACCAATATTTTAAAATCCAACCACAAACTCCAATTGTCGATGTATTGAAGATCAAGTCTGCACCAGTCATCAAAACTACTGATCTCATTTCGGCCATTCACCTGCCAGAGACACGTCATACCGGGCCTGCAACTTATCTTCCTGTGTTGCCAGAACTTAAATCGATCTCCTGTCTTGAAGGTGGCCTTGGCCCTACAAGGCTCATATCGCCCTTTAATGTACTCCACAATTGGGGAAGTTCATCCAGACTATACTTTCTCAACCACTTGCCAACACGAGTAATCCGAGGATCATTTTTGATCTTGAATACAGGTCCTTCCATCTCATTTCGGCTCACCAGCGATGTTTTCAGCTTGTCTGCATCAACTAGCATCGTTCGAAATTTATAGCCCACAAAGTCACAATTATGCTGCCCCACAACCAACCATGGGTATAAAGCTGGGCCTTTTGAATCAATTTTAATAAACAGGGCAATCACAGCGAAAACAGGAAACAATGTTACCAGCAGAACAAAAGAAACGGCAATGTCAAGTAATCGCTTAATGGCCGCTTCAAATTCGTTACGTTCCACTGATGTAAATTTGATAATTGGTAATTCGTGAATCGTATCCGTTTTTGCCTTGGAAATAAGATTTTTAAAAAAGGGGGAAACAATTCGGACAGGCTTGCCTATCATATCACAAATCTCTATAACTTTTTCCGCACTCCCTAAGTATTTGGCCGGAAGCGCAATTATTACCTCATCAACATGGATATGGTTCATATATTCATGGATATGACCTACAGTAGCCACCAGTTTATGCCCAAATCGTTCCTTGCCCAGGTCTCTTTTATAAAAACAGATTATTCCGAGGATATTTAAACCCCAGTCAGGGTAACGGTTTACCGATCCAATAAATTGTCCCGCCACGTCACCAGCGCCGACTACAAGCGCTGTCTTTTGATTTTTCCCTTTCTTTCGCATATAATTAATTGTTTGATGCAAGGCGATTTTCTCCAGTGTTAACAGGAAAAAATTAATCATTGCAAAAGAGATGATAAGGGTTCTTGGAATGTTTGATTTCACAAAGAAAGTAATGGTCAATATTAAAACCGTCCCCAATAACACTGTTTTGGTTACTATTAATATATCAGCCTTCAATGAAGTAAAACGCTGTCCGACATAAGCCTCCTGGTATCCCATAATGCCCCGCCACAGCAATATAATGATCATAATACAAATCCAATAGTCTCGCCAATCTGTAACACCGCCAAAAGCATACAAATAACGCACAGAATTCCGTGCGTAACTGGCTAAGATAAATGATATCATCGTAACCAGAGCATCAACAAAAGCGACGCTTAATCGTGTAAAGTTGGGATAATTGGTAATCATGTATCATTCCTTAAACCCATATATTCTCTTGCTACCCGCCATACAAACCACGCATTGGTAATGATGTATCTTTTCCAGTAAGACATATCCAATGGATCTTGTGAAATACGATACACCCATTCAAGGCCTTTTGAACGTGCCCAGGGTGGAGCATCATCTTTATCACCGGAAATCACATCAAAACTTCCTCCAACACCCATCAATACTGGGACATTCAATGATCCTTTTAATTCAGACATTAAATATTCCTGTTTTGGAGAACCCATTGCAATAAAGAGAACATCCGGGTTATTTTTTTTTATATCACGAAGTGCTGCTTCTTTTACATCAGCATCATTCAAATAGCCATGATGGTACCCTGAAATATTAAGTCTTGGATATTGTTGCCTTATCCGCGCAATCATCCGCTGTAAAACTTCAGGTTTTGCACCAAGAAAATATGGTCTAAGTCCATTTTTCTCAGCAAATGGTAGAAAAGATTTTAACAACATTATGCCACCGACATGGTGTAAACCAATCCCTAACTTTTTCGCGCCCCATACAACAGCATATTCAGGTATAATCAGATCTGCAGTTTTAACGAAAAAAGATAAATCACTATTATCATGGGCTTGCCAGAGCTTATTAGCATTAGTAACCGCAATTATCCTGGGATTCCGTTTTTTAACAGAATCCTTGATCCAATACAAAATCTCCTCCATAGTTGAATTATCAACTGGATATCCCAAAAAAGACACTCTTACCATTTCAACCTTTTACCTTCTAATCGTCTCGCCTGTTTGCCAAGACGTGAACGATCCTCTCCGCCGCTCTTCCATCCCATTTCGGAGGAATATTCCCCTTTTTCCATCCACCATTCATAACCTTGCCAAATTCCTCTAATATGCTCCGGGAATCATTCCCCACCAACCTATTTGTTCCTATTTCACAGGTAATCGGCCGTTCAGTATTTTCCCGCAAAGTCAAGCATGGCACTCCAAGGGCCGTCGTCTCTTCCTGAAGACCGCCACTGTCAGTCATCACCAAGCTCGCGTCTTTCCAGAAGTACAGTGACTCCTGAAACCCCAAAGGCGGCAATTGATAAATTTTGTCTGACAGGCTGCAATCATAGCGTTTCAGCATCTTGGCTGTTCGGGGATGAACAGGAAAAACAATCGGGATATTTTCGGCAATTTCATTCAAGGCGCTGACAATGCACGCAAGAGTTCCGTGATTATCCACATTGGATGGGCGATGCAAAGTGAGAAATACGTACTGATCAAGTTTCTGCTTAAGGGTCTGATGTTCAAATCCTGCCGGATCAACTGCTTCGAGTTTCTTGAGTTGGAACAGGAGATTATCGATCATCACATGGCCGACAAAATATATGTGTTTCTCCGGCTTGCCTTCTTTTCTCAAATTATTAACAGCGCTTTGTTCAGTCACAAAAAAATAATCGGCAATGGCATCAGTTACCATGCGATTGATTTCCTCAGGCATGGTCAAATCAAAACTGCGCAAACCTGCCTCAACATGGGCAACCTTTATCAAAAGCTTTTTCGCGACAATACTGCAAGCCAGTGTTGAATTGACATCACCGACAACAATCACTATATCCGGCATCTCCCGCTCACACACCTTTTCAAAGCTGATCATAATCCTGGCAGTCTGCTCCGAATGACTACCCGACCCTGCCTCTAAAAAATAGTCCGGTTTAGGAATCTCCAGATCATCAAAAAAGGCCTGTGACATCTCATAGTCATAATGTTGGCCAGTATGAACCAGTTTATAAGAAAGCCCTTTCCCGTCTTTATTCTTTAATCTTTCCTCTTTGATCTTTCTAATTAGCGGAGCAATTTTCATAAAATTGGGACGCGCACCTGCAACAATTACTATCTTCACGATTCCAAACCTTGATCTAATTTCGTTTTACTGAGATACGTCGTCAGCGCCAACAGCGCCCAAGGTTGTACCCAGCGTATGCATGGGAGTTTATAGAGGCACCCTTTATTATACTGCCAGTAAAAGTATCCTTCTTCATTCCAGAACAGTTCAATCATCCGTGACAGCACCTTAGTCGCAATGTCGACCGGCGTGGCAAAATGCGATGATAATTCACAAAGGGTTATCACTGCATGTGCGAAGGCATGGGCGTCCAGTGGTGCAGATCTATTATGATAGTATTTTACTGTCCCATCGGGCAGGAAGAAATTGTTCAGATAATAATGGTAACCTTTTACAATCGATTCTCGTATGGTTTTTTCATCTCCCATCGATATCAACATCAGCCGCAAAGCAGTCAGATTATACCCCGTATGAAAACTGTCAGACCACTTCTGGTTCCACATCACGCCGTAAGGCCAGCTTCCATCCTGGTTTTGTCCTTCAATACTGAAGGTCGCGCTTTCCATGGCAAGATCAATAAGATTCTGCCGAGCTGCAATTTTTCCCACACGGGCAAGCAATGATGCGCCAAGTAGATTGGCATTATGGGTTTGAGATACATCAATTGGTGTATAGGAGAAGCAAAATCCCTTTTTCCCTCTACTGCGCTTCAGATCATTTAATATAAATTCGCACGATGATACGGACAGATTCAGCCAGCGCTTATCTTTTGTAATCTCATAAAGATCCAACAGGGCATGGGCAATAAAAGCTGTATTGACAATCGTTGGCGTCCCTTTTGGTGCGTAGAAAACTCGATTAGGCCAGTCAAAGGGATAGCCCCAGCAAGCCCCGCTGTAACCTCTAGATATGTTTTCATCCAGCCATTGGGCTATTTGTCCTGCCCTTTCGAGATCGTGTTTATCTTCCCATATCAAATAACGGCGCACCGAAGCAGCCAAAACAAGACCCATGCCTTTCGCGTTTCGTCTCTTGGGGACAAGGAGAAAGTGCCGCAAATTTACAGGACTACGTTTTACCAATTGCAGGGCAGCGATTCCAGCAAAACGATGCACCTTCGAAATACCTTTAAGGAAAGGACTGTTAAGCCCATCATGAGGATCCCAACCCTTAAAATCACGACTCTCCATCCATGCCAGAAGCTGGTTGGAAATATCTCCAATGTCACATCTCATAGCATACTTTTTACATCATTTTTTGTTTGTATAGGGCTTCTTATAATAAGTGATTTAGGCAACCCATATACCTTTTCAAAAATTATCTCGGCATTTGGAAACAAAGCACGCGCCTCCGTTACAGATAGCAAGTAAAAATCAGGTGATGTTTTTTTAATCCAGAACCGATTGAAAAACTTTATGGTTTCAACCAGAAGAATCCGTGGCAAATACTGAGTAGCTGGCAACCACGTATGAGTCTCAAACAAAAAATGCCGATATGGTGTTTGGACCCAATATTTTTTACCCACTCGCATTATCTCACGAGCCATTTTCGCTTGCCGAATAAGCGCTAACTCCTTGAACTTCCTACCATCTTTCAATTCCCATATACATTTTTTATCAATAGTTGCATGCTCGATTACTGAATTACAAAAAACAATATCTATAGACTTTGAATCAAGAGGGATATCTCCACATTCATCAAGCAATAAAGAGCTATTAAGACCATATTTGTTTACTCCGGCATTAATAATGTCGCCATCAATATCGGCAAGAATAATGTTTTCAGGATATGGATATAGTTCCGCTAAATGCCCACCATCACCACCCCCCAAATCAAGGATGGACTCCCCGTGTCTCGGGATATGCCAATCCATAAATAGTTGCCATCTTTTAGCTTTAAAGATGGAGCTGACCTTATCAATAACGAAATTATGCAATATATTAGACTCTTGACATTAAAAATATTTAATTTCAGGAAAGAGTTATATGCATCTATAGATGGATAACCTTAACGGTCCTAAGAGATTCAATTATCTTAAAGGTTACTTCGGTCGAGCTAAATAGTTCTTCCAGTGGAATTAAAGGTGGGCCACCATGTAAAATCAAATCGACAAATCGACGCACCTCGTTCTTTTGACCCTTATCCTGACTCATCAATTTCTTCCTGTAAGGTCTGCCTTTCCCATAGATTTTCAGTTCCCGGAAATCATTTATAATTGCCGTTACACCATGGCTATAAATTTCAACATACTCCTTTGGCAGCGATTTGGACCCATTGGCAAAATACTGAATGCTTCCGATTGACCCATTTTCATACTTAAGGGAAATTGTGACCGTATCATTAAAACTCTGCACATCCTTCATCGCAGTCGCATAAACCGAAACAGGCAGAGAACCATTGATAAAAGTCAAGCAATCCACAAAATGGCAAACCTCACCTAAGATCCTGCCGCCCCCGACCTCCACATCCTGAACCCAGGAATCCGCGGTAATTGCCCCAGCATTAAGCCTGTAAATCATGGACATTGGGCCAATCGTGATTTTCTCTTTGATGACCTGTGTTAAAGGAGAAAAGCGGCGGTTGTAACCAACCATGAGTGTTGGTTGAATAGTTGAATCGACAGGTGGTTGAGTGAAAATTCCGTTTAAATTATTCTCAGTATGGGAAGTCTGTGGCTGTCTGTGTGTTTCTGTTGCTAATTTAATTCCTTCCAATTCTTTAATTGTTAAACACAACGGTTTTTCAACAAAGACGTGCTTCCCAGCTTCAATGGCCTTTTTTACATAATAGCCATGCGAATCATGTCTTGTCGCAATAAACACAGTATTAATCTCATCATTTCTTAAAATATCGTCTTCTTTTCCCGTACAATACTCAAATCCATACCGATCCGCCACAGACCGGGAACTTGTAGAGGTAGATGTCATAACTCCTTTCAAGACAACTTTCTGACTCTTCGGAATATTCGGTATCAAAAGGCCCTGCGCATATGAGCCAGCACCGATAAATCCTATTGAAACTGGTGTTGACTTTAAGCTTTGGACTTTAAGCTTTGAGCTTATAACCCTCTCGTTTGCAATTCTTTTTTTCCGGTCATACTCTATCAGTATTCCAACAAATGCCTCCGACCTCTCCAAAATCATATCGTAAGCATTCGGCGCGTCATCAAGTTTAAAAATATGAGTAGTCAGATAGCCAATATCTATTTTACCGGAAGCAATCAGTTCTTGAAATGCCTGCATATTCCTTTTTTCCGTCCAACGGACATAACCAACCGGATAATCACATCCCTTATCCTCATATTCCGGATCATATCTTCCCGGCCCGTAGGAACAGGACATTTTGACTGTAAGTTCTTTTTTATAAAAATGCTCACGATTAAATCCGGTAGGAACGGCCCCAACTACCACAACTGTTCCCTTTTTTCTTGAAATCTCTCCGGAAAAATTTATTGGGTCCAATGAGTTGGACGCCGCGGTGATAATTACTCCATCACAGCCGATTCCCCCACTAAATTCCAGAATTTTAGATTTAATCCCAGGATCATCTCTTAATAGAGCAAGGTCAAGACAATGCTTACATCCCAACTCTATCATCACCGGATCAAGATCAATTCCAGCTACTCTGACACCGGATGCCTTCAAAAGTATGGCCGTTAACTGTCCGAGCAACCCCATGCCGATAATTGCACAGGTTTCTCCCAAGCGTAAGTCGACCTGCCGAACCCCTTGCATGGCAATGGCGCCCAGTGTATTATAAGCCACCATTTTCAAATAGTCTTCACTATGCTCTATGCTCTTTGCGCTTTGCTCTACTTTCGTGCATAGATTCACCGGCACCGCAATGACTTCGGCATGACTAGCAGTCGATCCCCCACACGCAACAATATCTCCCACCACAAATTCACTTATGTCCGATGCCACATCAATCACTTCCCCAGCACAGGAGTACCCCAAGGACGAATAGGCATTCAGTTTCTTCATTACCGCTTGATAGGTTTTTACCGGTCCCTGGGTTTTCATAGTATTAAATACCTGTTTAATTTGTTGGGGCCGTTCCATGGCCTTGCCGATATAACCCTTCCGCGCGGCCTTAACAGTACTGCTCTCAGTACCGGCTGAAATAAGTGAATAGTAGTTCCGAACCAGAATCATGCCCGGTCTTAAATTAGGCACAGATACTTCGGTTATTTGCATTCTGCCGTCTTTGAGTTTCTGAGTAAGCTGTTTCATTTTAATAAGGCCTCTCCTTCCGCTATCGTCTCATTTTCGATATAACTATAAGTAATAATAATTTTTTTGAACCATCTTCGTCCCGCCGTATATGGAGGCATTGCTTAAAACATAGCGAGTGTTGCGGCCTGAGCCATGAACTTCAAATCCATCCGTCAGCTATTAGTTTCGCAATACGCCTGTGAGCCGTTGACTTGGGAATATTGAAAGCCCCATTAAATCCTGGATAGAAGCTGGGGCATGCGAAACAAGCCACTGGCAGACTTTGGTGTATTCTGTCGACAAACCGGTAGCCTCAAATGTTGCAAGAATCTCAACGAGAAAGGCATCGGCAGTGGTAAAAAAAGTTGGGGGTGGGAGGCTCGCTGCAACCATTGCTTCTCTCATTCGGTAGATACCACTGCCAAGCCGTTCGCGACATCTTGAATCTGACTTCTGAGTCTATTGGAATCATCAATCCCGACAATCTCGCCATCATCTGATATGCCAAGAGACAACGACGCCCTTGAGGCGTTGGTAAATGCAACAATCTCTTTAGCCAAAGCCGCCAATTTGGCTTTAAACTCTATCCCCCCCCCTCGCCCTCGGCACACACAATGCGAAGAAAGTCGGATTGACTCATTTTACTTACTTCCTTGACTGGATAACGACTCGATAGGTCTGTACCGGACCCTGACTCATTAAAGTATCAATTACCTGCTTGACTTGTTGCGGTCTTTCCTTTGCCTTGCCGATATAACTCTTCCGTGCGGTCTTAACAGTACTGCCCTCGGTACCGGCTGAAATAAGTGAATAGTAGTTTCGCACCAGAATCATACCCCTCATTAAGTTAGGAATGGGCACTTCTGTAATTTTCATTTCGCCGTCTTTCATTTTTTGGGTGAGTTGGTTCATATATCAAATTCCTATACTTTGTTCATTGATTCAGCCATATTCTTACCTATTATTACCACTATTGGGGAGAAAATAAGGTATCGTAGCGAATTGAATAACATAAAGATCAACACTTTAAAATGTTTGACCTTCCCACTGGGACAGTTTTTGGGAAAGGAGGTCACTTTAGAAATTTATATAGTTCCACAAGTTTCGCTTCTTGAGTAGTCCAATTATAATGTATTTTTGATAAATTGATTGCATTTTTCTTCATATTCAGAATC
>Ga0307990_1003070_pt1 | contig 12975 bp, 11 predicted proteins | sample EllFjometagen129_FD_203168 | JGI IMG/M metagenome (GOLD analysis project Ga0307990, IMG submission 203168) | Marine microbial communities from Ellis Fjord, Antarctic Ocean - #129 | ecosystem: Environmental > Aquatic > Marine > Unclassified | place: Southern Ocean | collected 2014-10-08
ATACGATTTCTCCTCCAATACAAACTGGAGGAACCCATGTCACAGCTCCACAAACGTTTCACAGATGAACAAATCAAACTTCTATTCCAGAGTTATTGTCAAGGACAGGTTGGCAGAGCTGATCTTGGGTATTTTTGCATATCCCCCCAAAAAGGTATAATTCAGGGCTATCCTGCTGGGGGTGTCGATCCTGAACGGGACACCAATTCCTGTACAATTACATCAATGTCTATTGGTTGAAACGATTTAGTAAATTCATAGCGGCCGTAGAAAGCGATGTGCTGCCGGGCCACCGGTGAAACTGTTGCAAGCAACCCAGCTGCTAAGGAGTCCCCTTTTTCGGCTTGACGACGCAGCACATTCGATAAGATCAAAGCATTATAAAAGATAATACAGTTGGCAATGAGAAGACCACAGTCGTTCCAAATCTGCTGTTCGCCCTCTGTTTTAAACCGTAATTTTCCAAAATTGGCGTAAGAAACAGCTTTGTGAAGCTTATGTTAACTTTCACCCTGGTTCAATGCCTGCTGTACATTGCAGCGAAGAGATACTGAGTCTATGTAGTCGAGCAAAGTAGGGTTGTTCTAATCTGGAATATACCTTTTTGGGGGGATATGCAAAAATACCCATATTCTAGATTGTTTTCCCTTTTAAGTTGAGTAGGAAAAACCGTATTGGATCTTCGGATTTGTGAGCTTGAACACTAAAATTTGGTCGAAACAGGCGAAAAAAATGATGGACTCAATCATAACCTACTCAACTTTGTGTCTGTTTGGACAAATAAAAGAGTAAAATGATTAATACGTGGAATCCCGGTGAAAGATATGAGATAGAGTTCATTAGGTTGCACATTTCCAGCCATGGTCCTGTGCGCAGCAAAAACACATTACTAAAAGAAATCTCTAATTCAGCCTGGTGCTTTGTTATATGAGGTTTTAATGGAATAACCATGAGAGTTTACCAAGAAAATAATATCTTCATTGTGTTGATACCTATCCTACTGATTCTTAGCACCATTGCGTGCAGCATTTTCTCAATGTCTTTACCCGTAACGCCTACTGGAGAATCCAAGCAGCAAACTTTCCCGACGGTTCTCCCCGATCAAACCAAATCCGATTCCATGATTACAAATCAAAGTGGAATTGCAACATTTGAAGACCCCATTAGCGGCTATAAATTGAACGTTGAATTTAAAGATAAAAATACTCGCAACTCTTTATCAGATATCGAAGTATGGTTTATTAGCAATGGCCCCCAAGTGTTAGTGATTACCAATGATCCCTTTGGTGAATATGCTCCTGTAGTGAAAGAGCTATCTTATGACCAATTGTCTACATTATCTTCGCCCCATAAGTTAAATTCACCTATAGAGAGTCTATCTCTGGGAACAGTGATACTGCTCATAAAAGTGATCGATGCCTATCAGACGTTGAAAGAATGGCAGACGTATTTAGCGCAATTTCCTGAACTTAAGAATTGGAAAACGGGCCAGGTAGAACTTTGTATGAATCCGCTGCAACTCGGGGACGGAGTTAGTCTCCTTCTTAAGGGAGCCCTTGAAATGCTGCCACTCGGTAACGCCAGCGGCGATATTGTCGAAGGTCTCACGATGGTTTTCAAAGAATCTTTTGTGGATGAAAATATTGAGAATATATCAGAAAAGATTGCGCGGCAATCTCACCCGGCCATCTATCGAGTAACACTCTTCTCGTTCAAGGAGGGTGTCCCGAAATTGCTGCAATTCGAAGGTCTGTGTTTGGACTGGCTTGACCTTTCGGATCCGCAATCTTCTCTGGATTGGCTGGTGTATGGGCTCAACCACCAAGATATGTATGCCTTGACAGCCATCACGGATTCGGATGATCTAGAAAATGCTAATTGGTATGAAGGGTTTCAACCTGTCACCAGGGAATCATATCTGGATCAACTGAGGATCCGGATCGAAAGCGCGCCCAGCTGTGACGGTTTGACAACCCAAAACGGATGTATTCAGGTCTGGACAAGCAGGTGGTCACCGCCGTGGCAGGTGACTGAGAATTGTTATGCGGAATGTGTTAAATATGAAGAACCCTGGAAGAGCAACATTGCAGCATTTTCCATCTGCAATTTCGATGGCGCTACTGCGGAGGGCCCTAATTACGATGGTAAGTGGCGGATAAGGGGAATGTATATTAATAAACCAGACAACTTTTTTCTTTCATCTGACTACCAGATGGCATCTTGTGAAAACCCAGATGCTTCCATATTAGACAATCATCCTGCTCCGCCTGCATCGAACCCGTCAGGCTCATGCCCCGGTCCACCTGAAGAACGCATGGAAATCAATCAACGTGGATACGTGTGCACGAAGAACGATTCGGTGATGGTCCGCAAGCTTCCTTTGCCTTCTGGGGAAATTATCACCCGACTAGCGCCCGGCACCGAATTTGTAGTATTAGATGGGCCATCATGTGGTGATTGGGCCTGGTGGATGATTGAGACGGATAATGGGATCAAAGGATGGATCGCTGAAGGCGGCGATGAGGTTGATCCTTATTTTATTTGTTCACTGCCATAAAAAGAACAAAAGTAACATCAATGATGTTCACCTGGTTGGGAATGAGTGAGATTATTTGTACCGTGAAAATTTATCAGATTAAATCAAAGAAGCTCATATGAGAGATAAGGCCATGAGTAATAATCAATGCCCTTTATGCAAAAAAGATGACATGATCCAAAAAGTTTCTTCGATTGTTTCTGTTAGTGTATCACGAGGGGCGTATTCTGGGTCGTCATTTGGTTCCACAAAAGTGAATGAGGTGGGAAAAAGCAATGAAGAGATATAACCAGCTTTACTATTGTTTTCGAGATGGTGTTGTATTTGACTCAGAAAGCGGTCAGTATTTTTGTCCAAGCGAACTTAAAGAGCAACATGATGAACTGTCATCATGGAAAACTCCTCCTCGGAATTCAACTGAGAAAGAAAAGCTGTCAGGAGGAGATGAACATTTTTATGAGAAGAGTAGGGGGGGACATCTATCTCAAAAGGAGCTTAAAAAGCTGACGTATAACCAATGGGGAGCTTATAAAAGATTTGATTACCTATTAACTCCAGAAAGAGCATATGAGGTTAGATCGATGTTAGGGAAATATAAAACCAGAGAAGCCGCTGAGTATTGCCAGGAACATGGGAGAAAAGTGATCGTGGCGTGAGAGCAAAATACACACAAATGGTTCCCGCGAATATTTGAGAGCCGGTTCTGCGATTTGAATTTTCGACAAAATGGCGCGGTTGGTAAATTTAGCTGTATGAAATCCACAAAGTTTACTCAGGTTGAAATACCTATGGGTGGTTGTTTTAGTGAAAAAACGTTGGATATTTTGTTGAGTGGCCGATATAGATCCTTACATTCTGCAAAGTTGACAGGCGCCAAAAAGAGAACGCAGGCATCGCTTTGATACTGGTTGATTATTCTAATGATAACAAACAAAGTGTATCAGAAGCGCTTTGCGAAACTAGCTTTGAGGTAATGTTTAGAAAACCATTGGTGTATAAAACATGACGTCCCGTTGATTATCTGATCTCTATATTGACTCTGTTATCTAGATAAAGATTAACTATGACTAAATGTCCAAACTGTGGAACCAAGAACACGGGTGATGCAAAGTTTTGTAAAGATTGTGGGTCTTTTATGCCAGGATCTTCAAAGCATTTTACATTCTCCGTCTGCAATCTTGGATTACCGGTGCTTTTAATACTCTCAATACTACTAATCTCTGTATCAATCATAGGATATTTTTATTACATTAATGATGGAGAGTTCAGATTTCGCCAGCTACTTAAGGGGAAAAAACCACAATCCTTTTCATCGACGATACCGGAAGAAGGGGGAATAATAAATAGCCCACAGGGGGTGACATTGGAGTTCTTGCCGGATTCCGCTCCCAAGGCTATCCATGTGTCAATTGATCAAATATTGGATCCGCCAGCACACGCCAAAGGGACAAATTTCGCGGGATCTGTTTATGAGATAACAAGCAATCAGGAAATCTTGAAGCGTCCTGTTACGCTTACATTACCTGTGTTCGCTGAATCAACCACTAGTCGTGACAAGTCATCTCACCTGACTGTGGCTTATTGGGATGGCAAAGAATGGATGCCGATAGGGGGGGAAGTTAATAAGGAAGATAATTCGATCACTGTCCAGGTTAGACATTTCAGCCTATTTACGGTACTGAATTTCCAACTTAAGAAACCTGTATTGGTTTATTCCACTGATCATTTTCGGATTATCGATTTATGCCAATCCTCTGATTTATCTGCTGAAGTGCAAGGGCAGCGCCTTGAGTCTGCATGGGACATGATCGTCAATGACTATGGGTATAAAATCCCAATGCAGGTACAAATGGACGGAAAAATTCAAGCGTGGATTTTGCGTGGATCTGGGTATTCCGGTTGGGTTAAGGGGTATTTTGATGATCTTGAAGACATGTTTCTGGCTTATACGAATTACGATATGTACTTCAACTGTAATGCCCCCATGGAGGACACTCCAGCTCATGAGTTATTCCATATTATTCAACTAAATAGCTACCTACATCCCGATCATATGGAGGAGTTGCTACCTTTATTTTGGTGGATGGAAGCCACGGCTACCTGGATGGGTGGTAAGGCACTGGGAAATCAGGATTATAAAACATTCAAACGATTTCACGAGGACAAAAGTTCATTTCTCAATGATTCGCTTGACAGTCTTGAGGATAAACATAGATATCGCGCTGGAAGCTTTGTCCGATACCTAGAGGATATATTTGGGATTGATGTAGTGAGAGAGACTTGGGAAATGCTTTCTGTGAAACAAAATTCTCTGGATTCTCTCAATGATGTACTGGAAAGGCATGAATCCTCCCTCAGTAAAGCTTATTCTGATTATGCGATGCAATATGCCTATCTCCGCCAACCTGAATGGTTGCAAACGGTCATGGGGCTGACAAAAAATACTCCCGAACCCGCATTGAATACAGTCCGTGTGAATTCGGAAAAACAATTCAGAACAATCCAACGGCCGCATTTAAGTGGAACGCTAATTGAGCTATTACCATCCTCTCGAGATCCCAGCGGGACACTCCGACTGACATTTGACCGGGGGATTCAGGGCAATTTGTGGGAAATTCACTTGTTTGCACAGAAGTCAGATGGACAGTTTGACACCTTCATTGTTGGGAATGCTCAATCTGAATTCGAGTTAGCTGGGATTGGCAGGAATTATGGCAAAGTATATCTTTTACTGATAAATGTGTCTTTGAATAATGACGCCACTTTAGAACTTGGGCATTCGTTGGCCATGCCTACTGATTGGAAATTAATCCCCCAGTATAAGAATGCAGATCTTCCTGAGCAACAGTTTGAAATGTCTATTCGCTATCCTTTAATAGAGGACAGTAATCGCACAGAGTTAACTCGATTTAACTCGTTAATAAATACTTTCGTCAAGAACGAAATAAATGAGATGCATGAAATAGCAGAAAGCGTGACCCCACCAAGCAATCGAACAATGAGTTCTAACGTTGATTTTTGGGTAACTTCACTATCCTCAATTCCAAATACTGGATACTTAGCCTCAGGTGATTTGGATGAGGCCAAAGTTGTCGATCAAACGGAGTGGGATCAAGTTATGTTGGACGCAGGACATAAAATACTGGGAGTCATGTTCCAAAATGGTCACATTTTCACTGGGGTGAGTGTCGGGTTAGATACTGAAACCATAAATTATGACCTCACAACTGGAAAGCAGTTATCTTTATCTGACCTTTTCGTGTCAGGTTCAAACTACTCAGGCCAGATTGCTGAGTACTGTACCCGCTCGTTGGCTGAGCATCTTGAAGATACTGCAGTAACCATGCCAAATTTTGATACATTTGAGGATTGGGCTGTTGCACCCCAAGGTCTGTTATTCGTTTTTGACAAAGGTACAATCACTTTGCCTTTATACGGGCCCCAATATGTGATTGTTCCATATAGTAAACTTACCAATGCCATCAATCCTGAAGGCCCAATAGGAGAATTGTCCTCAAAAACAACTGGAGAAACAAATTCCAACTCAGCCACTCCGGGTTTTGATTGCCAAGGAGCACCGTCACCACGGCTTTCAGGCGTTGCGTATGCTTATATATCATTAAGGCCAGCATTACCTAATAAAATTCGTAATGGGCCAGGTGTCAACCAGGCTGTTCTTGGCCAGGTCTATCCTGGTGATGTGGTGGGAATCATTGGTGGCCCAAAATGTCAGGGAAATTATGTATGGTGGAAGATTTCAGCTGGTGGTACAGGGCTTACTGGCTGGACTGCTGAGGGTGACCTCCACAATTATTGGCTTATGCCATGTTCGAACAAAGAAACTTGTGAGCAGCCTTAATAGACCCCACCTTATACGACATTTGGGTTAAGCCGCTATGCTCCAGGAATCTTGAGGCTGACAGAGTTTTGAACGAAATCCAGCATAGTTGCTTAAAAGAAAACGGAAATATGCATACTAGTATTGGTAACATCAAACTCATCCACGTTATTTTATATTGACGCACGTGAATTTATGATCAAAGACTGGTCATTTGCTGAATGTAATAAGAGCACGTCCGACATCATTTCAGGGAGGGATTATGTCAAATAACAGGAGATCATCTTGGGTTGATTATGGAAATTTGGCAGCAAACCTTTTTCAAATTGCGCAAATATCCTCTGCCCAGCAAAGGTTGAATCAGCTTACTCAATTAGAAACTCAACGTGAACAACGTAGAGAATGGATAAATGAGCTGCGTCAAATAATTTTTGGAGCAGAAAATGGGTTAGAAAAAGTAAAAAAATATATAACACAGGCGCCCCGAGGGGCTCCCCATACAACCATGATCGCGTCCCCGATGTGCTTGTCGATGTATCCATTGTATTCTCTTATCACCGCATCTAATTTTGCCCACACCTCCCGGACGAGATCACTGATCATTTCAAAATCCTGCTGATCAGCCAGGCTAGTAAAATGCAAAATGTCAGCAAAGAGCACACTTACAAGACGCCGCTCTTCAGTCTACGTTATTTGCCAGCAAGGCTGATATCGCTGGCGTAGTCAAACCAACATTCCCAAAGAGAATGACCTGAGAGACATGATTTAGGGGCAAGGAAGAGATGATTTCATGATTCGACTCAACACAAAACCTTCCCTTCTTAATTCGTACTTTAGCCCCTTGTCTCACAATATAGACTGGCGGCATTCCTTACCCATCCTTTCTAGCCTGACCAAGACCCAGCGCTGTGCTTTTTTCAATCCCGGCGAATCGGGCAAACGCAGCCAGAGTATGCAGCACGCTCAACCAATAGCGGTCATAATGAGTCGCGAGATAGGTCACTTTACCCACAGTACCTGTCCGGTGAATCTTTTTCCCCAAGGTCACTTTCCTGCTGGAAATCTCAAAACGCCGAACTGCCAGGCATTCTGATGCAAATCGTTTCACTTCCGCGGGAAAGGTAATAGACCCGTAGCTGTTCCACTGCAGCATCAAACTTTGAAACACCAGCTCAGGTAAAGGAAAAGGTTGATATTTTCCAGCGCTTTTGAAAAACGTCGGACTGGTGAACATAAACCCCAATCTCCGGGAAGGGTCATTTTCGGCAGACAACCAGTTCGCGCCGAGCTGCTGATAAGTAGAATTCCCAGCCCAGGGATGAGTCTCCCCCGTCCAATCCGCTTTTTCGATACGAAAAGGGAGATAATCCAGATCCAGCTGATTCCCTGCAGCTAACGCCCCCCCTGCCTCGAGAGATCTAAAGAGAATTTCACTTATCTCCCGGGTAAGAGAGGTCAGGCGCAATCGATAGATTGCCTCTCCGGAAAGTCCTTCCCGAACCCGGTATCCAATCAGGGTGGATGTTGTAAAGGGTGGTGGACCGCTATTAGCATCATGAATTGCCTGCGCTTTTTTCGGTGAAGATTTTTGGATCAACTTCAGCATCAACGCATGAGCCGATTTTCCCCACCAGCGCGGGATCTGTCTTCCGGGATCTACTTCACCTTGATAACTCAAAGACAGTACTAGAGAAACCAATTCGGGAACCTCAGCCCTCATGACTCCCCTCGACTCGCTGTTTTCGGGATACATTAAAAGAAAAACCATACAAGAACGGCTATTTTTGCAGTTCAATAGTTGATCTATAATAGATATAAGCAGGTAATAGGCAAATTTGCGCGTTATCAATAGGATGGTGCGGACGCTGGGATGCGCGCCTCACCATCGGCGCCGCGTATATACATTCACCGTCTGTTCGGCGCTTCACGCCGACCATCCAGCGAATGCAGCGTACAGTGGTTGTCGCGGAAATACTCACGCCCCCCTCACCGCTGATCCGCGGCGCCGTTGGCACGCCCTTTCCACATAGATAGTTATTAAATCAAGTTTTACTATACGATATAGGAGGATGTTATGAAAGAAAAAAAGTTATGGTTTGCAATCCTTATGCTGGTAGTTGTCACTCTTGCCTGCGCCATAGGTAGCCCGTCGTCCATGAAGTCGCCCAGTTCGGAATCAAGAGATGCAATACCGCTTTATTCCAATCTCAAGGAAATAAATCTTGATGAAGAAGATAAGCGGTTATTTGTCACAGATTTTCTAGGGTATGAGTACCTTCTCTCAGCGTCTACCACCAACATTTCATGGAGTGAAGATACAGGAAGTGATGTAAGAGAACAACTTGACACAAAATTACCAGATGAGAAATGGCGACTTGAAATTGATTGGACGGGCTATGACCAATTCTTAATGAGTGAGTGGAAAAAGGGAGATTTAGAATTGTTAGTAGTTGTGCTTGATAATCTCACTAGTGAAGATATAAGCACGCTGAATAAAAAATATGGAATTTCTAATCCAACACCTGGTTCCACGCTAATTCTTAATCATGCTATTGATATATCACAACCTTTGCCAAATACTACCGCCACTGCACAGGTTGAAAGCCAAAGTGCCACAGCTACGGCAGAATTCGCAAACTTTTCGGCATCTGCCACTGCAGAAACAATAGAAAATTCTATCCAAGCTACTCAATCTGCAAAGGCAACACATGAAGCAAATATAACATTACAAGCTCAGTTAGAAGTGCTTTCGGAAGACTTCAACTCAGGTCAATTGTCAAATAAATGGATTGTTTATCGCTCAGACCCAACAAGATGGGATTTGTCAAGTACTGGTTTTCTTCACATTGTTGGTAGCCCACAACGCGAAGCGGGGATTTTAAATATCTTTGGCACCAGAGTAACATATTCAGATGTTGAAGCAATTACACGTATAGAATCGCGTAATATGCTTGACGATGGACAATCTGTATGGGTAGCTTACACACCAGAAGATTATAGCAATGTAGATTACACAGTTGAACTTGGCGTTGCATTTGATGATCGCGATGGTTATCAAATCTATATGTGGGAATGCGACAACTGCTATTCCCCGAATAGCCTAGGCAAAGAAAACATAACGTATGAAGGCTCAATTTATTTGAAATTAGCACGAGTCGGCAAGGATTATGTTGGATACTATAGTTACGATGGTTTATCGTGGATTTTCGTTGGGGAGAAGAAGGACTTTTCAGTAAATACTGACCAAATAACCATAGGCGCGGGCAGTGTTAGAAGTTATACAGAAGAATTTGATGCATATTTTGACTATCTTCACTTCGGGGCCCCAAAACCATAGTACCTGTAAAAGTCAGAGCGTGCCAACCACGCGTGCAGTGGACGGTAGGGGTTCTGCGCGATTTACGAGCAGTTTTTTGTCTCGAACTTTTTCTGCTCGAGAGCAGAATTTACGCCCCGCCCCACCGCCACTAACGCAAACCGATGGTGCGGATGCTGGGATGCGCGCCTCACCATCGGCGCCGCTGTACGCTACATTCACCGTTGATCCGCGGCGCCGTTAGACAGCTGGGCAGATAAACATTTCAGGCCAGGTGGATTTTACACCCGAAGAAGAGAGCTGTTCAAAGCCAGGTTTTAATATATTGCTAAATGAGAGACTTCTTGTTTATTTATATTTGTGTATTTGAATGTGTTTGATCAAAATATCATTTTGCCTATACGCAATATGATATTTAGGCTTGTTTTCCGGGGCTGTATAAGTATGCAATTCTCTGATCCCGACGCTCTCAGGCCCCCTGGGCGGCTCACTTTTCGTTCAGCAAGTACCCCTTGCCCCTAACAGTGAGTAAATAACGAGGAGCTGAGGGATCTTGCTCTATTGCTTCTCGCAGGGAGTTAATATGAGTGTACAGCGTATTCATATCGCCCACATAGGAAGTTTCCCAGATCTTGGTAAAGAGATCTTCTTTGGACACCGGAGAGCCCTGCCCTTTGATCAGGTGTTTCAAGATTTGTATTCCCTTGGTGGATAGATGGGAAACGCCCTTAGGCGTGAATACCCGCTGTTTCTCTTCATCCAGACAGATGTCCCCGTGCTGAAGGCAGATCTTCTTGTCCATCGGAGAATAGAGCTCTACCCTATTAACAATCTTCCTGTTAGTGATACCCAGCATTAGCAGCTCGTCCGCCATGGCCGGCTTCTTTTGGTCAGAGTAGATCAAAATTGGAAACCCTGGTGCTGCTCGCTTTAGAGAGGCGCAGGTCCTTGCTCCGTTAGTCCGCATGGAAATAGCGTTGAGTATAACCGCGTGGGTAATCTTATGTAGTTCTAGAGCCTCCAGGGCCGCTGTACCTGTCGCAACAAGGCAAACTGAATATCCCTCGGCAGAGAGGCGGCTTGCCAGCGAGTTCCTGGTGTTCTTTTCAATAATCAATAGGTCTCTTTTCATCTATCCTTTGGGTTATTCTCAGACGCCGACTAACTGCATTGCCTAGAACCAGTTTTCTGACCAATCAGATCCAAACGCTAAAATCTTGGCCATTTGCTCGTCTGCCAATCGATATACCATACTTCTCTTATTTGGATAAATCTCAGCCGCTTGCCACTCGTGTTTGCGAACGCTTGAAGCAACTCCGATCTTTACTCCACGAGCATTAAGCTCAATAACGAGCTCAGCAGCATTAAACAAAAAAACATAGTTGATTAACCAGGGGCGAGTTCCGCCCTTGGAGCTCACTGCCTGCCCCTTTGGTCCAGTCATGACCAAATAATAATCAGGAAGCGCTTGGGGCGTAATATCAAGCATATATTCCAGCTTGCTGTACCACTTGATATTGACGGATTTACCAGCGAGTGAGCCTGATTTGAAGTGCCCATCTACCCCCTTGGCAGAAGCCTTTTCTTCCAGCTCAATGTCAAATATCTCTGCAGCAATGTACTCCCCGGTATGGCCAATGGTGGCCGGCCGCTGGGTGATCTCGGAGATTTTTTCCCCTATTGAGTTCATTTCTGAAAGCAGTTCTGCTAGTTTTTCTAGAGGTATATTCATTCTTTTGTCTTATTGATGAAATAGTTGATTTCTTCCTTTAGCGCATTCAATGTTGCGGGTTCTTCTTTCTTGCTAAGCGGATGAGAATGGTGCTTGAGATAAAACCGGCACACCAAGATATCTCCAGGATTTTCTAAGTAGAAATTCTTCGGGTTCCCTACCCAGGGCCAGGATTACCTTGGGCTTGAGCAAATCAACCTCTTTCCTGAGGTATTTATCAAAACAGTTTTTCGTTGTGTCTTCATGGAGATCGTTTCCGCTCTCAATTATTGTTCTACACTTCACTAAATTAGTAAACGCTACACGAGAAAAGAGATCCTTTTCCTGAATATCTAATATATTGCATAAATAGTCCGGTAATTTTCTAGAGAACAGCTGAGCAGAAGCGCCTAATCCCCCATTCTGGAAATCCTCAGCTTGTTTTTCCCGCAAGCGTTTGTACAAGGCGTCGCCTGTTAACCCAGGGAATATTTTTAGTTCGCGTTCATCTGGATGTCCGGTGTTCTTGGCCACAACCAGGACGTCAACGGGAACAGTTTCAAAGTAAAAACCGTCAGGGAAAACCCCTTTCGCTGTATCCCTCCAAATGCCAAGGCAATCCTGCGCGGAGCTGGGACAGTTCACACACTCCTGGTAGAGCGAGTGAAGCCTTGCGACCGCGGTCATCCGAAGCTTACCTCCTCTTTTTAGTAACCATTATTTTTATCGCATTTCTGAAATTAATCCGGAATTATTCTAATAATAATCGATTCGAAGCCCATTGCACAAGAGTTACCCATTGTTTTATCTCTTTTGCAATTTGGGCAATAAATGAAATATAAGTTTTGATAGGGTAAATGAAAAAAGATATATCTATACAATTTTCAGAACAATAACCGGATTACAATAGATACATAGCGGAATGTAGTCAGACGTCAACAACTTGCTGGTGAAACATAACAACTTGTACACCTATTGGGGACACGTTTTGTCAAGACCTCATTCGCAAAAAGGACACAATGAAGATACAGCATCAAAGACATCATTTGATCTGGCAAGAATATCTATCATTGGATTCACCATTCACTGATTGTCTCCAACAAAGGATACTTATCTAGGCTGACTTCTCAATGCCCGTTGTTTGAGATGATACGTTTCGTCATAGAGAGTGTGATCCTGCCATAGTCGCCAGAGGATCGCTAGCCAGCGATTGGCCACACAACGAAAAGCATGGCTTTCTGAGTCGCAATTTGGTCGAACACGAGCGTAATACGCATTGGCCCACACTGAAGAACGCAAGGATTGTTTTGCCCATTGCTGAACAATGTGGCGAAATTCATAGTCACATGATTTTCGGAAACGCACATATTTACTCTTTCCACTGCGGATCGTAACCGGACTGGTACCCGCAATTGCCTGTACCCGGCCTGGTGTGGGAAAGCGCCCACGATCATCCCCGAACTTACTTATCAATGCTGCTTGCAAATAAACTCCGGTTCCAGGTAAAGATGCAAAGATATTTTGGTCCGGATGTAGATCAAGCAGCTGTTGTAGTTGTTTGAGATTGTCTCGCT
>Ga0307990_1003072_pt1 | contig 12968 bp, 10 predicted proteins | sample EllFjometagen129_FD_203168 | JGI IMG/M metagenome (GOLD analysis project Ga0307990, IMG submission 203168) | Marine microbial communities from Ellis Fjord, Antarctic Ocean - #129 | ecosystem: Environmental > Aquatic > Marine > Unclassified | place: Southern Ocean | collected 2014-10-08
TGCCCCATTTTCGTTGACATACAACACAAGAATATGTTTCCCTACATCTTCTTTTTTAGAAAGCAACTTCCTGTCATTCGCTTGCCAGTATCAGTTGCCTCTGGAGAAAACAGCTGGCCAGAATCGTTAGAGGATCAGTCGGATTGAGCCGCCTCAGGGCTTGTAGCGCACCGGACCGCCCGCCTCTGGAGGCATGGCTTGCTCGACGATATTCAATGAGGAACGGAGAAGGTTAATCGGCATGAACGAGCGAGATGAGATCCCCGCGGGGCATGATCAGGAAACAGAAGTGCTGCGCCGGCGATTAGCAGCGCTGGAGCTGGAGATCGTCGACCTGCGGGAACGTAATAAAGCGCTGCGCGAGAACGAACAGAAATATCGCCTGATCGTCGATCATTCCGGAGACTGTCTCTGGATACTGGATCTGGAGTCCCTCCGTTTTGCCTATGTCAGTCCCTCCGTCACGCAGCTCTATGGATCCACCCCTGAAGAAACGATGGCGCAGGGCATCGACGAGGTAATGCCTCCCCATTCGCTGGAGCTCGTGATGAAAATCCTGGAAGAGGAGATGGTGCTCGACGCAAATGAAGCCGATCCCCGGCGCATGCGCACAATCGAAATCGAGGAATATCGCCAGGACCGTTCGATCATCTGGATCGAAAGCGTTCTGTCCTTTTTGCGGGATGAACAACAGCGGCCGGTGGCAATTCTTGGCGTGAGCCGGGATGTGACGGAGCGCAGGCGTCTCGGGGAGGAACTTCGGAAACTGGCAGTGACGGATCCCCTGACAGGCGCCTTCAACCGTCGCCATTTTATGGAGGAATTGCACCGCGAGATGGGCCGCGGCAATCGGTACGCCGTTCCGTTTTCCCTCATCATGCTGGATATCGATCATTTCAAGGTCGTCAATGACCGCTTCGGTCACGAAACGGGGGATCGGGTGCTCAAAGGACTGGTGAAACTGATCCGTGAGCGGATTCGCACGTTGGATGTTCTGGCCCGGTGGGGCGGCGAGGAATTTTTGATCATGCTCGTCAATACAACTCTTCCTCAGGCGGTACATCTGGCGGAGGCCCTCCTGGAAGAGCTGCGAACCTGGCCCTTTCCCGAGATCGGGTTGCTGACGGCCAGTTTCGGTGTCGCGCAATACCGGGACCGTGAGAGTACCGATGCCCTTCTGACCCGGGTGGACGATCTGATGTATCAGGCCAAACAAAAGGGACGCGCTCTCGTTGTTCATGACCCGGTTCACGACGCGGATCTTACCACGCCCTGATATTCGCTGGACGGTGAAAGAGACGGGGTCCCCTTTCGTACGTAAAACGAGAGGGGACCCTTGAGTGTCTGAGGGAGACAGTCTTCTAGTAGAATTCCTTCAGCAGCTCCAAGAGCTGGCGTTCCTCGAGGTAGATGGGGTTGCCGACGATATTGACCACATCCTTTGACGCCTCGAAGGCGATCCTCGGAAGGTCTTCTTCCGGTACCCCCAGGTCCCTGAACCGGGTGGACATGCCGACCTCTTCATACAACTTGCGCAGCCCTTCCTCCAGGTTTTTTGAATGGTTCAGCGTCCAGGCGAGATCCTCGAAATCCTCCCTGCAGGCCTTTTCGTTTACCCGGGCGAAGGAGAGCAGGCCAGGGGCGATCGATTTTCCGTGGGAGATATGATACCTGGCGCCAATGACGTGACCGAAGTTGTGCGCGACACCCAGTCCCTTGGTAAAGGCAGCGCCGCCGTAGACGGCCGCCATGGCCATATCCGTCCGTGCCTCCAGGTCGTCGGGGGTATGATAGGCCCGGGGGAGGCTCTTGCCGACCAGCTTGATCCCGTAATAGGCCAGTGTCGAATAGTAGGGATGGTAAGGCATCAGGGTCCCCACGTACCCCTCGATACAGTGGGCGAGGGCGTCGATCCCCGTCTCGGCGGTGAGGCTTTTTGGCATGGTCCTTGTCACTTCCGGGTCGATGATTGCCACCTTCGGGACCATGATCTCACTCATTATGATGAACTTGATGCCCCGCTCCGTATCGGTGAGAACCGCGTAGGTATTCGCCTCGCTTCCCGTCCCCGATGTGGTCGGGATACAGATGACCGGGGGGAGGATATCCTTTATCTTCCCCGATCCCCCGGCGAGGCTCTCGTACTCCGACATGTGGCCGGAATGGGTCACCCGCACGGAGAGGGCCTTGGCCGCATCCATGGAGCTTCCGCCCCCCATGGCGATGATCCCGTCACACCCTTCCTTCGCGTAGAGCTCACCCAGGTTGTCGATTTCCCAGATGGGGGGATCGGGTTCGATATCGGTAAAGAGCACCGTCTTGATGCCGTTGGCGGCGAGGTTGCCGATGATCTCGTCGGCGCGTCCGATCTGCTTCATGACGGGATCACAGAGAAAGAGGGCCTTTGTTATCTTCAACCCCTTCGCCTGGCCGCCGATCTTTGCCAGGACGCCCGCTCCGATCAGCATGGAAGGCAGATGTGGGATTCGTACCTCCAAGGCCTTCTCCTTTTCCTTGTAGGCATCGATCCGGTTCCAGATATCCTTGATTTCACTGTCCTCGACATCGAAGACCCGGTTAGTCGGTGGGAGTGGCTCCGTCCGGTAGAACTCCGGATAGGGCTCCCATATCTTGCTGAATTCCGCCTGGTTATTGAAGATGTTTTCATCCTTCAGAGTCTGTTTTCCGATTTCCACCAGATCATCCACGGTGAGATTCATACCGTAGCGGGCGTTGAGGAGGTCTGCAAAGAATCCGTAGACCGAGGTCTGACCACCGGGAACGGCATTGAGACAGTAGCCGGTGGTGTCGCAGGCCGCCGCCCTGATCTGAAAGGCGAGCGAATTTTCGATCTGTCCCGTCTTCTGTCCCGGCCGCTTGTAGGTGAGGCCGGCATTGTGGTCGGCACCCATGGGGCTCGTGGCGTAGGTTACGCCGATCCCCTTGGCGGCCCGGCCGTCATGGGCTGGAATGGCCTGACCCTTGAAGACCGGCACCCGCTTGACGTCTAGGGCCTTCCCCGTGGACACGGCGCCGTTTCCAAGGACCGCACCGAAATCCGTCCCTTCCCCGATCTCTCCGAGGAGTTTGATTGCCCCTGCGGCATCTCCCATCTTCAACCTGCCGCCGGATATGGCGACGACCAGGGAGCCGCCCATCTCGATAAGGTCGAGGCCGATATCGTCGCACAGGAATTTCATCCGGGCGATGGCGTCGAGATCGATAATATCGAGGTTGGTGCCTAGAAGGCCGATCGCCTCGTATTCGAAGGCGGAGCAGAGATGCTTCCCGTCAGGCCCGTTGTAGATGATTGAGCACTGAACGACGCACCCCGGCATGCAGGCGTGCATCTTGCCGCCTCGCTCCCAGCCCTTATTCTTGATGGCATCCCCGCTGACCTTCCTGAAGTCCTCGTGCCTCCCCGAGGTATTTCCCCTGGCAGGCATGCTTCCCACCATGCTGAGATTGGAAACCGCGAGGGGTGTCCCGAAGGTATGGAAGAGGCCGCAGCCCACATCCTTTCTGATAATGCCTACCCAGTTTCTGACCGTTTCTCTGAACGCGGCCGGATCGGCCAGGGTGATCTTCTCGGAATCGGTGTCGTCGATGACGATCGCCTTCAGTCCCTTAGCCCCCATAACAGCCCCGACCCCCCCCCTGCCAGCTGCTCGCGAGGGGTCTCCATAGATGTCAGTCAGGGCGATCGATGCCCCCGTGTATTTTCTTTCACCGGCGACACCGATGGTGATCAGGGCGGCCTTGCTGCCGTATTTTTTGTGGAGTTCACCCGCGAGCGGGTAGTTTTTCATGCCCACATACGCGTCGGCGGGTTCCAGTGAGGCGCCGCTCTTTGATATCTTCAGGAGATACCATTTCCCCTCCTCGGGAGCCCCTTCGATGATGACCGATCGTATCCCCAGCTTGTCCAGTTTCTGGGCGGCCGGCCCCCCCACGTTCGATTTCTTGATCCCCATCGTGAGAGGGCTCTTGCACCCCAGCGATATGCGGCCGAGCGAAGGTGCCATGGTCCCCGCCAGCGGTCCCGCGGCGATGATCAGCTTGTTGTCCGGCCCCAGCGGATCGGTATCGGGCGGGACCTCACTGTTCATGATCTTGGCAATCAAACCCCTCCCGCCAATCAGTGTATACTCTTGAGGCAGAGGCTCCGTGTTCGTTTTGAGCTGTGACATGTCAATGCGCAGTATTTTCAAACGTCTTCCCCCTTTTGTTTTTATCATACCTGTTCGAGATAAAGCTTGGCGCTCGAACCGTTTCACCCGGTTTGTCAGAGCATCACTTGTTATTTCGGAAACAGGGATTTGTCAAGCCGTCAGGCCGGTCGTTATCGTTTTATAACGATGACGGGGCCCTTGGCCTTTCTGATCACCTTTTCTGAAACCGATCCAAGAAAAATCTCTTTGATGTTGCTTACACCGTGAGATCCTATGACGATGCTGGAGGCACCCTCCTCCTTTTCCGCTTCCAGGATATTTCTGGAAGGGATTCCCTCTTCGATGCGGATCTTCACGGTGAACCCCTTCTTTTCGAGTTCATCGGCAATCACCTGTGCCTCCTCCCGGGCGATCTTCTCAAGGGCCTCCTGGGTCCTCTGAAGGTCGGCGGGTACATACTGGGCCATTGCGTCGAGGTTTCTGCTGTCGATTACGTGCATGACGATCACTTCTTTAGCCCCGGCCGTCTTGAGCTGTAGGATAGAAGCGAGGGCCTTTTTTGACACGTCTGAAAAATCGGTAGGGTAGAGGATTTTTTTAAACATGAGACTCTCCTTCATTGTAATGGACAATCCTTTGTGGTTCTTCTCCCAATTAGTTGAGGCACAGGGTTCGAGGATTCAAGGATTCAGGGGGTCGAGTTCTTTGTAAATTTCTAAACAAAGTAGATAGGACCTTTTCCAAGCTTTTAATCCTTATGATCCCACCACCTCTTTTGGAAATAATCCTTATTCCTGCACCGACATCTTCTTCCATATGAGATTTTTTATCAAGACCTTATTTGAGCCGCTTTGGGCAGCCGCCCAGTCTTACTTCCGGTAAACGGCTGCAAGAAAAGGCACCACCTTCTCATTGAAGATGGCGGGCGTCTCCTCGTGGGGGGAATGCCCCGCGCCGGGGACGACGACGAGCTGTGATCCGGCGATCGATTTCCTGAGTACCTCGCTGGCCCCCACAAAGGGGATGTCCTCATCCCCCCGGAAGATCAGTGTCGGCACCCGTATCTCCCCGAGCCGGTCCGTTACCGGTTGCCACTTTCCGAAGGATCTTGCGACATAGATATACCCGTCAACCGAGGTGCCGAGCGCCTTTAGACGGGCGACCTCTCGCCACTGCGGATGTCTCCGGAAACGCTCAATTCGGATGGGGTTGTGTGTGGCCTCATATTCAAATGCCGCATCAATGCCCTCCTCCCGTGCCAGTTCGTCCATCTTTGCCCTCAGTTCGGGATATCCGAGCGCGACGTCAAAGGTGCCGCTCGATGTGTCCACCAGGACCAGGGCGCTCAACATATCGGGATGGTCGAGGGCGAACTGGAGCGCGACGAACCCCCCCATGGAATGCCCGATCAGACAGCACCGGTCTATACCCAGCAGGCGCAGAAGCCCGTATACATCGCCGCTTGAGATCGGTATCGAGTAGTCCTCTTCGTCGTGAGGGTCACTGGACATGCCGTGGCCGCGGTGATCGAGCGCGATCACCCTGTACTCCGACGACAGGAGGGCCACCTGGTAGGCCCAGTCCTTCGTGTTTCCCGTATAGCCGTGCAGGAGGACAATCGCCTCACCGTTTCCTGCCTCCTCGTAATGGAGGCTTACACCGTTTATCAGTTCAAAGGGCATGTCTGTTCTCCTTCATATCTTGTTTTTATTCCGGAAGGATCGCCACGACCCTGGCCGGTCCCGCGCTGGCCCCCTTGATCTTGAGGGGAAAGCAGGAGACCGTGAAGCCGAAGGGGGGGAGACCTCCCAGATTGATCAGTCGTTCGATGTGGGAATAGGGCAGGTCCGCCTGGTGTGCCGCCCAGAAGACACCCCTGTCACCCTTTTCAAGTGCCTGCTGTGCCTGTAGATTCAATGGAACGTCCCATCCCCAGGCATCGATCCCCATGACCCGGATTCCCTGCTCATAGAGCCACCGGGTGGCGCCCTGTGTGACCCCGCAGCCTTTGAAGATATAATCGGGCTGGCCGTAATGCACGTCCCGTCCCGTGTTGATCAGAACGATATCCAGTGGCTTAAGGCCGTACTCGATCCGCTCCAGCTCCTTCTTGATGTCCTCTTCGGTAACAGGATCCCCTTCTCCCTTGGCGGTCATGTCGAGTTTGACCCCGTCCCCGAAGAACCACTCGAGGGGCAGTTCATCGATGGTCGGCGCCCGGCTGCCCTGGATATGACTGTTGTAGTGCCAGGGCGCGTCGACATGCGTCGAGTCATGCGTGCCCAGCCTCGTGATGGTCTCCGTCGCCCATCCCTCACCGTCACGCAGGAGCTCGGGGGGAACGTTGAAGAGGGTCTTAATCCCCGCCGCTCCTTCGGCATGATCATGATAGACGATTTCGGTCTTGAGAAAATCCGGCGTACCGTCGGGACTCGGGGCGATCGTGGCTGACAGATCAATGACACGCATGGTTTCTCCTTTTCATTTTGTGCCGCAGGGGTTACGGCGATGGAATAGGATGTATCCTATAATATTCCGTATCCCGTGGCAATTTGAAATCGCCCGTCACGGCTGAAAACCGGTCAATACCCCATATAATATAACATGATTCTTGCATTCCCGTGACGTATGGCTTAAAATCCGGCCGCCGTTCAATTAAAGCCTCCTCCCCCGTAAACTTTGAGCGGTTCACGGACAGGAGGTTTTCTTTATATTCCTGGAATTGTCAAACTCCGGGAGTCTCCCGGCAGAGCCGGGGTTTTACCTGGAAGCAATTAATGCAGAAGCATATGATTTACCCGAATCAGTGGCATCAAATTTGCGCGTTATGAAAAAAGTTTTACAACTTTCATAGCTATAGATAGGATAGTAGAGGGGGCTCCCCGCGGCAAGCCGCGGGGTATTCTGCAAAGGATTTCTGTAATGGGAGGCGTGAAAAATGAGGGAGGCAGTAATCGTAAGCGCGGCGCGGACCCCGGTGGCTGGTTTCAATGGGACGTTTGCCAGCATTGGCGCAACTCAGTTGGGTGCGATTGCCATCAACGAGGCTATTCGTCGCGCGCGCATTGAAAAATCCGTCGTGAACGAAGTCATCATGGGCATAGTTTTACCCTGCGGGTACGGGCAAAACCCGGCGAAACAAGCTGCCGTCAAGGCGGAAATGCCGTGGGAGGCGGAGTGCTTTACTGTCAACAAGGTGTGCGGTTCCGGCTTGAAGTCGGTCATGCTGGCGGCCCAGGCCATCCAGGTGGGCGATGCCGATGTGGTGGTTGCCGGCGGCATGGAAAACATGAGCATGGCCCCGTACTATTTGGAGAAGGCTCGTTTCGGCTATCGCATGGGTGCGGGAACCATACACGACCACATGGAACATGACGGGCTTTGGGACATCGTCAACGACTTTCCTATGGGATTCTCCAACGAACTTTGCAGTGAGAAGTATGGCGTGACTCGCGAAGATCAGGATAAATACACTGCGGAGTCTTATCGGCGCGCACTCGCATCGATTGAGGCCGGCAGGTTTCAGAAGGAGATCGTTCCGGTTTCCGTTCCACAGCGCAAGGGCGATCCGCTTATTTTTGATCGAGATGAATGCCCTCGACCCACTTCTTTTGAACAGTTGGCAAAAATGAAGCCTGCCTTCAAAAAGGGTGGCGTAACCACTGCTGGCAACGCGTCCATCATCTCCGACGGCGCGGCGGCGGTTGTAGTGATGGCCCGAGAAAGGGCCGAAGAACTGGGGTGTGAGGTCTTGGCGACCATCGGCTCTCAGGCCTCCGCCAGTCTGGACATGAAATACGTTCTCGTGGCCCCGATGCTGGCGGTTCCCAAGTGTCTGAAGAAGGAAGGCGTGAGCCTTAACGATGTAGACCTTTACGAACTCAATGAGGCCTTCAGCGGCGCGACGGTGGCGGTGCTTAAGGAGCTTGAGTTGGATCCCGCCAAGGTCAATGTCAATGGCGGCAGTGTCGCACTGGGTCACCCCATTGGTGCGAGTGGTTGCCGTGTGTTGGTGACCCTCATTCACGAGTTGATTCGTCAAGACAAGAAAATGGGCTTGGTGTCCCTTTGCCTTGGCGGAGGAGAGGCAGTCGCCATGGTGATTAAACGGTAGCCCTTCTCAGTTCGCTACCATCCAATCAATGTAGACAGCAGAAGTAGAGGTGAAGGAGCACAATATGGAGGTCAAAACCTTTGGAGTCATCGGTGCCGGCCAGATGGGCAACGGAGTTGCTCAAGTGGCTGCAATGAGCGGACTACAGGTGATCATGAACGACATCAAGGAGGAGTTTGTTGAGAGCGGAATACAAACGATCACCAAGATACTGTCTTACAACGTGGGCGCGGGCAAGATGAGCGAGGAGGAAAAGGATGCCGTTCTTGGCCGCATCACAACCAGTGTAGACTTGGAGGATATGGCAAAGGCCGATTTCGTTCTTGAAGCAGCAACGGAAAACGAGCCGATCAAGCTCGATATCTTCCGCAATCTCGACAACATCTCCCCCAAGCACGCCATCCTGGCCACGAACACCTCATCCATTCCCATCGGGCGGATTGCGGCTCAGACCAAACGTTCGGACCAGGTTATCGGCATGCATTTCATGAACCCGGTGCCGGTCATGAAACTGGTGGAGGTGATCCGAGGGATCGCCACTTCCGATGAGACCTTCCATATAACTTGGGACTTGGCGAAGAAGTTCGGCAAGATCCCGGCTGAATCCAATGACTATCCCGGCTTTATTGCCAATCGGATTCTCATGCCGATGATCAACGAGGCGGTGTACTGCCTGTACAATGGAGTGGGCACGCGCGAGGACATCGATAATGTCATGAAACTGGGCATGAATCATCCCATGGGCCCCTTGGCCCTGGCGGACCTGATCGGGCTGGATACCTGTCTGGCGATTATGGGAACGCTGTACGAGGGATTCTCCGATTCCAAGTACCGACCGTGCCCGCTGCTTCGCAAGTATGTGGAATCTGGCTTTTTGGGACGTAAGACCGGGCGTGGTTTTTACGAGTATGCACAGGGAGGGGCCTCATGAACTTCGATCTAACTGAAGAGCAAAAAATTATTCAAGATACGGCGGCCAAGTTCGCCAAGAGGGAACTGGAGCCCGTGGCTGCCGAACTGGACCAAACTAAGAACCGGGAGATCCTGAAAAACAACCTGAGAAAGCTGGCCGAACTCGGATTTATGGGACTGAATGTCGATCCCGAGTATGGTGGAACCGCAGCTGGTGCCGTGGCCTTCTCGCTGGTGATGACGGAAATCGGCCGGGGCTGTGCCTCAACTGCGGTCACCACATCCGTGACCAACATGGTGGCGGAAGTTATCCAATCCGTGGGGACCGAGGAGCAGAGGCAGAAATATATTCCGCCATTGTGCAGCGGTGAATATGCAGCGGGAGGCTTTGGCTTGTCCGAGATCAGTGCCGGTTCTGATCCGGGAGCCATGAAAACCACGGCCGTTCTGGATGGTGATGACTACGTGATCAATGGCGGTAAGATCTTCATCTCCAGCGCCGAGTATGCTGGCGTGTTCGTGGTTTGGGCCGTGACTGACAAGGAAGCCAGCAAGAGGAAAGGGATCAGTGCCTTCCTGGTGGAGCCGAGCTTCTCGGGCTTTATTGTCGGAAAAGATGAAATGAAAATGGGGCAGACCGGTTCCTCCACAAACGAAATCCTCTTCGAAGACTGTCGAGTGCCCAAGAACAACATGATGGGCAAACTGAACGACGGCTTTCGCATCGCGGTCGATGAACTGGCCGGAGGTCGCATTGGTATCGGTTCCATGTCGCTGGGGATCGGGTTGGCTGCCATGGATTTCGCCACGGGCTATGCCAAGGAGCGAATTCAGTTCGACCGCCCCATCGCCACCAAGCAGGCGATCCAATGGATGATCGCGGACAACTATACCCGTCTGGAAGCTGCCCGTCTGTTGCTCTTGAAGGCGGCTTACCTCAAGGACCAGGGTAGGCACTACGCAAAAGAGGCATCCATGGCCAAAGTCTATGCCACGGAGTCGGCCAACAAGGCCTGCTACGACGCCATGCAGATTCTGGGCGGCTATGGGTACACGAAGGATTTTCCCATCGAGCGATATGCGCGGGATGTCAGGGTGACCAGCATCTACGAGGGTACCAGTGAGGTCCAACGGCTTATTATTGCACGGGATATTCTCAAATAGCAGAAACACACGAAGCTCATCGCGTAAGCATAGGTGTATCCCTGGCTCACCATTGTGTAACAAACGGGACGAATGGGCTTCGGGCACCAACAGCGCCGTGTATCAGAAATACGGCCGAAGCGTGCCTCGTCTTTATTCACCTACTTTGGTAACATTTACTATGAGGCAATTCGCCCCCTGAACATATCCTTTACGTTGTTTGCGGCTTGTGTCATAATCTCCACGCGCTATACGTTCTATCTTACCTATCTTACTGGTTAATCTCAAATCACTTTGTACGCGGCTGTATATCTTGGGCAGGGCGCTGGAGAGGTGCCTGGAGTCATACGGGCCAAGCTTTTTCGAGCAATGGACCGTTATCCAGGGCCGAGTTACCCCCAGGCACTCCCGGCTTTTCCTTAATCGTACAGTACCATAAGGAGGTGACGTTATGACTGGGCAGTGGAACTGGTTCACGGGCGGGATTGCGCTGGGCGTGGTCTTCCTGCTTGCGGTGTTTCTTGTCAAGCCGATCGGGGTCTCGACACAATTTGTGATATTCGATGGGATTGTCTGGAATGCCCTTTCCGATAATCTTATCACCAAGAGGCCGTCTGCGAAATCTGGCTATGCCAGCACGAATGCCTACCTGAACAAGAGCGGCGGCAAGTACTCAAAGAACGTAATGAATCCGATCAACTACAGTTTCATCTTCGTGCTGAGCATGGTGTTGGGTGCCTTTCTATCGGCCAAAACCGGGGGCCCGCAACCGACCGCGTCCGACCGGATCGCCCCGGCGGTGTGGCGATCCCGATTCGGCGAGGGGGGCACGAAGCGATATGTTGTCTCATTTACCGGCGGCGTGGTGTTGCTCTTCGGGGCCCGGCTGGCGGGGGGGGTGCATGAGCGGGCATATGATGAGCGGCATCATGCAGACCTCAATCAGCGGCTATCTCTTTGCAATCGGGGTCTTCCTTGCCGGGATACCGCTCGCTATCCTGATATACGGGCGGAAATAGGGGAGGTGTGACATGGAAATACTATTAGCTGTTATAGTAGGGGCGGCATTCGGTTTTATTCTCCAGCGTATCGGGGCCTCCAATCCGCACAATATCATCAATATGCTCCGGCTGACCGATCTCCATCTGATGAAGGCGATCCTCTTCGGTATTTCGATTGCCAGTGCCCTCCTCTTCGTGGGGCTTGCCCTCGGCGCTATTAACCCATCGCATCTGGATGTCAAGACCAGTTACTGGGGGGTCCTGGCTGGCGGCATTTTTATGGGCCTCGCCTGGCCCCTCACCGGGTATTGTCCGAGCACCGGCATGGCGGCTCTCGGGGACGGCCGGAAAGACGCGCTCTTTTTCGTCCTCGGCGGACTGGTAGCGGCATACCTGTACATGCTCGCATACGGGCAGCTGCAGGGGTCAGCCCTCCTGGCGAAGATCCTGGGGGGAAATGTGACACTGGCGCTGACGCCTGATTCCTCATATCCCGCTCTGATAAGTGGTATTCCGGGGTTTATCCCCGCCTTGGTTGTTGCCATCGTCCTTGGGGTTGTGGCGTGGAAACTGCCCGGAAGACGCGCCTGACTGGCGGATACTCCGCACCGTGAGACAACATCCGGCCGGTATGGGGAGGATGTCATGAAAAAGATATCGCTGTTTCTTGTGGTTGGAGTCTGTCTGGTGTTCGTATACGTCATTGCAAACAGCTTCAGGGAGGATACCGTCATGGATAATCAAAACGAAAAGACTGCAAAAGCTACGTTTGCCGGGGGTTGTTTCTGGTGCATGGAACACCCCTTTGAAGAGGTTGACGGTGTGATTGAGGTGGTATCGGGCTATGCGGGGGGGCGTAAAGAAGACGCGATCTATGAAGAGGTCTCCACGGGGAACACCGAACATTACGAGGCGATCCAGGTCACCTATGATCCGAGCAGGGCGACGTATCAGCAGATGCTCGATATCTACTGGAGGAATATCGATCCGACGGATGCGGGGGGATCGTTTGCCGACAGGGGGCCCCAGTACCGATCCGCCATCTTCTACCAGACGGATGAGCAAAAACGACTGGCGGAGATCTCAAGAGAGAGGCTGAACGCATCGGGAAGGTACGACAAGGGGGTCATTACGGAGATCCTTCCCTTCCCCGGATTCTATACGGCCGAGGACTATCACCAGGATTACGCCCGGAAGAATCCTGTGCGGTACAAGGCATATCGGACGGGCTCGGGGCGTGACCGGTATCTCAAAAATATATGGGACGATACGGAGAGCACCCCTCAGCGCACCTTTCAAAAACCGTCTGCCGATGAGCTGATAAAAAAGCTAACCCCCCTCCAGTATGAGGTAACCCAGGAGGACGGAACTGAGCGTCCCTATAACAATGAATACTCGGACAACAAGGGGGAGGGGATCTACGTCGATGTGGTATCCGGAGAGCCCCTCTTCAGTTCGCATGACAAATATGACTCTCATACCGGCTGGCCGAGCTTTACGAAGCCGATCGAACCGGACGCCCTCGTGGAAAAAGAGGACAGAAAGTTGTTTAGCGTTAGGACGGAGGTGAGGAGCAAGATCGCGGATTCGCACCTCGGACACGTGTTTGATGACGGGCCGCAGCCG
>Ga0307990_1003073_pt1 | contig 12964 bp, 7 predicted proteins | sample EllFjometagen129_FD_203168 | JGI IMG/M metagenome (GOLD analysis project Ga0307990, IMG submission 203168) | Marine microbial communities from Ellis Fjord, Antarctic Ocean - #129 | ecosystem: Environmental > Aquatic > Marine > Unclassified | place: Southern Ocean | collected 2014-10-08
TTTTTATTCTGACTTCTGTGTTCTGATTTCTGTCTTCTGCTTTCTGACTTCTGCCCTCTGCCCTCTGCCCTCTGACATCTGATTTCAGACTTCCGTCCTCCGTCTTCCGTCCTCCGTCTTCTGCCTTTCCTCCTCCGACCTCCGCTTCCAGATACTCCACCGTGCTGTCACTCGAGCCGTTATCAACTACAATTAGTTCAAAAGGTTCTTTGGTATGTGTGAAAATGCTGTCGATGCATTTTTTGGTGTATTTAAGCTGATTGAAGGTGAGGATGATGATGGAAGTCAATTGGTTTTGCAAGGCAGTCTCTTTCTGAGTCAATACGTCCGGTAATTCATCTCCTGATTTTGGTGTGCAGCTGATCAAATATTGGTAGATTCTGCCTTCACTTGCCAACGTTGACGTGTCTATTCCGCACTGCTTTGAAAGATTGATGAATTCCACTGGCACATCATATCCCTGCAAATAAGTCCCGGAATAAGACTCAATATGATAGCCGGCTGAATTCAATAAAGACAAGATGCTTTGCCATGTGAAAAATCTCAGATGCGTCCTATCCAGAATCCCTGCGTCCTGATATTCCCACCTTCCTTCCAGAAGATCTTTGATAACGGACCAATGACGTACATTGGGGATACTTAAGACAAGCTTTCCCTCAGGCGTTAAAATGTTTTTGACATCGGAAAGTACCTTTTCAGGGTTGGCAATATGTTCAAGAAAATCTGCCATGATAATTGTGTCAAAACTGTTTTTCTGAATCTCCGGCATTATCTTGACCGCATTTCCTATATAAACCCTGTCCAGCCGGGCTTCTGCATGATGCGCTTCCGCTGGAGCATATTCGATGCCTGCCACGTAACAGTTCTGCCGGTCCTTTAATGCCTTGCCCAACACACCGGCACTACACCCTATATCCAGGATTTTTTTGGCCGTTCGTGAGACGAGGGCCTGTATTTCCGGTCTTGCATAACCATAATAAGACGTATTGGTTTGTGGGTTTTTGTCTTTGACGGATGAAGCCCCCAATGAGGATTGATGGGTAATCCTCTGGGCATCTCTATGCAGCCACTCAACAACTTGGTCGGTGGATTTAAAATGAATGCCGCGTTCTCGCCAGATTTGACGTGTATATGCCTGGTATTTTTCATTGATGAGGCATTTTTTTGACCTTGGGTCATCCATATATTCCAATTGGATGAGGGGATATAGATATCCAACGATATAGCCAGCATCCGCCAGCATGTGTTGATATTCCGTCCATCCGTGAATTTTTAGTGCAGGGTTGAATTTCATGGGGCCAAATATCTTTTGGATAGATTTTTTCATCAGATAACAACACCCTCCAATGTGTCCATCAGGAAGGATATTGATTCCATTGTATGCATATAATCTCGAACGAGCGGCATGATCATCAAAGTCTTCAGGCCGAAAATGATACCCTCCGACAACGGCCAGTTTTGGTATTCTCTGATGGGCTTCAACCAGCCGTTCCAGCCAGCCCGGTGGAACCAGTGTGTCGTTATCAACCTTGCCGATCAGTTCACTATCCACCCGGCTCCAGAAATCATTGGTGGGACCGGGCAACCCCTCGTTGGTTGAATTGTAACGGATATCTTTGATCCGGTCCGGATATTCCAGCCGGACCGTTTCCAGCCATTCCCGAGTGCCGTCGGTGCTGTAATTGTCAACGATATATAGGTCAAAAGGATAGTGGGTATTTTTCATCAGTGTATGCAGGGCCTCGCGGGTATACTCTATCCGATTATAGGTAAACATAACCAGCGAAACGGTGGGCTGATCGCTCAGATTATTATCAATGGTCTGATCGTTCAATGCGGGATTATTCATGGGCAGTTTCCTGTAGAGAGATTGATGTCGTGGAAATATCAGGTGTAAGATGTTCATGACTTAATGCCATCCGGTATACTTCCTTCTGAGACTGTAGCGTTTTTTCCGAGAGGGTGATGTCGGCGATGTTTGTCCAGCGCACGAATGAATCATTCGTAGTGACTGGGACATATAGCGTTTTTTCCGTGATATGAAACCCTAAATCGTTATACAGTGCAAGGGCCTGCTGGTTATCGGCAAAGACCTCAAGATGAATATTTTTCAACTTGAGACTATTAAAGGCCCATGTCAGCAGTAACATTAGGCCATTATACATGCTTCCGCTCAGCGCACGAGGGGTCCCCTTGATAATGCCGCCGAATTCTGCAGAACGATTTTTATTGTCGATTTGATAGAGAGATACCTGACCGATAGACGTCCCCTTCCGGTCCTCGATTATGAATATAATCTGTGTATCGTCGCGCGCATAGGCCTCAAGCCAGGCAAGCATCTCGTTCTCGTCCGGTCTGATCCACGAAAAAAAGGCTTGATAATGCTTGTTGCGCCATTCGCTGAGAAGAGTGGCATCGGCAAGCGTTGCCTGCACCGGGCGCAACGCAATCGCCTGTGTCGGGCAGTGCATGCTGTTGGGGAAAAAGGGCTGCTGAGTTTCTTTGATCAAACGAATCTGCTGGAATGGGTCCATCTCAAAATCGTGCTCAGGCATAGAATGATTTGATGGTGTCGATGATATAATTGACCTCATTGTCGACAAGATCAGGATAAAGAGGCAAGGTCAGGATGTTAGTGAATACTTTTTCGGCTACCGGAAGGGAGGGGCGGTTGCCATAACAGCGGTAGAGGTGAATCGGTTTATAATGAACGCCGGTGTTAATCCCCTTATCTTTTAGGTAAACACTTAAACTGTCACGATGTTGAGCTTTGATTTCACACAGATGCCACGATGAGATGTAATCGCCACCATCCTCTGGCGGCATCCGGATATATTCCAGATCCTTCAGCCCTTCCCGGTAGAGATGAACAATCTCTCTGCGTCGCGCATTGGACCGTTCGAGTTTTTTGAGCTGAACCAGGCCGATAGTTGCGGCGATATCATTCAGGTGCGATTTTAGCCCGATTTCATCCACGCTGTATTCCCACCAGTAGGATTTATCTATCGCGGTGCGGTCCCAAGTCCCCTTATCGATGCCGAGCCATCTGTTTTTTCTGGCTCTGTGTGCCATGACCTCATCATTCAGCGTTATCGCACCGCCCTCTCCCATAGCCAGGTTCTTGACCGCGTGGAAACTGAAACAGCCGATCGCGCCTAAACCACCGACAGGTTGATTCTTGTACCGAGCACCCGCCGCATGCGCACAGTCTTCAATAATTGGGATATCGCCGGCAACCTCCTTCAAGCGGTCAATGTCCACCGGTCTGCCGCTATAATGGACCGGTATGATGGCCTTGGTTCGCGGGGATATCTTCCTGGCCACATCATCGATATCAATCCCGAGCGTTTCTTCATCAATGTCGACAAATATGGGTGTTGCCAGGTTATAGACAACACAATGTCCGGTGGAGACAAAGGTCATGGTCGGGACGATCACTTCATCGCCATGGTTGATGCCCAGCAATTTTAGGGCCATGTCGAGGGCTGCGGTACAAGAATTCAGCCCCACGCAGTATAATACGGAACAGAATGTAGCAAATTCTTCTTCAAACTGGGCCGTTTTAGGGCCTAAACCAACCCAACCTGAACGTATAACCTCAGCTACTGCTTCTACTTCTTCTTCATTGTAATATGGTTTAAATACTTGGATCATTTATACCCCCTAATATCGACAAGAATATTTAAAACAATTTTTGATAAACCCCATTGAATAGTTTAGTTAGTTCATTGTAATTAAAAAATGATACTTGAATAAAATGAACCGATTTCACAAAACAGTATTTGTTTGTGGCAATAAATCTTTAAGCCTTATCAAGAAACACATAGGATGATTTACCAGATAAACCCGAATTGAGATATAAAAGATCATCCGGTGAAAGATAAGCCGAATAAGATGACTTCTCTCTCTGTCCAGAGTTGTTTGCATTAGACTTGTTGATTAATGAGCTGAAAGTTGAACTATTCTCCCATGTCATTTCTTTTCTACGCCAATTTGCTACAAATTCACTATTGACAACATTTTCCAAAACTTTATCAGAAACTCCATCTGAATATCCCAGAAAAGATAATATATTGTATAGTATCATTTTAGGATTATCGAGTAGATCATAGTAATTATAGGCGCGAAATTGTTGAACTGAATCCCTGTTATCATACCATTTTTTATAAAACAACAGAACAGATTCAATCCCATATTGCTTATCATGGATAAATTCAGAAATAGTTTTGCCATAAGCAGGGTGATCTTGTTTTACACGTTCTAAGTAATATGATACAACTGTTTCTCTCGGATCTCTGATTAATAAAATTATCTTGAATGGTTTTTTGTCTCTTGGCATCTTTTCACTTTTTGGGCATATATTCATCACTTCTGTATCATAATCTGCATGCCTGCATGGTAATAATTCTTTATTGTTGTGATCTACATTTAAATGACTCGTTAATCGCGCGAATAAGTGCCGGATTAAAGTACTACCAGTTTTCGGATGGGAAATCAGATAGGCATCAGGAATCAGGTACTCTTGCGATTTAACTATTGATTTGTTAAAATCTACACTCATTAGATCAGGATGCAATTTTTTCAACTGCTCATCAGCATATTTCATATCTTCATCATTAAAATATTCGATATACCCCCCGACTTTACCTTTTCTTGTTTTAAAGGATTCACCATCTGAGCGGTCACCCCTTTTATTTATATCAAGTGAGTTATCGTTCAAAATATTTTTTCCTGACGATTCCATTTTGCGCATGTTAGAAAAAGAACTATACTTGATTGCGCTTTGGAATATTTCAGCAGAAACTTGTTTTTCCATATTTAGAAACGATAAAAGGTTTTTCAATTCCTTTTTCGTATCTTTTCGTAAGTCCTCGTAGCGCAAAATGGTAAATTTTTTAACATTAGACCTGTTTTCATACCAATTGTTATAATAGTCTACAATACTGCTGATTCCATAAGTATTATCCCGTATAAATTCTGACAGAGTTCCCTTAAATTTGACGATTCTTTTTGTCAATTCGAAATAATAGGAAACGACAATATCACGTGGATCTCTAAAAAGGAGTATGATTTGCAGACCGGATTTATCTGTTGATAAGTTTTCACTTGTTCTGGATTTATTTAGAGCAGGATCATATGCGGAATGGCTATGTTGTAAAAACTCAACTCTTTTTGTGTCGAATCCCAACAACTCAACCATCTTTGCCAACAGCACCTTCATCCAGGTCCTGCCTGCTTTGTGAAAAGCTACCATGTAAGTGTCAGCATTTAGTGATCCCTTGATTGATCTTTTAGCATATGGTGACAGGCTATAAATGGGTGAACTTTTTTTCTCACCAGTTTTGCTAAGATCATAGTTCAGCCTGCCCATTGCATTACCACATATGTCAGTGAATGTATTCATTTTAGATTCTGTCCAATCTGGATATTCTTTTGGCTTCCGATGTTCCGAAAAATCAGGAATATTCTCGATGGTAACTCTCACATAAGAGGCTATATCATGTATTTTTTTGCCAGAAATCAAATCAGAATAACTGACTAATATATGGTCAACATCGTTTAAATCTCGCAGCATGATCTGATTAATTTCATTCCAATACCAACAAAGTTTTTCAAAACGGCTTTGACATTCCTTTGGTGGATTAAGGCGAAAAGGACCATATATGTCTCTTGGAGTGAAAACTTTTGCGGAAAGCCATTGAGATATTTGATCGATTCCATTTTTATGTAGAAAAATAAATTTGGAATTCTTGTAAATATCGTTTAATTTTTTTATAAATGGAAAATATGCAACATTTGCTGATATCATTCCATTATTAGGAACTTCAAGTTTTAATTCGTTCGTCACATCTTGGCATAAATCATAGTAATACAGCTTTCCTAAAGCCAACATTGATTTGTATGTTACTGGATTTTCATCAATCGCATTAATCCCATTCAACCGCAAAAGGTTTACTAAAGTACTTTTACCACTCTGGTGCGCCCCCACAATAAATACTCTTTTTCGAACCTTGCGTTTTTCCATTCTCCTTATTAACTCAGCAACCCTGGCATCCCACGTGTGTTTGGCCAACACTTCTTTTCTACCAGCTTCGGCAATCACCTCTCGCTCCTCATCATGGGACAGATAATACTTTATCAATTCGGTCGCCTCCAACACTGAGTTGAACCATACCAGATGTTTCTCGTTCTGAAACACAGTCTCCATGCCGGGAACATAATGAGTCAGGTGAAACGCACCGCTGGCCATACAGTTCACGATACGGCGCCACGAGGCATACATCTGTATATCATTCACGGCGTTGATGCCAAGTGTGATCTTAGTGCTGGAACATACTTCAGCGAACTCGTCCTCTGTGACGAACGGATGTATATGCAGTGCACCGTGTCCCGATTCCAAAAGGTACTGCCAGTTGCTTCCGTAAACGTGGACATCGATACCTTGATTAACTACTTCCTCGATCAGTTGTCTCCGCTTCTCATTTCCATCGTAGGGGACATCTATATTATTCCCTCCCATAAAGACCACATCTCTGGTCTTCTCCACGTCTCTGAGATAAAATACTTCCGGGTCGGTGCCGGCATCCCAGAATCCACCTATATTCTTGACACCAGCAGCCCTATATTTGTCCAAAATTATATCATCCGTGTTGTTAAACAACGTACAATCTGCGTATTTGCCGATATCTACCACCCAAGGCTGCGGGTCCCATCTGAAGTCTCCATAGAAATGAATCACATATGTGTCGATATATTCTTTGATGACCCGGATAGTCTTTCCGGAGATGGACTCTGACTTACCGAGGTGGATCATGTCGGGTTTGAATTCCAGGGCTATCTCCACGAGCATTTCGTTCATTCGGGAGATACCATGTTTCGCGGCCAACCCACGGTAATCAAATTTTTTCAGAATAGTTTTTTTGCTGTATGCCTTCATCATCCCGTTTACATTGCAGGCGGCCGTCGGGGTACTGATCGTATCGACATAGAGCACTTTTATGGTATTTCCGGTTGCAGGTACGCGGACAGGCATCTCATGAGTCGGCTTGTTGTTTCGTCTGGTCTCGAGTGCGGGCAGTATGGCATCATAAAACTGCCTGGCCCGACTCTTGAAAGAGTGCTTGAAGGCTATCTGTTTCCCCTCTTCCATGAACCGGATTCGTTCATTCGGGTTATTTATGTAAAAATCGAGGAGTTCTCGAAGGTGAGCTGTTGACTCATATTGGGGTACCGCGTCGCCGAAGATGGTCTTGATACCGGAGTTGCTGTCAGAGATGGCGAAGCCGCCGCTGGCAAGGATGTCGAATATTTTTACGGCCACGAATCCATCCCTGGACATATCGGGGTGGTGATCATTAATGGAGATGAGTGACGAAGAATAGACTTCACCTAATTTCTGATAGTCATAATACCTGCCGCCATAATATTGTTTTGGCAGGATAGTATCCCAACCATTCCCCCAAACCTTGAAATTATAGGGGACATTCCCGATATCTTTAATGATCTGACGACCCTGTGGTCCACGCGAATTTCCTATAAAAGAAATATCGTACTTATTTGGGACATTAAGAAGCGTTTTGGAAGTTGCACCTATCATAAGCTCAATGTCTTTGTAACCCATTGCACTTAATTTTGGGATGAAAGAACTTGACAGACAAAAAATCTTATCAAACTGCTTCAAATTATCAGGGGTTACCATGTCAGGATGACTGTAGAGCCAGACAATATTGTAAGTGTTATTAGACAAACCTGAAACGGGGACGCCGAATAGATAAAGGACCACATCAGGTGTATTATCCACAACCTCAAGGCCGAGGCTCTCGAATGCCCTTTCCAGTTCAAATTTAACCCAGTAATCTCCCCAGAGCAATCTTCGGCTTTCATCTTTGTCAAAATCCGATGGCGATATTACTTTAATACGTATCCGGTTTTTTCCTTTAAAACCCTCAGAGCTTGCTTCGATTTTTTCCTGCTCAAAGTATGGTCCGGTGTTATTTACGTTTTCGTGTGTTGCATGAGAAGTAACTGATTTTAACGTAGTTGCGCTTTTTGGGGTCTCCTTCCGATTATCAAGAAATTGCCTCGCATTTTTATTGCCCGGCTCTATCTTCAAGACCCTGTTAAAAAATATTGAGGCGTCATCGTATTTGTTAAGGGATACACAAATCCTGCCTATAACCAGAAGCGTCTCAATATTATAAGGATTACTATTTAATACCTCTAAATAAATTTGCAGAGCCTCTTCTACACGGTTCTGTACAATGTAATAGAAATCCGCCAGGTTTTTCTGGAAGATAATATTTTGAGGTTGAAGATTTGCCGCCTGCTGATAATGTTCTAATGCTTTTTCTTTGTTTCCTTTGTTAAAGTGTAAGACACCTAAATCGTTATGTGCAAGGGCAAAATCAGGGTATGATTCCAATAATTTTTCGAGTTCGATAATTGCCTCATTGTGTCTGCCGCTATTAATCAGTAATTGAGATTCTGTATAAGCTTTATCACAATGTTTCATATTCATTTTATCTGGCAAACTTAATTTTACTCGACTTCTTTTCATTATTTTCTCCAATTATAACCATCCAGTTTTTTTTTAAGGAATGGGAACTCTGTTATTTTCTGACCTTATCTACTGTTCCACTGTTACGCGTTGATTTGGTATTGAGTTCTAAATATAGGACTTGGTTATTTTTTGTCCGAACTTCCTGACGTACACAAATCTCTTCATTGTCATGTAGAGAGGTGTCATGGTGTATCCCTCTCCTCTCTAAGAAAATTTATAAAATTTAGATAAGGGTCAGACTTACATTCATTACATTTTACTACATTGAAATACACTCCGTTGTGACTTTTGTCAATTCTACCCTTATTGAATAGGCTTTGCATCTCATAGGGAAGAGGGGAAGAGGGGGTAAGTCTCCCAATTTATCTTTACTATTCAAACAACTCAGCATCTTTAAAAGATGAGGCTAATGCATCCTTTTTGGAAAGCAGCGGCTTTACCTGAAGCGGCCAGTCAATTCCTATATCAGAGTCATTCCAGGTGATACTTCTTTCATATTCAGGGGCATAATAGTCTGTAGTCTTATAAAGAACCTCCGACACGGCCGAAAGCACCAGAAAACCATGGGCAAAGCCTTTAGGCACCCATAGCTGATGTTTGTTTTTATCGCTGAGCTTTACACCTACCCACTGGCCTAAGGTAGGCGAGGTTTTCCGCAAATCTACTGCCACATCAAAGACCTCACCAACTACAACACGCACTATCTTTCCCTGTGGCTGTTTGACCTGGTAGTGCAAGCCACGTAACACGTTTTTTACAGATCGAGAGTGATTATCCTGGACAAAATCAGCCTTTAGTCCAGTGGCCTCCTGCCATAAAGCCTTGTTAAAGCATTCGAAAAAGAAACCTCTATCATCTCTGAATACCTCTGGCTCAATTATCCGGACATCAGGGATTGAGGTTTTAATAATCTTCATTTTAAGCGCCATCATCCAATATCCTACGTAAATAATCCCGATACGCTGATTCGGGCGTCTGATCTATAAGCATTTTAAATTGCGCACGATCAATGAATTTTTTTCGATATGCCACTTCTTCCAAACAAGCAATCTTGACGCCCTGCCGGGCCTCGAGTGTACCGATAAAATGACTCGCCTCAAGAAGGCTTATGTGTGTGCCTGTATCAAGCCAGGCAATGCCACGGCCGAGTTTTTCCACCATCAGCTCGCCATGCCTCAAGTACTCAAGGTTGACATCGGTAATCTCCAATTCACCGCGGCCTGAGGGTTTTAATCCTTTAGTAACTTCGACCACCTTGTTGTCATAAAGGTAGAGCCCTGGTACGGCATATTGAGATTTGGGGTTCTTTGGTTTTTCTTCAATACCTGTAGCCTTGCCTTTCTGGTCAAACTCCACCACGCCGTATCGTTCAGGATCTTTCACCGGATAACCAAAAACCATGGCACCATTGGAAAATTTCTCCACGATTTGATCCAGCCCCATTTTTCCATAGAAAATATTGTCACCAAGGATCAGGCACACTGAATCATCGCCAATAAATTCCTCACCTATCAAAAAGGTCTGGGCAATTCCTTTGGGCTCGGGCTGAATGCTATAGGAAAGCTTTATCCCCAAACGACTTCCATCCCCCAACAAGGCCTCAAAACGGGGTGTATCCTGGGGGGTGGAGATAATAAGTATGTCATTGATCCCGGCAACCATCAAAGTGGACAGGGGATAATAAATCATCGGCTTGTCATACACCGGTTGCAACTGTTTGCTGGCCACCAACGTAAGTGGATAAAGACGGCTGCCGGCGCCACCTGCAAGAATGATTCCCTTGTTTACCATTGGTTTTCCTTTTGGTTTAGGTTTACAGAATTTTTTACCGCTGAGTAAGCTGAAATCAATAAATTTTATTATTTACCTGAGTGCGAAGTCTTTGTTTATTCGTGTCTGTATATGTCGCAGATTTTCGCTGTTTTATACAGATGATTGTGCTATCACCTGACAGCTAAAACATATTTAAATATTTCTCCAATGCGGCTTTCCAGCCTGGAATTATCAGCCCAGTTGCAGCCTTTATTTTTTCTTTGGACAATACGGAATAGGCAGGCCGTCTCGCAGGCAGAGGATATTCTTCGGTCCTGATAGGCACAATCTCTTTGACCCTGAGCAGCTCCCCCTGTTTTTTCAATTGGTTGATTATTTCTTCGGCAAACCCATACCAGCTACATTCACCTTCATTGGAGAAATGGTAAATTCCATAGGAAGGTATGGATGAGGATTGCGAACTATCCAACGCCAGGAGGCTAAAGATTGCCTGGGTCAGGTCTTCGGTATATGTGGGTGTCCCTACCTGATCGGAGACGATGCGAAGCTCCTCCCTCTCTTTGGCCAACTGGATGATAGTGTCAACAAAATTTTTTCCACTTGGGCCATAAAGCCAGCTGGTACGAACAATGAAATATTCCTTCAGGTCGCTCTCTATGATGGCCTGCTCCCCAAAGGCCTTGGTGCGGCCATAAGCTGATTGTGGATTAGCTGGGTCATCCTCAATGTAAGGTTCTGTTTTTTCTCCATCAAATACGAAGTCGGTGGAGATATGTACCAGGGTTGCACCTATGTCTTTTGCAGCATGGGCCAAATGGCCCGGGCCATTACCGTTTATCTGTTTGGCAAGCTCTTCTTCTGACTCGCAGCCGTCCACATTGGTATATGCAGCGCAGTTAACAATAACTTTTGGTTTTGCTTTTCTAAGGCTTTTTAATACCAGATGATGATCTGTAAGGTCGAAATCCGGCAGGTCAAAGGGAATTATCTTATACAGGTCAGGCAAGAGACGCTTCACAGCCGACGCCAACATGCCATTGGCACCAATAAGCGCCAGGGGTTGCTTCTTTCTACCTTCCACCATACATCCGTTCATAGTATTTTTTATAAGAACCATCAAGGACTGATGCAATCCATTCGGGATTATTCAGATACCAGTCTATAGTACTGTTAATCCCTTCTTCAAAGGTTACAGCAGGCTGCCATCCTAAGGATTCTCTTATTTTTGTTGCATCAATGGCATAACGTCGGTCATGACCTGGACGATCCTTGATAAATCTGATCAAGCTTTCATGAGGCTCGTTATTGTCCAGAAGCCCAAGCCTTTCATCAAGACTATCGCAAATGGTCCGGACTATCTCGATGTTTTGCTTTTCATTGTTACCGCCGATGTTGTAGGTCTGTCCTAACTTTCCTTTTTCAATAACCGTCAGGATTGCCTCACAGTGGTCCTTTACATAAAGCCAGTCACGGATATTCTTGCCGTCACCATAGATAGGTAATTCTTTTCCATTTAAGGCGTTATTAATAATCAGAGGAATAAGTTTTTCCGGAAACTGGTAATGTCCGTAATTATTGGAGCAATTTGTAATCAATACCGGTAATCCATAGGTATGGAAATAGGCGCTGACAAGGTGGTTTGATGAGGCCTTGCTCGCAGAGTAGGGAGAACGGGGGTCATAAGGTGTTTTTTCGGTAAAATAGCCGGTTTCTTTGAGAGAGCCATAAATTTCATCAGTGCTGACATGCAGGAACCGTGAATCTGCTGGATTAAGATGTGCCGCCTTAGAAAGCCAGGATTTGCGGGCAGCCTCGAGAAGGGTGAAGGTGCCGTTGATATTGGTGGTGATAAATTCATCGGGACTCACAATGCTTCGGTCTACATGGGATTCAGCCGCAAAATGAACAACCGTGTCGATTTGATATTCAGCAAAGATTTTTTCAACCAAGGCAGCATCTCTGATATCACCTTTAATAAATTTGTAACGAGGATCATCCTGAATATCAGAGAGGTTTTTCGGATTGCCGGCGTAGGTGAGTTTATCCAGATTAATAAGATGACAGTTGGAAGTCTTTTCAAGGATTAAACGGACAAAGTTTGACCCAATAAAGCCACTGCCGCCGGTTATTAGAATGTTTTTCATTGATTGATAATAGGGGGAATAATAGAGGACGTTGTCAACTTGTAAACTTATGGGCATCAAGTTTGACATGTGACGAGACCTTTGAACAATTCAAAAAACCAACAAACAACCCATTTGCTAACACAATGTTGTAAAAATTGTAATTTATAGTTAGAATTTAAAGCATAACCAAGGGTCTGAGCTGCACTCTTGGCAATCTCAAACTGTTTTTCTAATCATCAAATACATAAAGAGCTTACGCCAACCTGCCAGTGGACAGCTCCGCCCCTTGAGTTACATCTGCTCTCACATCATACCGCGCTGAAATTTCGAGCGCTTCTTGATATCTCCGTTTCTGATAGCCCTTAATGTAATCCGCGAAATCTGCGAAATCCGTGGATCAAAGTCAATCTAAGCATTTCAATACACTACAACTTCACCTTGAAATACAGCAATTGCCGTGCCAAATCACTATGGCTTTATTTTGCTAATTAATTCAAACAGATAT
>Ga0307990_1003075_pt1 | contig 12961 bp, 11 predicted proteins | sample EllFjometagen129_FD_203168 | JGI IMG/M metagenome (GOLD analysis project Ga0307990, IMG submission 203168) | Marine microbial communities from Ellis Fjord, Antarctic Ocean - #129 | ecosystem: Environmental > Aquatic > Marine > Unclassified | place: Southern Ocean | collected 2014-10-08
GAGCGTATATCCAGGGGAATTCGGCGAAGGCTTCAATGACCTGTTCCCAGCCGGAATAAATGATGAGCGCCAAGTATACCAAAACGCCCAGGACGAGGCCCAGGATAAACTTGCCGCGAAATTTTCCGATGCCGGACATAGTGTAAAAAAACCTTTTTTATTCTACGGAAGCGGAAAGGACAGGTAATTGCCGTAAAGGCCTCTTTGAACGAGAATGACGGTTGATGTTTTGAGGCGCAGCGCGGCGACGGCCTTGGCGAAATCCTCTTCAGTGCGCAGTTCCTTGTCGTCCAATTCCAAAAGGGCGTCGCCCGATTGCAATCCGAGTCCAGCCGCGGGACCGCCTTTTCGCACGCGGCGAATAATGATCCCGGAACCTTTGGGCAGTCGTAGTTTCGCGGCCTCGCCGCGCGTCGCCGGCGATACCTCGATTCCCAATAAGGCCAGAGAATATGGATTGACCATTTTTCTGGGAAACCCTGTTGGAACAACCTTTCGTTTGATCTTTTCGCCTCGCCGGTCGAGATGGAACTCGACTTCGTTTCCCACGGTGTGCGCCAGGATGACGCTTTTGTAGGCGTTGAGCTTGTCGATGTGGTGAGAGCCGACGCTTTCGATGATGTCGCCTTTTAAAATTCCGCTTTTCCCGGCGGGAGAATCGTTGAAGACGAGTGAAACATAGAGACCGGCGGAACCCGAATAATGAAGGCTGCGGCGAAGTTGCGGAGTCAGTTCTTTTACACGCAGTCCGAACCATCCATAGTGCACCCTGCCGTAGCGGATCAGATCCTCAACGATTTGCTTGGCCGAATCGATGGGGATTGCGAATCCGATTCCCTGTCCCTGCCCGTATATGGCCGTGTTGATTCCGATGACCTTGCCGTCGATGGTGAGCAAAGGACCTCCAGAGTTGCCCGGATTGATCGAAGCATCCGTCTGGATGAAATCAACGTACACGCGATTTTTATCCGTCTGGATCGTCCGGTGAAGCGCGCTGACGACTCCCGTGGTGACCGTATGGGAAAGGCCGAATGGATTTCCGATGGCGACGACGGTTTCGCCGATCATAAGGCTCTTGCTGTCGCCCATGGGAGCACTCGGGAAAGGCCCGCCGCCTTGTATCTTTAAAATCGCCAGATCGAGGGATTTTTCCGCGCCGACGACACCAGCGGTATAGGACGTTCCATCTTGAAGGGTAACTTTGATTCGACCGGAGCGCAAAATGACGTGCGCGTTGGTCAGAACGTAACCGTTCGGGTCGATGATGACTCCGCTTCCCAGGGGAGTTTCCTGAACCTTCGGCGATTGACGACGGTCATAAAACTCGCGGAAAAATTTTTCGTAAACCGGATCGTGAAAGTATGAAAATGGCCCTTCTCGGCGAAGTTGTTGTTCGGTGGAAATATTCACGACGGAGGGACTCAGTTTCCGCACTGCCTCCACGACAGGCGTTACGCGATTCGCAAAGGCGTGCGTGGAAACGAGGATAATGACCGGAATCAATACCAGCGGGATGCGAAGTCGGGATAAGATCACTAAAAAACTCCTTGAAGCGTCGTTCGTGTTTTTGCGCCGATTAGGACCTTTCTGTCAAGTTGCCAAACACGCCGCAAGACGCATAATCACACTTTGACCGCTCTTTTGGAGTATGAAGAATGAATTGCACAATGAAATCGAAGGGTCGGGGAAACGCCGAGTGGCATATGCGCATGTATCACTCTCTGGTTAAACATTTCGGCGAATTGAACTGGTGGCCCGGCGAAACACCCTTTGAAGTGTGCGTCGGCGCAATACTCACGCAAAACACAGCATGGTCGAATGTGGAAAAGGCCATCGCCAAACTCAAAGCCGAAGACCTTCTTGACCCTTTGCGTATGGATCGGATACCTCTGGAGGAATTGGCGCAACACATCAAATCCTCAGGTTATTACAATCAAAAAAGTAAGCGCCTGAAGGGTTTCGCAACATTTCTCATCGACAATTATGGCGGCAAAATTGAGAATATGCGACCGTTCGCAACGAAGCGAATACGGCGGGAACTTCTGGAACTCAATGGCATTGGCCCGGAGACTGCGGATTCGATTTTGCTGTATGCGCTCAATAAAAGGGTGTTTGTCATAGATGCCTATACGAAGCGCATTTTCTCGCGCAAGGGGATTTTTCCCGAGGATATCGATTACGAAAACGCACGGGCGCACTTTGAGAAAATCCTGCCGAGAAAAGTGCGTCTCTATAACGAGTTCCACGCGCAGATCGTATATTTAGGGAAAGACTACTGTCGGAAAAGTCGGCCAAAGTGTGAGTCGTGTCCGATACAAATGCTCTGAAATTGCGTTGCAACTCCCTTGCGTTGACTTTTGGCGCTTCTTTTATTTTTTTTGAGCCACGATTTCCTTAAGTCGCTTCATGTGGCCGCGACCCAAGCCCTTGACCTCGCAACCCAATTCAAAATAGCGACTGATTTTTTCGTCGGTGAGAATTCCGAAACAGTCGATGACGGCCAAGGGGCTGCCGGCCCATTTCACGACATCGTCAGGATCAAGGTTAAGATACGATTCGTGACCGACCGCTAAAATGATCGCTTCAACGCCTTTTATGGTTTTTTTAAAATCCTTTTCGACCCTGATATTGGTCAGGCCTTCCTGGTTGCGAAAAAAACGCTTCCAGGATTGTCCGGCGGCGGGGTAGGAATCCTGCGATTCCAGTTCATGCCAATGTTCTACATAGGGGTCATGGACTCGCATTTCCGCGCCCATTTCCGTTAGCTTACGAACAACCAATTCGCTGCCGCTGTATCGCGTGTCGCCGACATCCTGACGATAACTGGCACCGCACAGTAGAACATCAGCTCCTGCGATATGGCGGCTCATGTTGCGGAGCGCATCGCGGGTCAATTGCGCAACATGGAGACCGCGCGTGTCGTTGATGTCGATGGCGCTGGGAGTGATCTTGAAAACCCGATCTCCATCCTCAAAGCCGAGTATGTGTTTGTAGGCCCAGTAGCCCAGGCCACCGTCTTTTGGCAGGCAATATCCGCCGATGCCGGGTCCCGGGAAAATGATGTTGTTGTGCGTGGGGCGCATTTTGATGGCCTTGATGACCTTGACGAGGTCCACGCCGTTGCGCTCGGCGAAAATGCTCCACTCATTGAGGAAAGCCAGGATCGTCGCGCGGTAGGAGTTTTCAATAATTTTCGTCGTCTCGGATTCAATGGGTCGATCCATGACGGTGAGCGGAAAATCTTTTGTGTTCAGAACCTGATGAAGAAACTTTTCCACGCGCTTTTTGGCTTCAGCGTTGCAACCGGAGCATACGCGCCAGAAATCACGGATGCTTTTGACGTACTCGCGTCCGGGCATAACACGCTCGAAACTGTGCGCCAGAAGGGGAGCGGATTTAATCGCTCGTTTGGAAAAAGCTTTTTTCAGAATTGGCCATGCCACAAATTCAGTGGTCCCTGGCGCCACGGTGGTTTCGATGAGGGTCAGGCACTTGGCCGGTATCTTCTCGCCGATAGTACGGATAGTATTTTCCAGGGCATTCATCTCGGCTTGGCCCGTTTTCATATTGCCGAGATCCTCTTTTAAATAGTCGCACTGGACATCGACAATCACGCAATCGGCGAGCATCAAACAATCATTATTGAAAGTAGCAACGAGAGTCTTTTTCCCCCGGACTGTTCGATCGATGATTTCATCCACTTCCCGGTCCTCGGCTTTCACCGGTGAAAATCCGCGATTCAGAACAGGGATTTTCCAGAAGCTTCTCGTGCTCGGCCTTTGGCAGCCGATGACAAATTTGCTGGGCTTGCCCTTCTTGTTTTCCGTATCCGCGACAATGGCCGCCATCACAACGCCGACAAATCCCACTCCCATGACGACTACGACTTCTTTGCCTTCTTTCCTGGCTGCTGCAGCCAGTCTTTCGATTCTCTTGTATTCTTTGGCATATTCTTTTTCTCCGGGGATTGGGAAACGCTCTCCGGTTGGGCTATTGGAATATTCTTTCTTCGCTTTGGAGTTTGTAGATTGATTTTTTTGACCTGCCATTTGCGTTGCCTCCAGTGACGAAATTGAGTGTAAACTCTCGATTGTAAGTTGAGTCTCACGGTCGAGTCGATTTACGGCAAGCGCAGTTATGGGTAAATTCGCCGAAAAGTCAAGGACACGCCCCTTTTTTAAAAGCTATGTGAGCAGTATGGTAGCCGTGGAAAACCGATATCTTCCGGAAGAGAAAAATGACCTTCGCTTGAGGGGCATTCGATCCATCATTGGGCGGGATTATTTTTGTGGCGACATTGCCAGGGTCTTGCCTTGACGAGTAGGATGCCCGCTCATAGAATCGCTGGAGAGCTAAGAGGGCGTCGGTCGCAACGCACTTGAATAAACTGCAAATTCAAAAAAGGTCTGATGATTATGGTAAAAAATGTTGCCAGAAAATCATGCAAGCTGACACTGGTGGATTTTGACTGGTTCACTCTGGTCCAGGAATTGGCGCTTGAAGGCTATTCAGGAATCCTTTACGAACTCAAATGTGAGTTAGCCGAAAAATTTGGCACTTCCATTGACCAGTTGAACGCTTCGATTCTGTATCCCGAAATTAACCGCGTTATGGGCGACATGTTTTTCCCGGATCCTGATACGACTTTATTTATCAAAGTCAGCGAGCTTTCCAAAACGGAAAAGGCGACCACAAACGAAAAAGACGTTTTCGACGATCCCGGCAAGGATGATGGCTCCACGATAGGTGATTACAACGTTGAAGTCGGCGAAATAAGCCCACTGGGCGCCGAAGAGGGTGAATGGATGGCCTCGCTGGTTGGGGCATTGGATACCTATTTCATCTCTCATGGGGCAGAAGACTCGGATGTTCGTTGGCTTGACGAGGATCTTTCAGCCGGCTCCAAACCGCCTTTTCAGGGTGACCCTGTTGACACACCTGATAAACGCACCTCGGAATTAGCTCAGATTTTCCGAGATGGAAAACTCGAAAAATTTTTCAAGCAGTTTGATGGCGATCAGGATTCCGTGGTTTGGGCTGACTATCTGCAAAGCGCTGATAATCGCGAGGAGAGCGAATATTACATTGACAAGTTGTTCGAGCATGAGTTCCTCACAGAGCAGGTTGTTGTGTACTGCAAGAAGACCAATATGCCCACGATTCGCGCCAAGGACAGAGCAGCCCTGGACGCATTATCATCCGCCGGTATTGTTTGTTCTTGCGGCGCTCCGTTGAAAACGGAGGAAATCAAGCGCCTTGTGCTTTTGCCGGCCGAAAATCGGCCTCTGGTGAAAAACACGTGGTCGGCTCGAACATTCCTGATTAGCATACTCACGAAAATGGGCTACCCCCAGGAATCAATCATTAGGACAATGATCGACGACGACTTGGAATTGATCTATCTTCCGGCCGAAGCCAACAGTCTCATTTTCGCGCTTTCCGGCATGAAATTCACCGAGGAGATGGCGCTGAAAGTATGGGACATTGTCGAAGAAGCCCCAAATCCCAAGATTGTGCTCTACGGGGCTGGTGGAGTCGAAGACGATGCCGTTGCCGCATTAGGCACGCGCGCAGGTCCCAACTCTTTGGTGGCTTCGCTGGAGAACCTTGATGAATTTAGTGCGAAACTGCTCGATGCCCTAAACAAAGAGCGTATCGACAGAATCAGGCACATCTTTAACGATTTCCAGGGCGCCATGTCAGTCGACGTAAGTTCCCTGGCTGTGAAACGGCTCTCTTAGACAAGATCGCCGATCAAATATCGTAATATAGAAAAAACTCCCATGGTGTAGGTCTGAGTCGCATCGGAGTGACTTCTCTTGTCATCTTATAATCGATCCACATATCGATAACATCCTGCGTAAAAACATCACCGGCCAGGAGAAACTCGTGGTCATCGGCCAGGCTTTTTAGGGCAGATGCCAGGTCTGCGGGAGTCTTCTTCACATCTTTGAGTTCCTCAGGGGGGAGGCCGTAGATGTCGCGGTCCAGTGGTTGTCCGGGATCGATACGGTTTTTAATGCCGTCAAGGCCCGCCATGAGAATTGCCGAAAAAGCCAGATATCCATTGCAGGAGGGGTCCGGGAAACGAATTTCCAGACGCCGGGAGTTAGGGCTTTGCTCATACATGGGAATCCGAAGGGCGGCTGAACGGTTGCGGCTGGAGTAGGCGATATTCATGGGTGCTTCATATCCAGGAACCAGGCGGCGATAGCTGTTGGTTGTCGGATTTGTGAACGCGCAAAGCGCCGCCGAGTGCTTGATGATGCCACCCATGAAATTCATGGCCATTTCCGACAGACCGCCGTATTGTTCACCGGAAAAAAGCGGCACGTTATTTTTCCATAGGCTCACATGGATGTGCATCCCCGAACCGTTATCGCCGTAAATTGGTTTGGGCATAAACGTGACGGTCTTGTTGTGACGCTTCGCAACGTTCTTGACGATGTATTTAAAAAACATCAGCTGGTCGCCCATCCGCATCAGAGGCGCATAACGCATATCGATCTCAGCCTGGCCCGAGGAGGCGACCTCATGGTGCTGGGCTTCAACTTCAATGCCGAGTTTCATCATCTCTAGGCACATTTCCGTTCGAATATCGTTTTGACTGTCGGTTGGGGATACAGGGAAATATCCTTCCTTCGGGCGAGGCTTATATCCCAGATTCGGATTCTCTTCGCGTCCCGTATTCCAGGCCCCTTCCACGGAATCAAGATAGTAATAACCGCAATGCTCGTTTTGCTCGTAGCGAATATCATCAAGTATGAAGAATTCAGCCTCGGGTCCAAAATAGGCCACATCGGCGATCCCGATGGATTTTAGATAGGCTTCCGCCTTGCGGGCAATATTTCGAGGGTCCCGCGAGTAATCCTCATGTGTTATCGGATCAACAATATTGCATATGAGGGAAAGTGTGGGGTATTTCGTAAAAGGGTCCATCACTGCGGTGGACGGATCGGGTATGACCAGCATATCGGAGGCATGAATCGGCTGCCAGCCCCGAATGGACGAACCATCGAAACCAAAACCCTTCTCAAAGTTATTCACGCCAAGTTCCTGCAAAGGGATCGAAAAGTGCTGCCACATTCCTGGGAAATCCATGAATTTCAGATCGACCATTACGGCGTTGTGCTTCCTGGCGTATTCGAGAACTTCCTTGGGGGTCATGTTTTCTCCTTAGGGCGCTGATTGCGAACCGTTTTAATTTTCAGCCAAGTATTAAAGCGCGTCTTCACCGCGCTCCTTCGTTCGTATTCTCACCGCCTCCTCGATAGGGTGCACGAATATTTTTCCGTCTCCGATTTTCCCCGTGTAGGCGGCTTCACAAATTAATTCGATGATCTGCTCAACCTTTTCGTCGGAGACCACGGTTTCCAATTTCAATTTCGGCAAGAAATCCACAACGTATTCCGCACCCCTGTATAAGGGACTGTGTCCCTTCTGGCGGCCTGAACCAATGACTTCGGTTATGGTCACTCCGGAGATATCGGCTTTTTGCAGGGCCTCGACAACGTCGTCGCGTCGGAAGGGCTTAATGATCGCCACAATGCGTTTCATGATGTCATCCTGAAATTTCGCGTTTATGTTTTTACGAGATATCTATTAAGCTCCCAGGGGTGAACCTGTCGAATATACGAGCGCCATTCCTCGGCCTTGGCTTTTGCGAGTGTTTTTGAAATCACTCTGCCTAGCTGGTTGGCCAGCACTTTATCCTTTTCGAATTCCCCGACGGCCTCACCAAGATTCGCCGGTAGTTTTTTGATGCGAAGCCGGCCCATTTCCCTTCCGGAAAGTTTATAAATGTCCTTTTCAACAGACTCCCATGGATCAAACTTCTCGTCGATTCCATGAAATCCCGCTGCGATAAGCGCGGCGAGGGAAAGATAGGGATTACAACTTGGATCGGGACCGCGAACTTCCATCGCGGCGGGTTCCGAACCATGATCGGGAACACGGATAAAGGGTTCGGTATTGCGTTTGGACCAGTATATGTGGGTTGGCGCTTCGTGCCCGGGAACGAGACGCTTATAACTGTTGACCAGGGGATTAAAAAGAAGGCAAAGCCCTTCGCCGTGGCTAAGGATGCCGGCCATAAAACGCGTGGCAAGAGTTGATAAATCGCCGCGAGAATCTGAAAATGCGTCTTGATTGCCTTTTGTTGCGCTGATCGAAATATGCATGCCGGAGCCTGCGGATCCGAAGATTGGTTTTGGCATGAAGGTGGCGATGAATCCATGACGCTTGGCGATCGCCTTCGTGACAAAACGCAAGGTCACGATGGCGTCGGCGCACTCCAGGGCGGGCAGGGCCATCAAGCCGATCTCATGTTGCCCTGGCGAAATTTCATGATGGGCATGATGAATTTGCAAACCCATTTGTTCCAAACACCCGATGACCTCGCGCCGAAAATCCTGCCCCGGCTCGCCAGCTGAAAAATCGAGATAACCAGAAGCGTCCGCAGTGTCCAGGTCGGCATTTCCGTCGGGGTCTATGGGGAATATGTAGAACTCAACCTCGGAGGAAAAACGCAGGGATATGCCGATATCCAGCAGTTTTTGATTGACGCAACGAAGAATCCTGCGTGGGCAGCTTTCGCTGGGGGATCCGTCGGGAAGGATCAGATCGGCAATGAGTCTGGCGCCTCTTGGTTTTTGGTTGAGATTGGGGAGAAGGGAAAAGGTATTCATATCAGGTTTTAGTCTGCCATCGGCTTCAATGTCGCGAAATGGTCCTGACATTGCGCTGGCGTCAATCGCTAAAGGGTTGGCCAACACTTCGTCGAGTCGTCCTTTTCCGACCTCAACGCCCTTGAGTTGTCCAAGAATATCCGTGAACTGAAGAAGCAGGTACTGGACCGCAGATTCTGAAATGATCCGTTTTATTTCCCTTGGTTCCATTTATTTCTGCTTTTTTTGCAAAGTGGTTACAAATAACCGAGTTCCAAGGCTTTTATAGGAAGAGCCACAGCCAGTGTCAATGCAAATATGGAAAATATGCAAAAATTCATTTGCAAAAATTCAAATAACGCCATAAAAATACAGAGGATGAAGAAAATAATTGTAATAATGGCAAAATTTCATGTTCATTAAGTAACAAATTTGCAGGGGAAAATTTTGGAAATAAGGTAGCGGCAGGGAGTAAAATGAGAAAAATCGTCTTGACGGAATGGATCAACAGATTGTTAGCGATGCTTATCCGACTTGGCTAGATTATGCTTGGCGCACAAAATTCGGATGTTTTTTGGATTGTTTCCTCCACCTTTTGAGACGGGGATAATGTGATCAAAATGGAGAAATTCAGTCGAACCGCAAATGACGCATTTTCCTCCATCCCGATTCCAGACGGCGACTCTGGTTTTTGGGGAAATGGTTCTTGGATTCGATGAGGCGTCTTCTTTGCAACCAGCCTTTGAAAATAGACGAAGTTTCAATTTGAACACAAGTCTGCGTCCGTCGGATTCTTTCCAGGCATCAACAAGGTGAAATACTTTCAGGTCAAGCCACATGCCGCGACCAAGCTTGCGATAGACGCGCACGGCTTCGGGAGGCGCCAGGCTCTTGGCATAGTCTAAAGCCGCCTTGTAAAAACGACCGTTCATGGAAAGCGTTCCGTTACGATTGAATTCCGGTTGATCGACCAGTTGAGGGAAAGGCGCGTTCTTTGAACGGTGCGCGTTATGCCCCTGGTAAATGAGGATCTCACTTTTGGGATCGATGAGATCATCGTAATCTGAATCCAGGGCGTTCGAGGATAGAATCACCGAATGATCGGGTTTGTGACGAAAATACATTCCGCGTTGAAAACACAAACCCTCACGCTCGCACATCATTTTAAAAGTCAGCGCAACGCATTCACTCACCGCAGGAGTCCTCGATCATGGATTCAAGGGCAATTGATAATGTCAAAATCATTATCCTGACGAGTTGTGGTTATCCATTTTGAGCAAAATTTCATAGGCCTTCGATTTGGGGACGTCGAATGCGATGGACATGGCCAAAGCGGCGTCCTTCGTGGACAGACCGAGTTTCATTTTCAGATTCCATCCCCGCAGCGCAATGTCGGGACTAATTTCGCTGTCAGTTTCAGCGTCGATACGCACCATCAAAGTCAACTCGCCGAGCACCTCGCGCTTCGAGACGATATCGATAATTTCAACGCAACTGCCCCGAATGGTTTCTTCATGGAGTTTAGTTAGCTCTCGAGACAAAGCCGCCTGAGGATTGCCGCAAATTTCCGCGATTTCTTTTAGGGTCGCCACAATGCGTTCCGGCGATTCATAGATGACAAATGTACCACCTTGCAGCATGGTTTGAATACGCTTTTGCCGCTTCATTCCTTTTCGCGGCAAAAATCCGGAAAAATGAAACTCATCTGTCGGCAAGCCGGACAGGGCCAGAGCCGAAATCGCCGCGCTGGGTCCCGGCGCCACGCTCACGTTGATTCCGGCTTTCAGTACGGCGCATACCACGCGGTATCCCGGGTCGGATATGCAGGGATGTCCTCGGCTTGTTATAAGAGCAACGGTTTTACCGCTTTCACAGTGTTTGACGATCTCATTTGCCCGGAACTCTTCGTTGGCGTCATAGCAGGAGAAAATCCGGTTTTTCAGGCCGTGGAAACCCAACAATCTTTTCGCCACGCGTGTATCCTCGGCCGCGATGAGATCACATTCACGCAGCGTGCGTACGGCGCGCGTTGTAATATCCTCCATATTGCCTATGGGTGTTGCGACGAGAATGAGAAGGCCGCTGCCGATATCGGATTTTTCACCCGACGCTCGCCGGTTATTTGAATGTTGGTTCATAAATAGCGGCAAAAAAGGATTGCAGTTGAAAAATCAAAATACCGGATTCCCCTTTTCAATTTTTTCGCTGACTTTTTTGATTTTCACGAAGATCAAATAGGTAAGCGCCCCAAGGCCCACCAAGAACATACCCACTCCAAAGGGCCGTGTTGATTCATAAAAGATCATCACAAAACCGAATACCGTCATGACCGGTATGGCCAAAAAGGCAAATAAATTGAGACCAGAGCGTTTTTGCGGCGTAGTATCGCGAGAGTCGGTCATAAACATCAGGTTGATAATATTCTTTTGATACTCACGGAATTGCCTTCTGGCGTCTATGGAGTAATCGTCCTTTGCTGAAACAATGGCGCCGTATCGTCTGGACGCTTCTTTGAGCAGATTGTTTCGCGTGATAAAGGAAAAGTATGCGTTGTGCCCTTTGGGCTCCTCCGGATTTTCCAACATAGTATTCCAGAGGTCCTCTTCGATCACCAGTATCGACAAACGATCAGCGGGCGTGTTGTTTTGCTCGAAAAGTTCATCCGAAAAAAATGAATTTTGGCCATCGCTCAACGGTACCGCTCCTTTTGTGAGACCAGTTTTCTCGCCTGGACCGCCAGCAAGCCCGGAACCTGCTTTGAGCGTGAAATGCTCAGGAGGTCTTTCACATTCAGACGATTCAAGAATCTCGAAGCTCGCTGCGTGGGCGTTTTTGGATTCCAGCACAAGGTGTGAACTACGGTGTAGCTTTTCGTCCACTCCCTGTGGTCGGCTATTGTTCGAATGAGTTCTTCACGAGCCGATTTATCCTTCGAAAGCTTAAGAACTTCATCAATAGTAATTCGGGGATTGCGCAAAACGCAATCCTGAATAAGCCTATTGCCGGATTTGATAAGAATATTGCGGGCTTCGAGATTGCCCTTCAAGCCGAGGCGCATCTGGTTGACTATTTTCATTTTTCGAATGCGATTCGCCAGTGATTCTCTTGTATCGGCCTCCAGTTCGGCTTCGGCGTCGACCAGAAATTCTTCGGCGAAAAATCGGTCCTTGTCGAAATCCTCCGTCATCAGTTCCGCAATGGAAAACTTTTCCAGGATTCCTTGATCAAGTAGGGATTCTTCCTCGGTGGAAATGACTTTGCCATCAGGAGCTATCGCGATATTCTCTTCCGCTGATAAATCCTCGATAGTGAGGTCTTCCGGAACTTCATCCGCGACGTTTTCGATCTCGGGCTCTGATGAGATGTTGAGCTCGGCTTCATCTTCTTCGCCAATATCCTCGTCCGCTTCTTCCTCTGGAGCCGCGCTTTCTTCGGGCGTATCTTCCCTGGCTCTCTTTTCCGCCAGAAACTCTGCGTAGGAACGACCCCTTTGAAGCCGATAGAACTCAACGGCTCTTTGCACGGTGGAAATCAGAGCGACCTCATTGCTTTCCAGGGCTTCAATGATTTCCGGCGAGTTAAGCAAGCGAAACTCGTTTTTGGCGATGATTTCGATGAGGGGCTGGTGTTCGCTTGTTCTCGCAAGATAAATAAAGGTCTCATCGTGGGTGTTTCTATTCAGGGCGATGAGTTCATAGAGTTTCGGTTCATCCAGTTTGATGTGTGCGAACCAATTGAGGATTTTGGGTGAAAGGCGTCCTGCCAGAGCTGTATGTATGATCGTCGGCGGCAGTTGCCTGAGGCTTTTCCTCGCAGTGCGTCGGATGGAGGCATCGGGATCATTGGCGAGATAGTAAAGACACGCCACCAAGTCCAGCGTGATGAGCGGCAGGTTCCCATTGGCCGCCGCCATTTTCAAACCCAGCGATGCCTCGGCGGGCAGGGCCGCTTTCAGGTGCTCTGATAGTTCCTCGTATTTCAATGGTTCAAATGGTTTCATGTCAACCTCAAACGCATCTATTGTCGGTATTAATTACCAGCTAACAGGTTAGCAGAAATATTTCCAAATTCAAGCCGTTTTGAAAAAAGAGAAACTGCCAATCGCGAGTTTGATGATGGGCGTCTCCTTTAGGTTTCAGGATTTGCGACCTTGCACAAACTCGATTTCAAGTCATTCTTTTCTTTCCGCAGCCACCAGCGTGGCAATTTTGCTGTATCCGGCCTTTTGCGCTTCTTCCAATGCTGTCGGGTGTTTTTCAATTTCTCCCAGGGCATCGACTTCCGGGTACACAAGG
>Ga0307990_1003077_pt1 | contig 12955 bp, 10 predicted proteins | sample EllFjometagen129_FD_203168 | JGI IMG/M metagenome (GOLD analysis project Ga0307990, IMG submission 203168) | Marine microbial communities from Ellis Fjord, Antarctic Ocean - #129 | ecosystem: Environmental > Aquatic > Marine > Unclassified | place: Southern Ocean | collected 2014-10-08
ACAAGACGAAGAAAGCCTTTCCATGCTCGGAGATTTCATTTCCGAAAGCGAGGACGGTCTTGGCCAGGCGGACCAGATTCTGCTGTCCATCGAAAAGGACGGAAGTAACGAAGAACACATCAACTCGCTGTTCAGAGTCTTCCATTCCCTCAAGGGAGTCGCCGGATTTTTACAACTCTACGATGTCGAAAGTCTCGCCCATAAAACGGAAACACTGCTCAATCGCGTAAGGCAGGGCGAAATCAAAATCGACGGATCAAACCTCGATCTCATTTTCGATGCAACCGGAAAAATGAGAGATATTCTTGTCAATACTAAATCGTCGTTGAATGACGGCGCGGTCTACTTCCGGGATCAGAGCCTACTTCCTTTGCTGAAACGTATCCAAACCGCCATCGATGGGAAAATCCTGGAAGTTTATGAAACCGCCACTGTGTTTCCCGGTGAAAAAATTGGAAATATCCTCCAACAGCACCCTTTCCAGCTTGACAAACACATTGTCGATGACGCGCTGAAGAAGCAAATGGAGTCCGGGCGAATGCTCGGCGAGGAATTGATCGCGGATGGACGCATCCAGCCGAAAAAAGTTGCCCATGCCCTGCGGGCCCAAACCAAGGCGGACTTCGGCGCAACGAAACTGACCGAAACAATCAAGGTGAACCTCGATCGCATCGAGAACCTCATGGAATTGGTTGGCGAACTGGTCATCACCGAATCCATGATTATCCACGATCCCGAAATCGCCAGCATTCAATCCACACACGTATCCAAGCACATCGGCCAAATGTCAAAAATTACCCACGACCTGCAATCCATGGCAATGAGCATGCGCATGGTTCACGTGCGCGGAGTATTCCAGAAAATGGCGCGCCTGGTCAGGGACCTAACCCGAAAAAATGGGAAAAAGGTCACCTTCCGCACCAGCGGCGAAGGCACTGAAATGGACCGGAGTATGGTCGAACGCGTCGGCGACCCCCTGGTCCATATGATTCGCAACGCCGTGGATCACGGAATCGATACCCCTGAAGAACGTCGGGCTTTGGGGAAACCTGAAATGGGCACAGTCAACCTGTCCGCTTTTCATGAAGGCGGCCACATCGTCATAGAATTGTCGGATGATGGCCGCGGCCTGAATCGGGACGCCATTTTGAAAAAGGCGATAAAACAGGGGATTGTCAAAGAATCCGACAATTTGAGCGATGCGGAAATCCACCAGTTGATTTTCAAGCCCGGCTTTTCCACTGCGGAGAAAGTGACGGAGGTTTCCGGACGCGGCGTGGGAATGGATGTCGTCATGCGAAATCTCCAGGAAATGAGAGGCCGCATTCACATCGACACCAAACTCGGCAAAGGCACTACCTTTAGAATCATTCTTCCCCTCACCACGGCGATTATCAACGGGATGCTCGTATTATGCGATAGCGAACGCTACATCATTCCAACGATGTCGATTCTCGAATCCATCCGCCCCACCAGCGATATGCTCTCGATCTTGGCCGGCAAAATGGAGATCATCAATGTGCGCGGCGAATCTTTGCCCCTGCTAAGAATCGGGAAGCTCTTTCATATTGAAAACGCCGAAAATGATCCCACCAAAGCGCTGGTGGTCATCATTGAAAGCTTTGAGCGCAAGTTGGCATTGATGGTGGACGACGTGGAATCACAGCAATCAGTCGTCATTAAGAGCCTTGGGAGCCTCCTGGGAGGCGGCAAATACTTCTCCGGCGGCGCCATCCTCTCCGACGGACGCGTCGGCTTAATCCTTAATTTGGATGAAATTGGAAAGTCGATTAATCAGGAAAGGAACGATTAGGTGCGCGAAGAATCCAATGAGAGCGTAGATTCCGTTGCTTCTTCAAACCTTAACGAGAAGGGGCGATGCAAAACAGGCGAGGTCAATTTTGTTGACTGGATTCACCATAGCGTGAGACCCAAGGGCCATTGAACATGACGAGTATTACTGTTGATATTGCCGACCTAAAAGTTTGCGACAAACCGGATGATATTCTGATCACGCACGCTCTGGGATCATGCATTGCGGTCATTCTTTACGATCCGCTCGTCAAGGTTGGCGGAATGATTCACTACATGCTGCCGATGTCGAAAACAAACCCGGAAAAAGCGAAATCAAATCCGGCCATGTTTGCCGACACGGGTATCCCGCTCCTTTTTCAAAAAATGTACGAAAAAGGCTGTGCAAAAGAAAATCTGATCGCAAAAGTCGCCGGCGGCGCCAAGCTTTACGATGACAATGGAGTATTCGATATCGGGAAAAGGAACTACTCCGTACTGCGCAAGTTATTTTGGAAGAACAAAGTCATAATTGCGGCCGAAGATGTCGGCGGGGCAACATCCCGAACCGTCAGATTGCAAGTGGGCGATGGGAAAACTACGATCTCTTCAAAAGGACAAGAGACTGTTCTTTAGCCTTTTGCGCCCTAAGCGCGAGGAGCAAATCCATGGGTTATAATATCCTCATTGTCGATGACTCAAGCATCATCCGTGCGGCCGTGAAAAAGGCCATAGAGATGTCCGGTCTGGATGTCGCCGCTTTTCATGAAGCCGCCAACGGCAAACACGCCCTTGAAGCTCTCGACCAGCAATGGGTTGATATTGTTCTGACCGACATCAATATGCCGGAAATGAGTGGCGTCGAACTCATAGAGCGCATGGCTGCCGATGATCTTCTCAACAAAATACCGGTTGTAATCGTATCCACGGAACGCAGCAGGACTCGCATAGAAAATCTGATGGCGATGGGTGTTCGCGCTTACATAAAAAAACCTTTCCGGCCCGAGGACTTCCGCGACGTCATTGGCGGTATTCTCGCCGGATCATGAGGTGAACACATGAGGGATGAAGAAATATTGGAAGCGCTGACGGAAGTCACCGCGCAAATGCTTGAGGATGCCGCCTTCATTTTTACGAAACCGATGGAAAGCCGCCTACCATTCGAAGGGGAGGCGATGCAGGCGAAGATCGGATTCGAGGGCCCCAGGCTAGGCATGGTCGTTTTGATTTTTGACAAGTCTTTGGCCAGTGTTTTTGCGGCCAACTTTTTGGGCGTGGAACCCGATAATCTTGAAGCAATGGGAAAAGGCCGTGATGCAGCCGGCGAAATGCTCAATATCATCGCCGGCGCATTAATGGAAAGAATATTTGGAGAAGAAATCGTTGTTAATCTCGGCATTCCTGAAGTTCAGTACCTTGAAAACCTCCAAAGCGAGAACGTGAACAATGAGGATTGCATCCAGGTTTCCTTCATGACAGATGAGGACCAACGCATCGACGTCCATTTAATATTCCTCTAAGGGAAACACCGCAGATTAGGAAACCCGGGATGACCAAGGGCCTAAAGCTTATTATTCACTGGTTCCTAAGAAAGAAATAGCCATGATAAAAGTACTGATCGTTGATGATTCCGCAATTGTTCGCCGAATATTTGCCCAGGAACTCGAAAGGGACCCAAGTATTCAGGTCGTCGGCACGGCGCCGGATCCTTTCGTGGCAAGGGATATGATCGTCAAATTGAAACCGGATGTCCTGACCCTCGACATCGAAATGCCAAGGATGGACGGCATCACATTTCTGCACAAACTGATGAAACACTTTCCCCTTCCGGTCATTGTTGTTTCGTCCCTGACGCCCCAGGGGGGCGATATCGCCATGGAGGCCATAAAGACCGGGGCCATTGATGTCATGTGCAAGCCGGGCACGGCCTACACTGTCGGCAACATGGCCACCGACCTCATCGAAAAAATCAAGGCGGCCTCGATAGTCGATATGAAGAAAAAAGCGGTGCTGGCAAAGATGATGGGTACTGAAACCAGGAAGGCGAGCAGTCTGACGAAAACCACCAACCAGATACTCGCTATCGGAGCTTCCACAGGTGGAACCATCGCATTGGAATATTTACTCAAAAGCTTTCCCGCGCTAAGCCCTGGAACGCTAATCACGCAGCACATGCCCGAACTATTCACCAAAAGTTTTGCGGACAGGCTCAACGGCTTGTGCGATGTCACAGTCAGCGAAGCCAAAGACGGGGATTCTGTCGCGCCCGGACATGTGCTGATTGCGCCGGGCAACAAACACATGGTGCTCAAACGCTCGGGCGCGCGCTACCTGGTGCAGACCGTGGACGGACCTCTCGTCAATCGACACAAGCCCTCGGTGGACGTCATGTTCCGATCCGTCGCCAAAGCCGCCGGACGCAACGCGGTTGGAGTCATCCTCACAGGGATGGGCGGCGACGGCGCCAAGGGACTTTTAGAGATGAAAAACGCCGGCGCCACGACCCTGGCTCAGAATGAAAAAACTTGCGTGGTTTTCGGCATGCCCAAAGTGGCCATCGAACTCGGCGCCGCGGACGAAATTATCCCACTGAACAACATGACCGGCAGGATCATGACGATCATTGAGCAGCGAGGATGATTCTCCTCTATTTCCTTAAAAAAGCTAAATAGCACGCAATTCCCTTAAAGCAAATCAAGTTTCTCCTGCCGGGAATTTGCATTATATTCCTCCGATTCTCCCGTCCAGCAATAATGGCAGATCCGGTCTTTGGGCAAGCCGATGGCTTCGATCATGTCATCCAAACGCTGGTAACGCAAAGTCGTCACGTCAAGATGTTTGCAAATCCAATCGATCATCTTAGCGTACTCAGGCGAGTCCGGGTCCAGGTACTTTTCAATATTTTCCGTGACTTCCCCTTCAATATCATTTATCGCCCGCCGCGTAATCAGTTCATCGACGCTCCTGGTGGACAAAGCGAAACGGCAGGGAAACATGGGCGGCGGGCACGCCGAGCGCACATGAACCTCTTTGGCCCCAGCATTCCAAAGCTTTTTTACCGTAAAGTTTTTGAGTTGCGTGCCGCGAACGATGGAATCTTCACAAATGAGCACACGGTTTCCTTTTATGATCTCCGGCACGGCGATGAGTTTCATTTTCGCCACGTGATCCCTGATGATCTGCGTGGGGGGAATATAACTCCGCCCATAACCCGGCGTGTATTTCACAAGGGGTCTTCGTAGCGGAATTCGTGATTCCATGGCGTATCCCACAGCATGCCCCATGCCAGAATCCGGCACGCCGGCGACGAGATCAACCTCCACGGTGTCGCGCTTTGCCAAAAAGGCGCCGCAGCGTTCCCGAACCTGCTCGACGCTGACTCCTTCGTAACAACTAGCGGGGTATCCTGTGTAAATCCAAAGGAAGGCGCATGTTTGACACAATTGCCTGGGCGGGCGCAGAGTCCGGTATTTCCCTTCCTGGATAAAGACGATCTCACCGGGACCAAGCTCCCTGATCGGATCAAAATCCAGATTCATCAGGGCGCTGCGTTCGGTGGCAACCATATATGCGCCGTCCTCGCGCTCCCCCAGAATCAGAGGAGTTCTTCCAAGTCGGTCCCTGACGGCGTAGACTCCGTCCCTGGTCAAAGCCAGCATTGAGGCCGAACCCTGAATGTAGTCGAAAACAATTTCCAGCCCACTGGTAAAATCCTCACCCTTTTCAATGAGTTTTGCGAGAATTTCTATGGAGTTGATACCCCTGCCGCTAGTCTCCGTGAAGACCGCTCCACGTTGAAAAAGCATCTGCGTCAATTCGTTTTTATTTTCCACAAATCCGGCCACAGCCAGTGCGTATGTGCCGAAGCGAGAGTGAATCAGCAGGGGTTGCGCGTCTTTGTCGCTGATAACGCCGATGCCCATGCCGCCAAGCATACGCGGGTAGTCCTCTTCAAAGCGGGATTTGAACTGCCCTTTGGAAATATCGCGAATCTTCTTTGTGAATGACTCCCCACAAACAGCCATTCCCGCGAGTTCATTGCCGAGGTGAGAGTGGTAATCCGTCCCAAACAGGAGGGTTTCTGAGCAATTGCCTTTCGACACAACGCCGCATAAGCCGCTCATTATCAAATTCCTTTCAATTGGTTGAAAATCATTGCATGGCTCAAGTGAAAACGGACAAGTAAGTTTAGAACCGACCCTAATGAGCGTCAAGTCAGCTTCGTCGATTCTCCAGTGTGTTTTTGATTTTATTTGAGTTGTCAGTCCGACGGAATGCCAAGAGAAACTTGCACCAACCACAGCGTCTTTGCTTATTTATAATTTTTTGGAATTTATAGAAGTGAAAACTTTATTTGACGAGCACAATTTTTCCGCAAATTCGATGAGCTGCCTTGCAACGCCTTTTCGCCTGAATTCGGGATGCACAACAAGAAGGCTGATAAAAAAGTTCTCAGCAATAAAGCGCCTGTCTAACATCACGAAAGCAGCAGCCATTGGAGCGCCTTCAATACGCGCGATGAAACAATCGCCCCTGGATACGGCATCGGCAATAAATTCATAACGCGACTTGTCGCCAAGGACTAATTCGTCGATAAGGCAGATTCAATCGACGTCCCACACGCTCGCTCCAGCAACAAAAATCATTACACTTCCCGCGACCCGAAATAGTTACTCAAATAGAGGCCATCATGTGGCTTTTTTTGCTTCAAACCAGATGATCGTATCGGAATGCCAGAAGCGATAGGAATCAAAGTCGCTTTGTTCAAAAAAACCGATGAGTTCTTCATTCGTATAGGCGGAAATGCCGAATCCGAATATTTTCTGTTTAACCCAGGATTTGTAAACATGTCCGGGTCCGCTGGCTCGTGTCTGATCGCAAATGTATGCCCTTCCACCGGGCTTCAAAACGCGGTTGATCTCATTGAGAGCTTTGACCGGATCGCGCCATAAGTAAATCGAGCTTGTGGATGTCGCGATATCGAATTGTTGATCCCCAACCTTCAGATCGTGCGCATCCATGACTTCAAAGCGAATCCGGTCGCATCCTTCGATGCGGGCGCTTTTTCTGGCGAAACTGATCAAACTCGGGGATTGATCAATGCCCGTCATTATCACATCTTTCGCCAACTTGCCGACTTCCAGCAGAAATGCCCCATGCCCGCATCCGACATCAAGAATACTCGTTCCCTCCCAGGACTCATCGACGATCTTCGCCGACTCAGTGGAGTAAAGTTCCCTGGCCAAATATTTTTGGACGCAACCGAATATCCAACCGAAAGACGACCTAAAAAACCAGACTTCGACCAAGCGGATTTTGGGAATAATCCCGACGCGAGTATTTCGTATAAACGGGTGCTTGGTTTTTTGGCTCGCCCCATCGCTGAAACGTACGTTCTCGCTGCTGCCCAGGAGAGTTTTCCTGAAAGCATATTTCACAACTTCCCGTCCCATGAGGACGGCGCCTCCCATATAATGAAACATTTCGCCCGGGGAACTGATGCCCCGCACAATCCGCCACATCGACGGAGGATAGAAATAGAAGCCGAGCATGGATTTCATCATCCATTCGTTCAGTTTTCTATTCTCCAATTGATAATAATTCTTGTCCCGAAATGGTCCGAGATCGCCGAATGAATAATAGCGCAGAAGCGCAATTTCATTTTTCAAACTGTCGGAGCCTTTGGAAATCTCCGTTGGTATCGGCATATTGATCCCGAAGAGCACGAACCACGCCTTGGATGCTCGAAGCCGGCGGTTTGTTTCTGCAATGGACTGGTCGGTTTCTCCGGGCGACCCGACAAGGATATAGCCCAGACTGCGAATGCCCACTTTTTGCGTCCACTCAAGAGCCTCGAAGCTTTGATCGCGATCGGCCTGCTTGTTCATCGAGCCCAGCACGTTGTCGGAACCGGATTCGAGGCCGTAGGCGATCATATAGCAGCCCGACTCCGCCATGAGCTTGAGCATATTCGGCGTCACGTGGTCCGTTCGTGTTTTGCAACTCCACTTCACGGGGCGCGAAAGGTTTTTGAGCGCTTCGCAAAGCCTTTCGGTTCGGTTCGAATTGAGCGTGAACGTGGGATCGACGAAGTGAACCTCACGTATGTCTTCCACCCGAATGAGATCCTCAATTTCGTTGACGACATACTCGATCGGCCGGAAGCGATAACAGCGGGAAATCAGACAGAAATTGCAATTATAAATGCAGCCTCTGGCCGTTTCCACAAGAGCCGCCGGTGGAAAAACGCCATAGGGCGGATGTATCCGATCAAGCTTGTAAGGCTTTTGCCGCCACAGACTGCGCAGAGGATAAATTTCTTCGCTCAAATTCGCCGGCTCGACCGCTTTCGTATTGACGACGCCGCTTTTCGTTTTGAAAGCCAGGCCGGGAAGATCCTTAAGATCCTCGATTCCCCCTCCAGATAACAAGGCTCGGGTGACCGGAACGATCATGTTTTCGCCTTCCCCGCGACCCAGTACGTCAAAAATGGGGAACTGGTCGAAAATCGACTCAGCGCTAAAAACGTCGCAAGGACCACCGAGAATAATTTTCGCATCGGGATTTCGGTTGCGAATGATCTGCGCTATGCGTTGCGTCGGTGCAATATTGGTCACATTGGCCGTCAGGGCGTACAGACCCGCGTCGCCCAGAACCTCGGGATTGAATTCAGGATTCTCCTCCGGGATTTGCGCGTCAATGTAGCCGACCGAGAATCCATTGGCCTTTAAAACCGCTCCCAGATAGCCCAATCCGAGATGCGGAAGAGAAAAAACGCCGCTGATATTAAAACCAAAGCGAACAAGAGGAGGTTTGATGAGAAGAACGTCGTATTTATTCATCGCGCGGGGAGTATAAGGCGGTAAACGATTTTCAACAACAATCCCCACTGCTTCGGATAAAGAAGTCTGACAAGGTTCCTTGCGATGCGCTTGGGATGCAAATAAAAGCGACGGTTTATCCTCGAAGCAAGCACGCGGAGCGCCTCTCGCTGACTCTCCATCGCCAGCAGAATAGGTGTATTCGCCTTCACGCCGGGACGTTCGTGAAAGACGTTTAGGGAGATGTAATCAGGGTCCAGCGAATCCAAAAAAGCGCTCAGCCGTTTTTCATAATGCGTCATCTCCGAGAATTTCAGGCTTTCGTCCTTTATCTGCTCAGTCATGCCGACCAGGATGAACGATGCCGTGCGAACGCCGTATTTTCTGGCGAGTTCAAACGCTGAACGCACTTTTTCGCTTTGCATTTCACGGGATGCCTGCTGCAAACTTTTTTCATCCCAGGTCTCAACGCCGAAAAGTAATGTGCCGCATCCCATTTCTGCGGCGCGACGGATAATGTCTTCGTCCACAACATCCGGGCGCGTGTAAGCGATCCACTCGAACGAAAATCCTTCGGCGCGCCATGCGTCGAACAGATCGTAAGTTCGTTTTTTGTCCACCATGAAAGTGGGATCACGCCAATACAGGCTCTTAAAACGCAGCCGCGTCGCCAACCGCATTTCTTCCAAAACAGAGTCTGTCTCGCGAACCCCGTACCCGACCTGATGAACGTTGCAATAGGCGCAGCGAAAAGGACAACCGTAGCTCGACAGCAGGCTGTAATAACGAGGGTCTCGAAAAAATGGCAGTCGATATGTATATGTTCCTACGAATTTCTCTGATGCGACCGGATGAGAGTATGAGCCTTTCTTCAAAACGGCGGAGCCATTGCTTTCACGCGTTATCAGATGCTCGTGCGTTGATCCTTCCAGATATTGAAGCAATCCCGCTGACGTGAAATCCATCAGGATTCCCTCGGCCCGCGGAATCGAATCGAAGACCTTTTGTGGTTCGAACCGTGCTATATCGCCTGTAAGAAATAGACGCTGATTCGGATTTTGGATCGCCAGTTCATTGAGAAACCGGCAATCGTTTTCATAGACAGCCTCTCCCATCAGCGAAAGAACAACATCCGCTTTGACCAAGAGAATGCGCCTGATTATTTCTTCGGCATCCGCATGTTCAATGACGGCGTCAATAAATTCGATTTCATATCCCGCCTTCGCGAACCACCCCGATTGCACTTGCAGGTCCAATGGATGAATAAAAAATGGACCTTTGCTTATGTCGCTGCAATAACAATCCCGAAAAACCTGCTGCGTCGAGGGGGGATTGAGGAAAAGGATTTTTAATCCGCTATTTTTCATAGATGCATTCCAAAAACGGCACAAGGAAACGAAACTCGCCGGAGGCCTCCAAAGATGGTCAATAAAGCAATCTTCGCGCACCGACAATCTTAAAAACGCCTTGACAAGGCCAGTCATTCAGGCTATCGTCACATACGAGAGTGTCAAGTTGATTAGGATGGCCTTTATGACATTGGGCGCCGTAAATAAGCTCGCCAGGGCCAAGATGGCTCGATTGCAGCAATTGAGCGCCAACTTACGGCGTAGCAGTCGCGTAACCTGCAGCCCCACTGTCCTCGACATCGAGACAACTACCGCCTGCAACCAGCGGTGCCTGACCTGCCCGCGCACTTACATTAATCCTCCCGCCAGGCAGATGCCGATGCCATTATTTGAGCGCATCATTCAGGAGTCTCATCGGGATGTTGATTTTGTCCATCTATATCTGCTGGGCGAACCTTTACTGGATACCGATTTGGAAGACAGGATCAGACTCTGCGCCAAACACAAAATCGCCACGCACGTTGCCACGAACGCAAGTCTGCTCACTGAGGATCGGGCGCATTCTCTTATAGACGCCGGCCTTTCCGCCATGACCTTTACTATCAGCACGACGCAGCCGGATGTATTTCGCCGCTTGCACGGAGTGGCGCATTACGGTCGAATCATTCGTAATTTTGAAAATTTCCTTTCGATCAAACGCCGACTTACGGCCCCGGTCCACGTGACCCTCCAGATCATTCGCAATCCCCTGACCCTGATGGAAGTCGAAACCGTAGCCAATCGCTGGAGGCATGAACCGGGAATCAATGCCATACAGATCACGCAGGACGAATTCGGTTATATCGGCTGGTGCCCTGATGAAAAATTCAGGCGAGCGAAAAAAAATAACGATGTTTGTATTCACCTCTGGCAAGGACCGCTGTACATCGACGCCGACGGCGGGTACTTCCCATGCAGACTTTCCGCACTTCACTCAGACCCAATGGCCAATGCCCGGGACATGAGTCCGAAGGAATTCTGGACCTCTGGAATGATGTCCAAACTTCGTGAAAACCACCTGAACGGCATTGTCGATGATTGCCTTGATTGCGCCAATTGCCCAGTGCCCAAACCGATTCCATCTCTATGTTATTTGAGCTACCTCGCCAGTTCCTGGGATGCCCGTCTATTGGGAATCATGGTCGAGCGCTTCGCCTTTCTTTACAACTGGAGGATTCAGAACCGTGAAATCGTCTAACCCCCTTGCCGGAAAAGCTCAGATCAAAGTACTTCTCATCAGACCTCCCGGCTATATGTGGCCTATCATCAACGAGTCCGACAATTTCCTTCTCCCTCTGGGCCTACCGTGTATCGCCGCATATTTGCGTGAACACATGGAGGGCGTCGAGCCTATCATTCTTGACTGCTGCCCGGAACGCATCGGCTGGAAATCCCTGCGCCGCAAGATTGAGGAGATCAAACCGGACGTGGTCGGCGTTGGCGACATGATCTGCTACATGGCCGAAGGCATGCGCACTCTCAAGATGGCCAAGGAAATCAATCCCGATACGATCACCGTCGCGGGCGGACATTTCCACTCGCACATGCCGGAATATTCTCTGGAAAACTATCCTTCTCTTGATTACATCGTGCGTTGGGAAGGCGAAGAGGCTTTTAAGCGTTTGCTCGAAACTTTGCGTAGCAACGGGGATTTAAACAAAGTTGGCAACCTGGCATTTCGCAACGGCGACGAGGTCGTCCAGACAAAACCTCTGCCTCTCATCGATCCGCTCGATGATCTGCCGATCCCCGCATACGACCTGACAAAGCTCGAACTCTATTCCCCATTCGGTTTGCTTTGGCCAAAGGCGGCAACGATTCAGGGCAACAGAGGTTGCCCTTATAAATGCAGTTTTTGCTCTTGGTCCTCTCTTGAGGGACAACACTTTCTTGCCGATGACGGGACGATGGGACTGCAGCCGACTTTTAGAACCAAAAGTATTGGCAGAATTATGGAGGAGATCGATCTTCTCTATAATAAACATAACATCCGTTATCTTTTCTGGGTTGAAGGCACCTGGAACTATGACACGGATTTTATGGAGCAACTATCGGACGCCATCATAAGCCGTGGTTATAAACTCGGTTGGTGGGCATTTGTTCGCCCGGACAAACTCCTGGAACAGGAAAAAGCCGGCGTGCTCGAAAAAATGGTCAAGGCCGGTTTCTCTCATGCGCTCATGGGGGGGGAAAGACACGAAGACGAAGATCTGGACCTTATCGGCAAAACCGGAGCCTCATTTGATGTCCTGAAAGAGTGTTGCCACCTGCTCGAAAGAAAATATCCCACGGTTTTTCGCCAGGCGACTTTCATGACCGGCATTCCGACGGACACAAAAGACAAGCTGATGAACCTGGGCAAATACGTCCGCACGCTGCATCTGGATTTCGCCGCCTTTCATCCAATGATGCCCTACCCCGGCACAAGCATATGGACAGATTATAAGGATACTCTTGTCGAAACGCGCGATTTTTCCAAATACGACATGTTCAGCCCGGTCATGCGAACATCCGATCTGTCCCGCAAGGAAGTGGCGAAATATACGGAAAAAATCACGCTGGATTTCGTTCAAAAGCAACCCCATCGTTATCTCATGGGGATGCTTTCCCGGGTCCGCATCCGCCGCCGGCTTCACTGGTGGTTCCTTTTCTCCATGGTCCGCGTTGTCATGCTGGACCTTTGGCACGCTATTACCAGAAGGCGAACCTTCCGAGGATTTTCCGCAACCAGCGAACTGTGGAAACCCACATGGTATGACAACTGATCCCTTCCTAGCGAATCAGGTACCACCTGCATAGCAGGTGGTATGGTGAAGGCCCCCCGAGGGGGCCTGTTGTCAGTCGAAGGGGCCTAAAGACCCCCAGACGGTAGATTCTCCTGCCGCTTTTCCTCTTCCTCCTGGGTCCGTATATATTCGCGGACCGCATTCTCGTCCAAGCCGACCGTGCTCACAC
>Ga0307990_1003078_pt1 | contig 12953 bp, 9 predicted proteins | sample EllFjometagen129_FD_203168 | JGI IMG/M metagenome (GOLD analysis project Ga0307990, IMG submission 203168) | Marine microbial communities from Ellis Fjord, Antarctic Ocean - #129 | ecosystem: Environmental > Aquatic > Marine > Unclassified | place: Southern Ocean | collected 2014-10-08
CTTTGCTCCCTGCTTTAGCAGCCCGATAATGTGGGTGTGCTTGCAAAGATGAGTCGTTATCATACAACCAGTGTGGCTGTACAACTGATTCAGGAAAAGGATGTTCTCGACAATTTGTAAAATTCATATGCTTCTTCTGGTTAACACTTGGAACCCGACAAGAATCAGAAACCTATGTAGAGCTGAACAACTACAAGTATTTGTTTTACTGTAGCAAAGCCACTACTGTTCGACAACAATATTTAAAAACAAGTCAATTGCAGTGTCACACTAAAATCTAAAAACACAAAAGCGCCTCCCCAGAAATAGAAATCTGAGAAGGCGCTTATTTTTTCTAGCTATATATCTATGGAGCTATGCAGCTGGCAAATGTTACATCATGCCGCCCATACCACCCATACCGCCTGGCATTGCTGGCATGCCACCAGCATCATCGCCCTTAACATCAGCGATACATGCTTCTGTAGTCAGCATCAAACCGGCGATAGAAGCCGCATTTTGCAACGCGCTGCGGGTTACCTTGGTTGGATCAAGGATACCAGCCTCGAGCAGATCAACATACTCATCAGTTGCCGCGTTCAGACCATAAGAGCCAGTGCCGTTTTTCACGTTATTAACTACAATAGAACCTTCGAGACCAGCGTTAGCGGCAATCTGACGCAAAGGCTCTTCGAGCGCACGCTTAATGATTTGCACACCAAAGGCTTGCTCACCGATAACGTCCAGAGCGTCAACTGCTGCGATGCAGCGGATAAGGGCTACACCACCTCCAGGGACGATGCCCTCTTCAACAGCAGCACGAGTTGCATGCAGAGCATCTTCAACGCGGGCTTTTTTCTCTTTCATTTCAGTTTCTGTTGCAGCACCAACTTTAACTACGGCTACGCCGCCTACCAGTTTAGCCAAACGCTCTTGCAGTTTATCACGATCATATTCGCTGCTGGTCTCTTCGATCTGGGCACGAATTACTTTAACGCGACCGCTGATCGCAGCTTCATCGCCAGCACCATCAATGATAGTGGTATTGTCTTTAGAAACAACTACGCGCTTAGCAGTACCTAGCATATCTTCTGTAGCGTTCTCCAGAGTGAAGCCCATCTCTTCGCAGACAACCTGACCACCGGTCAAAACTGCGATATCTTCTAGCATCGCCTTGCGACGATCACCAAAACCTGGAGCCTTAACTGCTACAACGTTCAGAGTACCACGCAGCTTGTTAACAACCAGAGTTGCCAGAGCTTCGCCGTCAACATCCTCAGCGATAATCATCAGTGGACGACCTTGCTTGGCAACCGGCTCCAGAATAGGCAGGAGCTCACGCATGTTGGAGATTTTTTTGTCGTAAATCAGAATAGCTGGATCATCCATGGCATTTTCCATACGCTCTGAATCAGAGACAAAGTATGGTGACAGATAACCACGATCAAACTGCATACCTTCAACAGTTTCCAGTGAGGTCTCCATAGACTTGGCTTCTTCTACGGTAATAACACCCTCTTTACCTACTTTATCCATGGCTTCAGCGATGATATTGCCGATGGTCTCATCGCTGTTAGCAGAGATAGTACCAACCTGAGCAATCTCCTTGTGGTTAGCGATAGGCTTGGACAAGTCGCGCAGTGAGGCGACCGCAGCTTCGATAGCTTTGTCGATACCGCGCTTGATGCCCATTGGGTTGTGACCCGCGCTGACCAGTTTTACCCCTTCGCGGTAAATAGCTTGCGCGAGAACAGTAGCAGTTGTAGTACCGTCACCAGCGATATCGGAAGTTTTGGAAGCAACCTCTTTAACCAGTTGCGCGCCCATATTTTCAAACTTGTCTTCCAGTTCAATCTCACGTGCAACAGTAACGCCGTCCTTGGTAATCAGAGGAGCACCATAGGATTTTTCGATAACAACATTGCGCCCTTTAGGACCCAAGGTAACTTTTACGGTATCAGCAAGAACATTAACCCCTGCCAAAATGCTTGCGCGTGCTTTTTCGGAAAATCTGATTTCTTTTGCAGCCATTGTAGTGAACTCCTGTAGATATTTATTAGTTCTAAAGATAAAAACTTATCAGTTGTATTTACTTTTCTACCACGCCGAAGATATCATCTTCACGCATCATCAAATAAGCTTTGCCATCAACTTTGATTTCGCTACCCGCGTACTTACCAAACAACACCCGGTCACCAACCTTAAGATCCATTGCCACAATTTTACCTTCAGAGGTAATTTTGCCCTTACCCACAGCGATAACAACGCCTTCCTGTGGTTTTTCCTTAGAAGCAGTATCAGGGATGATAATGCCGCCAGCAGTTTTGGTCTCTTCTTCTACGCATTCTACAATAATGCGATCTTGCAGAGGTCTGATGTTCATGCTCTGTCTCCTTTGTTAAATGATTGATAGTTGGCGTTATGCCTAAATTAGTATAACTGTTCAAATGTATGACAACCGCACTTTGCGTGTTGACCTGCCGCTGAATCAGTCGCAAGCTAAATAGCCGTTTAGCACTCACAACCATTGAGTGCTAACAACAGGGCTAAATATAATCAGTGCTAGCTGAAAGTCAAGGGTTAACTCAGGAAAAAACATCCGGGTAGCATAAGAATTATCGCTCAAATATCATAGAGCTTCAATCCGACGCAGTAGATATTCGCCAATTGCCATAAACACACCCCCAGCGTACAGCTTAAGACAAGGGGATCAGCACAAATAGTTGACAGGTTATTTCAGCCGTGATAAACCACAAAATTCAGCACAAAATAGTTTATATTTCATGTAGTTGCACTAAACTAAACAGCTGCAATTCCTCTTGAAAGGAACAGATAAATGGCAAAAAAACTTTTTATTCCCGGTCCGGTTGAAGTTGGAGCCGATGTCTTTGCCGCCATGTCAGTACCCATGATTGGTCACCGCATGCCAGAATACGCTACCCTGCATGCCAGTGTCACCTCGCAACTGCAGTCCCTGCTCAACACCAGCGACCCGGTTTTTCTCTCCACTTCCAGTGCTTTTGGCATCATGGAAGGGGCAGTGCGCAACCTGGTGCAAAAACGCTGCGCCAACTTTGCTAACGGTGCTTTCAGTACTAAATGGCACGATGTAACCAAGAGTTGTGGTATAGCTGCCGATCTGTTCAGCGCTGAGTGGGGTCAACCTATTAGCGCAGAAATGGTTGATGCTGCACTCGCCAGCGGTGATTACGATGCCATGACCATGGTACACAATGAAACATCCACCGGTGTTATGTCGCCATTAGCGGAAATTGCTCAGGTAATGAAAAAATATCCCTATGTTTCCTTCATTGTCGATAGCGTATCTTCCATGACTGCGGTACCGATAGATTTTAAAGCATTAGGTTTGGATGTATGCCTGGCGGGAGTGCAAAAAGCTTTTGGTCTACCACCGGGACTAGCAGTGTGCGCAGTGTCGCGCCATGCTCTGGATAAAGCCAAAGCCACTCCGAATCGCGGCTATTACTTTGACTTTGAACAATTTGAAAAAAATGACCTGAAACACAACACCCCCAGCACCCCGTGCATCAGCCTGATATACGGTCTGGACTTCCAGTTAAAGAAAATGTTCAAGGAGGGGTTGGCTAATCGCTATCAACGCCACGCTGAAATGGCTGAAGCTACACGCAGCTGGCTGCTAAGCCAAGGGTTTGGATTGTTTGCCGCGGACGGGCATCGCTCCATGACGCTGACCAGTGGTAGCAATGACGGTAGCATCAATCTGGAAAAGCTGAAAAAACTAGCTGGCGAACGCGGTTATGCTATGGATAACGGCTACGGCAAGATCAAGAATACCACCTTCCGCATTCCACACATGGCCGACATGACCATGGCTGACATGCAGGAATATTTTGCCCTATTGGATGAGTTACTTCCTCAGGTACGTAGCTAATAGATTGGTGTGGGTTGCCTGACAGTTATCTGGGCAATCCACACCTCAGTCTAATTCCAAACCGGCAAATTTAAGCAGCAACTTCTTGGGTCCAAAACGATTAAAATAGACAATCACTTTCTCTTTATCCCCAACACCCTCCAAGCGCCGCACCGTACCAATGCCAAAGCGGGCATGACGGACACGACTGCCAATGTGAAACCCCTGCTGTGATGGTGGCACGGCTTCCACCTCTATAACTTGGTGCTCAGCAACAAGTGCCGATACGCCCCCAACGGCACCAGCAGTTCGGGCACTACCCGCGGTGGAGGAATTTATCTCAGTTGCTGAACTGGATGGATGTTGCTGAAACAGCGCCGCCAGATTATGTCCAGATTTCTTGGGTACCGGTGGAGCAGCTGGCTTAGCCAACAGCTCATCCGGTACCTCGGCCAAAAAACGGCTGGGCGGATTATATTGGTAGCTCCCGTAAATACGTCGCCGTTGCGCATGGGTTAAATACAACTTCTCCATGGCACGCGTCATCCCTACGTAGCACAAACGGCGCTCCTCTTCCAGCTTATCGCCACCATCAGTACAGCGTGCCGACGGAAAGATGCCCTCCTCCAATCCAGTGATAAACACCACCGGAAATTCCAGACCCTTAGCAGCGTGAAGTGTCATCAAAGTCACCCGATCCTGGCTAGCATCGTAGGCATCAAGATCAGTTACCAGCGCAATTTGCTCCAGATAATCCTGCAAGCTAAGGTCGCGCCCGCGACGCTCCTCCATACCAGCCAACAGCTGATCAAGGTTGTTGAGGCGATCTTTGCCCTCCTGAGTATTCTCACCCTTGAGCATCTGCTCGTAGCCACTCTCACTAATAATTTCAGCCGTCAATTGGGGATAGGGTATCCGCGCCAGACGTTGACTGAAATCCTCCATCATGGCAACAAAAGCCGCTACTTTTTTTGCTGCTGCCCCGCTAAGAGTTCCATTCTCCAGTGCCAGAGTACAGGCCGGATAAAAACCACCAGCCTGTTGATCAAATTGCGCTATCTTGGCAACAGTGCTGGCACCAATACCGCGCGTCGGAACATTGATGATCCGTTGCGCCGAGATAGAATCGGCGGGATTGGTCAACACCCGCAGATAGGCGAGAATATCCTTAACTTCCATCCTGGTGAAAAAGCGCATACCACCAAACATCACATACGGGATGTGGGTACTAACCAACGCCTCTTCCAGCACCCGCGACTGAGCATTGGTACGATACAGTATGGCAATATCGCGCAACGGTATTTCTTGGCGCTGCAAGCGTTGCAACTCGGCAACAACATAACGCGCTTCATCCAGATCGTCGGACAACGACTCCATAGTCAGCAATTCACCACCATGCTTTTCGGTCCATAGCGTTTTCCCCGTACGACCGACATTGTTGGCCACCACCGTTGAAGCGGCCAGCAAAATATTGGCAGTGGAGCGGTAATTCTGTTCTAGTCTGATGGTGGTACAACCGGGATTATCGCGCTCAAAACCGAGTATGTTGCCCACTTCGGCACCACGCCAGCGGTAGATAGACTGATCGTCATCGCCGACCACGCATAGGTTTCCATGCACCGATGACAACTGCTGCACCAGACGATACTGCACCAGATTAGTATCCTGAAACTCATCTACCAGCATATATAAAAAACGTTCGGCGTAGCGCTGCAAAATATCTGGGTGGTCAGCAAACAACTTGACGCAATAGAGCAACAAATCGCCAAAATCGAGGGCATTCGCACGCTTCATGCGCTGCTGATATTCAGCATAGACCTGCGCTATAAGCCGGTCATGCCCAGCATTTTGTGCCAAATCCTGCGGAAACTGTCCGCTATTTTTCGCCGCATCTATTGCTCCAGCTGCTGCCCGTGCTTTTAGCACCTTGTCCGAAATGGCTAAATCTTTGAGGATATTTTTCAGCAGCCGTTCCCGATCTTGATCATCGTAAATACTAAACGATGGATCGAATCCGAGCACACTGATTTCGCGGCGTAAAATACGCACACAACTGGAATGAAAAGTGGACACCCACGGCGTATCGCGTTCAGAGAGCTGCGCCTCAATGCGCTGTTTCATCTCATTCGCCGCTTTATTGGTAAAGGTCACGGCAAGAATGCGCCATGCTGGCACACCTAGTTCGCGAATAAGGTGGATAACCCGGCCGGTGATGGTGCTGGTTTTGCCTGATCCGGCTCCAGCCAAGATCAGCAACGGCCCCTGAGTATGGTGCACTGCTTTTAGTTGCTGTTCGTTTAGGCTAGGCGCGCCGCTACTCATCATTATCCCCCAGCGAACGTGCCATCAGCGCTTTATTGTAGGCCGATACCATATCGCGCCGCGATATTATCCCGATCAGTTTTTGATGGTTATCGCGGGAAATAACCGGCAACTGTTCAATGTTGCGATAGCCAATTGTCTGCATAGCGCGGTCGAGGTTTTCATCGGCAAAAATCGTGGTTACCTCAGTCGTCGCCAGCTCTTTAATGACGATCAAATCCATCAGATCCTTCTCAAAAACAACGCCGAGAAAATCCTGAATAGAGATGATACCGGTCAACTCCCCCTGACTGTTGACGATGGGGAAGTTAGAATGTTTGGTACTGGAAAGGAACTTGGTAAACTGGCGCAAGGTCATGCTCTCGGGCACAGTTTCCAGCTTGGTAACCATGACATCGCGCACGTACAGCGATTTCATGATGTTGCGCTCTTTACCGGCTTCAAGATCAATTCCGGCCTTGGCTAGCTCTACCGTATCCAGACTCTCCTTCTTATAGTGGCGACTTATAGAGGTTCCGATTACACAGGCCAGCATTATCGGCACAATTACCTGATATGAAGCGGTCATCTCAAACAGCAAGAATATAGCAGTCATCGGCGCGTGGGTAGCCGCTGATAAAAACGCCCCCATACCGATCAAAGCATAAGAACCAGGGGCAATAGCCATGGTGGGAAAGAGCAGTTGCGCCAGATGACCAAACGCTCCGCCGATAACTGCACCAATATACAGCACCGGGGCAAACAACCCCCCTGGCAGACCTGATCCCAAAGTTATGGAGGTAGCAACCGCCTTAAATACAATCAGCGCCAACAGCAGGTACAAGGAACCGCCGCCATTCAAGAAGGTATTAATAAACTCGTAGCCATTACCAAACACCTGAGGTAAACCCACGCCGATAAGACCTACCAGAAAGGCACCAATGATTGGTTTCAGCGCCGGAGACAGCTTTATTTTGTCAAACATCTCCTTAATGCGAAAATGGACATCAATAAAGCTGGCAGCAAAAACGCCAACTACAGCACCAAGCACTACGTAAAGCAATAGCTCCCAAGTTGATCCCATTATATACGGAGGGATATGGAAAGCGATCTCATTGCCTAATAGGGCGCGCGACACGACAGTACTCATGCCACTGGCGATAACAATTGAGGTAAAACTGGAGATTTCAAAAGCCGAGAGCAGCACAATCTCCTGGGCAAAAAACACCCCAGCAATCGGCGCATTAAAGGTTGCCGCCACCCCGCCGGAAACGCCGCAAGCAACCAGCACTTTCAAGCGATTGCCACTGACCTTAAACCCCTGACCAAATTGACTGCCAACCGCACCACCAATTTGGGCAATAGGTCCTTCCTGCCCAGCACTACCACCGGTTCCCAGAGTAATAGCACTGGCCAGCCCACGGGTAATGATAGTACGCCCAGGAATTTTTGCCCCACGCAGATTCACCTTTACCAGAAATGCTGGAAAACCAAATTTAAGATCTTTGGCGAACCACAACCAGAATGGGATCATCAATAAACTGCCCGCCAGAGGAAACAGAATCACCCAAAACCGGGCACTACTCCAGTGATCCATTGATATGTGGAAATATTCCACCCCCTGCTCGACGATTAACCAGTGGAAAAAATCGATGCTTTTGCGAAAAGCATAGTTACACAAACCGGACAACAGCCCGATGGCAACTGCGAGGATAGCCATGAAGGTAGTTTCACTGACGCGAAAGCGACCAGAGATAGAAAGATTTTTTTGCCGCAGCCAGTCAAAAAAACGGCTCTTATTGGACTGGTCCATAGATTTACTCTAGTTGAATGGGGAAAAGTTGGCGAAAATAGGCGGTAATTTTACTGGTTCACTACCATGGTGTAAAGCACTAACTTCGTCGAAGAATTTACATAAAGATAAAGTCTATCTCAGTTATAAACATTGAGCTGCCGAATAACACTAAAGTAACGCTCTTACTGTTATTTCTTCTTGGATGTCGATTGGCAGGATAACGTTTTAACGCGTCAGACTAGTGGGGATGTCTTGTCAATCATATAACCTTGAGCATAATCAATACCGTTATAAAATTAACCACTTATAAATTTAATAACCTGACCTATAAGGACGTTGGGATCAAATTTAGCAATAAAGGCGTTTGCTCCAGCCTCTCGAGCTTTGATTTCATTTGTAGGATTACTCATAGAGCTATGCAGAATGATAGGAATATCTTGGAATACAGCAACAGTACGCAGAGAGCGGATAAAAGTAAATCCATCCATACCGGGCATTTCAATATCGGATATAATAAGGTCAACAGGGGATAAATTGACCATGCTTGATGGCTGCTGCATAGTTTTTAGTGCGTTAACGGCTGAATCAAATTCGGTGATCTTCATACCAAGGTCTGCCAACGTAGTCTTCATCATGTTCAATGCCGCACTGGAATCATCCACCAGAATAACATGCTTTCCTTGACACTGCACTCTTGCCGTTTCTACTAGTTGAGCTTCTACCTCTTTTGCAATGCCAATAATATCGGCAAGAATCCCCTCAATATCCAGCAACATGATCATCTCTTCGTGATCATCATAGGCTATTGCGACCAATGATGGCGAGTTGAAACCTTCTGGTTTCTTTATGCTTTCCCAACTTCTGGTAAGCAACACTTCTGGGGCAGAAACGAGAAACGCATTAAGCTGTTTGTTGTATTCACATATTACCAGATAGCCAACCCCATCTTTTAAATCGACCGGCGCCATATCAATGGCTTGAGAAAGGTCAATAACACTTATAGCCTTACCACGAAAATCTACGATCCCCTTTACCGCTGGATGAGAGTGTGGAATGCGGTCAATGCGGGAGGGACTCTCGACAATCTCAATAATTTTAAACACATTAATGCCATACATCTGCCCATCAGTCAGACGAAAAGTAAGCATCTCCATGTGATTGGAACTGGACAAGGAGCTACGAGTTATGGCCTCTTGAATCGTTGTATCCGCTTTCATATATGACACCTACTCTCGATAATGCAAAGAACGGTTAACATCAAAGAATACAAATAGCTAAACACTTAACTTTCAGGAAAAAGGTTTAAACTCTGTCTTGTCCATCAGTTGACTTAATAATAAATTAGCGACACAACGCACAGACCTTAACCGTAATTTTGTCCAGCGGCAGAACATGATCAACACCACCTGTCTTAATCGCTTCGTTTGGCATGCCGAAAACCACACAGGTTTCCTCATTTTGGGCAATATTGACAGATCCGGCATCTTTCATCTCTAGCATCCCTTTGGCACCGTCATCACCCATACCGGTAAGAATTACGCCAATTACGTTTTTCCCTCCATAACGTGCCGCACTGCGAAATAGCACATCAACTGAAGGTCTATGACGAGAGACCAGGGGACCATCTTTCACTTCCACATAATAACGTGCGCCGCTACGCTTTAGAAGCATGTGTTTATTGCCCGGAGCGATAAGGATGCGCCCACGCACTACGGTATCATTATTCTCAGCTTCCTTTACACTCATCTGGCACAAAGAATCCAAACGTTGGGCAAAACCTTTAGTGAAATTTTCCGGCATATGTTGCACTACCACTATCCCAGGTGCATCCATAGGAAACTGCTCAAGCACAATGCGTAATGCTTCAGTCCCCCCAGTAGACGCTCCAATAGCAATTATTTTTTCCGTAGTACGCACCATAGCTTCTGAACGCGGTTTTGCCAGCACAGCATCTGCTGTTAATTTTGGCTGAATTTTTCGCGCTGGGGTTATCTGGCGCGGTCGAGCTTGTGCGGCAGCTTTCACTACATCGCAAATCCGCACCTGTGCTTCCTCAATAAACTTGCGCGTTCCCAATGTTGGCTTTTGAATGATTTCTATAGCTCCATACTCCAGCGCCTTCATCAGGGTTTCTGAACCTGTTTCAACTAGGCTGGAACACATTACTACTGGAATCGGGTGCTGACTCATAATCTTCTGCAAAAAAGTCAAACCATCCATGCGTGGCATCTCAACATCGAGAGTAATAACATCGGGAATTTGCTCTTTAAGACGTTCTGCGGCAACAAAAGGATCACTAGCTGTAGCAATCACCTCAATTTGTGGGTCTGATTCCAACACCGCCTGCAAAGCTTGGCGTACCACCGCAGAATCATCAACGATCAACACTTTGACCTTAGCCATCGCCCCCCCCCTAAGTCTACCTATCTAATTGCAAACGTGCATCCACTACTGCACGATTTACTTGTTTGACAAAAATACGACCGCTAGCGCTAAAAAAAACAACTTTGCGCCCATATATTCCGCCGACATCTCGATTCTCAAGCTCTAATCCATGCCGACTTAACTGTTGGTAGACCATCCTAATATTTTGTTCTCCAATAGCATACTTTGTCGGTAGCGCAGCAGCATCGCTGTTAAACATGTTGGCTCCACCAAACAATTTGGTAACTACTGTAGCCATCACCACTTGATGCTGACGCATAAGTTCCACCATCCGGCATATTGCGTCATCCACAAATTTGTAATCCGCATAATTACCACTAGGTAGCATAGCATGGCACAGCGCTCCTATCTGTCGAACTGGACAATACAAAGAAACAGCCACACAGGAACCAAGAACGGTTTCGATGCGACAAGGTTCAGCGGCAAAGTACAATTCCCCCGGTTTTAAATAGACCTTAGGAAGCATTATTATCGCCCGCTGTGCCTATACACTGTCGGGGCAATTTGTCTTAGTGGTACTTGATAACCACTTAATGACTCCGAGTGCCCTAAAAATAAATTCCCGTTCGGTTGTAAATGCTGACAAAATTTGACCATCAATTGCTCCTGAGTTTGCTTATCAAAATATATAATGACATTACGACAAAAAATAACGTCCATCTTGTAAGGTAGGGCAAAAGTGGGGTCCATAAAATTCAGCCGACCAAAACGCACTTTACTGCGTAACTGGGGAACGATACGTACCAATGGGTTAGTTTGATCTTTATTGCGGAGTAAATATTTTTTACGTATATCTGCCGGTACAGGTTTAACGCGGTCACTGTGATAAATCGCTTTTTTGGCTTGATCTAAAACTCGCGTTGATATATCGGTGGCGATAATTTCATAATCAAAATGAGATATCGAATTTTTTTCGGCGAAAGCACTCAAGACCATCGCCATGGTGTACGGTTCTTCGCCACTGGAGCAACCAGCACTCCAGATACGCAGTGGTCGCCTAAGTTCCTGCGTCTTTTGCCAAATAGGAATTATTTCGTTGGTAAGATAATCGAAATGAGATGATTCCCTATAGAAATCAGTCTTATTGGTAGTTATAGCATCAAAGAGGTGTACCTGCTCAAGCTGTTCGCCCTCACAACTAAAGATATAATCGCAATAATCGTTTACCGAAGTTATGTGTAAAGCACGCATTCTTTTGGATAGACGTCCGAGCAGCATAGTTTGCTTTGATTCGGTTAAGCGGATACCTAAATGATCATAGATATAGGCACTTAGGCGCTTGAAATCAGCTGACTCAATCTGCATTTTGAACCTCCATCACATTAGTCTGTATCAGTGAATCGTCGTAGATTCAGTGCTGCAGGTTTAGGTTAACGCATTTGTGGCAGTTCCGAAGAACTGCCACAAATTTAATCCTAACAACTTTATAACTTAATCAATACTCTTTAAAATCATCATCCAGTTTATCTTTACCAGCTGCCATGTCCAGCAGCATACCACTAACAGCTGGTGCCTTCTTCGCCTGAGCAGGAGCCGCTACGGGTAACGCTTTAGGTTTTACGTCTTTACGTTTTTGCATCTGTTGCGCAGCATCTACTTTGAAAAATGAGATAGTGTCCTGTAACTGTTCAGCTTGACTGCTAAGCTCTTCAGAGGTAGACGCCATCTGTTCGGAAGCGCTAGCGTTTTGCTGAATAACTTGATCAAGCTGTTGAATTGCCTGATTGACCTGTTCCGCACCAGTATCTTGTTCCTTACTGGCAGCAGCAATTTCCTGAACTAGCTCGGAAGTACGCTGAATATCTGGCACCATTTTCGTTAACATTTCACCGGCGCGTTCGGCCACCTCGACACTGCTGGAGGATAGAGCGCCTATTTCAGCGGCAGCGCTTTGACTGCGCTCGGCTAATTTACGCACTTCGGAGGCTACCACGGCAAAACCTTTGCCGTGTTCTCCGGCTCGGGCTGCTTCGATTGCAGCATTGAGAGCAAGCAGATTGGTTTGGCGAGCGATCTCTTCGATAACGCCAATTTTACCAGCAATCTCCTTCATCGCTCTAACCGTTTCCTCGACTGCAGCTCCGCCCCCCTGTGCATCTTCAGACGATTTAACAGCGATTTTCTCGGTCTGCATGGCATTGTCAGCATTCTGACGAATATTAGCAGCCATCTGCTCCATGGCGGAGGAAGCTTCTTCGGCAGCAGCTGCCTGCTCGGTAGCACCTTGGGACATCTCTTCTGAAGCAGCCGACAGTTCCTGGCTTCCTGCTGCCACATTGTCAGAGGCGGATTTAACATCACCGACGATATCAGTTATGGCATTAACCATAACACCTAAAGACTGCATCAGCTCATCTTCAGCTGAACGCTGCTTCAATTCCACCATTAAGTTACCACCAGCAACCTCTTTAGCGGCATCAGTAATCCCATTAATCGCAGCAATCAAACCATTGAGATTGTTTTTAATGTCATTGAAGTCACCATTATAATTCTCAGTGATCGCTGGCGGCATATCCCCTTTGGAGATACGATCTATATATT
>Ga0307990_1003079_pt1 | contig 12952 bp, 11 predicted proteins | sample EllFjometagen129_FD_203168 | JGI IMG/M metagenome (GOLD analysis project Ga0307990, IMG submission 203168) | Marine microbial communities from Ellis Fjord, Antarctic Ocean - #129 | ecosystem: Environmental > Aquatic > Marine > Unclassified | place: Southern Ocean | collected 2014-10-08
GAATTCCATGAATAATGCAGGTAAAACCCTTGAAATATAAAAATATGACTGCGGGTTTAGATGATTTAAATCTGCACAAAGGGAATGGCATGAATTTTCCGGGTTAAGTTTGTAAAATTAATATATTCCCCAATTCCTTGCTATACGCAATCTTTCTTTTTTATGTCACCTTTTTTTCTGATATCTGGTAGGGTTTTACTGCTTTCTGACAACAAGAAAATATGTTGTAAAACAGCTTTTATTTTCCGTGTTTTTATTTTCCTTGAAACTACTGAGTTTCATGAACTTATTTGATTCTGTTGTTTTGCGATAATATATATTCACAGGTATAATCAAAACAATTAGTTGAATAAAATGAGTAGCTTCAATATGACAGGGGGGAGCAAGTATAAATTTATAAAAAGCGCATAAATGTCATGTTTTTGTAATGAAATTCCTCGTATTTTTGTCAATGAATAAAAGCAAGTATGATAAATATTGTTTTTATTTTTTCATAGTTGATTTGGTTTTAGGGTTAGAAAATGGTCCTGGTGGTTCGGGGCCATTTTTTCATTAATCAAATTTGTAAATTTTTGATAATCCCCAAAAACTAATATATCCACAAATAACGCCCAAGATCGCACCAACCGCAACATCCGCTGGATAATGTACTCCTAAGTAAATTCGACTGATTCCGACCAAAGCTGCCCAAATGGAAATTGTCCAAAAAAACCATTTTTTATTGATGATTAAGCTTGAGATTGTCGCCAAGCCAAACGTATTTGCTGCATGACTGGAGACAAACCCGAAACTACCACCCCGATAATTGTTCACAAAATGCAAGAGATGCTGAATGTCTAAATTATGACTTGGGCGATATCGCTGAAAGCCTTCTTTAAAAATATGGACAGAGCTTAAATCAGCCAGTGCAATAGTGATAATTGTTGCGATAAGGAAAAGAAATCCATGCCATTTTCCTTTTTTGAAAAAGAGAAAAAGAATAAAAAGGTATAAGGGAATCCATTCGTATTTCCCGCTGATAAACCACATGATTTTATCCAATGCAGGGCAGTTTAAGCCGTTGAAAAACAGCAGTAAACTTCTGTCCAGCATTTCAAAATAATCCATCATGCATTTAATCGTTTCCAGATTTCATCTTTTAATTCGATTAGTCCTTCTTGTGCAATTGCCGAAATGAAAACATAATCAATATCGGGCAAGCTCGGTTTTATCATTGATTTGAGCTCTTCATCCAGTAAGTCAGATTTTGTAATCGCAAGAAGTCTTTCTTTATCAAGCAATTCAAGATTATATTTTTTTAGTTCCTCCAGTAAAATATGATATGATTTTGCGATGTTTTCTTCATCTGCCGGAACCATAAATAATAAGATTGAATTTCGTTCAATATGTCGTAGAAACCGAAGGCCAAGCCCTTTTCCTTCAGCTGCTCCTTCAATAATTCCTGGGATATCTGCCATGACAAAAGATTGTCCTTCGCGATAGCTGATAATTCCCAGATTAGGAGTTAGTGTGGTAAATGCATAATTGGCAATTTTCGGTTTTGCTGCCGAAATGCTTGCCAACAAAGTCGATTTTCCGGCATTTGGAAATCCGACCAGTCCGACATCTGCTAAAATTTTCAGTTCAAGTATAACCCATGATTCTTGTTCCGGAATTCCCGGTTGCGCATAGCGAGGTGTTTGATTTGTACTGGTTTTAAAGTGGTTGTTTCCCTGTCCGCCTTTTCCGCCTTCCAGCAGAATGTACTCTTGTCCGTCTTCTAAAACTTCAACAAGCACTTCTTCGGTTTCAGCATTTTTCGCAACCGTACCCATTGGTACTTCAATGATGACATCTTTCCCGTCGGCACCTGATTTTAGTGCTGATGCGCCGTGACCGCCATGCTCTGCAAAATGATGCTTTTGATATTTCAAATGCAGCAAAGTCCATCGATTTCTCGAGCCTTTCAGGATAATATGACCGCCTCTACCGCCGTCACCACCGTCTGGTCCGCCTTTTGCGATAAATTTTTCTCGTCTGAAATGCGCAGACCCTGCTCCACCTTTTCCTGAACGGCAGAATATTTTTACATAATCAATGAAATTTGTGTTACTCATTTGCTATCGGATATCTGTAAATGCTTTTTCAATGCGTTTTGTAAGCAATTTATTTAATTCTTCGGGGTCGTTAGAGCCATCAAAGCACTGGATTTTGCCCATGCGTTTGTAATATTCCAAAACAGGCTTGGTTTTTTGTTCCCAAACTTCTAAGCGATGGATAATTGTTTCGGTATTTTTATCATAAACCCTTGCTTTGTTGGTTTTTGCGCGTTTTGTTAAGCGTTTGATTGACAAAAGGGTAGGAGCGTCTATGTTCATGACTAAGGATACTTCTGAATCCAATCGTTTTAATAAGCCATCCAAAATGTAGGCCTGCACAAGATTGCTCGGAAATCCTTTGATAATAAAACCTTTTGCTTCGTGATGCTCACTGATTTTACTCTCAATCAGACGGATTGCGATATCATCGGGAACGATATCTCCGCTATCCAAATATTTGCGAGCACGTTGTCCGATTTCGGTTTTTTTCGCTATTTCGTCACGAAGTATTGCTCCGGTACTAATATATACCATGTTGAATTTTTCTGCAAGTCGTTTCGCTTGTGTTCCTTTTCCTGCTCCGGGAGGGCCGAAGAGTACAATGTTAAGCCAAGTTTGCGACAGTGCTTTTTCAATAGCAGAGCATAATCTGTGAAAAACTTCATCAACGCTTCCGATTCCATAAATCGGCATGTATTTATCTTGTTCTTTGTAAAACTGAATTACCGGTATGGTCTTTTCTTCATATTCCTGAAAGCGATATTCTATCACATCCTGCCTGTCATCTGCCCGATTTTCTAGTTTTGCACGTTTTAGCATTCGCCGCATTAACTCCTCTTTCGGAACCTCTAGGCTCAGCATGCATGTTAACTTTGTATTCATTTTCAGAAGCAAGCCTTCAAGAATATACGCTTGTGCATACGTTCTTGGAAAACCGTCAAAAAGAATTCCTTTTGATTCGGGATGCATCTCAATGCGTTCTTCAATAATCTGAACTATGATTTCATCCGAAACCAAGCCCCCTTTATTAATGATTGATTTTGCCTGACAACCCAATTCCGTATCGTCAGCAATTTCTTGTCTCAGGATATCTCCGGTTGAAAGGTAGGTCAGATTATATTTTTCCGCTAAATGCTTTGCTTGCGTTCCTTTTCCGGCTCCCGGAGGACCAAATAATGCGATATTTAACATGGCTTTAAATTAGTCGATAAGTTGATAAATGTGGTTTAGGTTTCTGGCAAGACCATCGTAATCCAGCCCGTAACCAATGATAAATTTATTCGGAATTTCAAATCCGACATAATCAATTTCTTCTTCTTTTTGATATGCTTCGGGTTTCAGTAACAGGCTTGCTACGCGGATTTCAGATGGTTCGTACGCTTGTAGCTGTTTGATAATATACTCGATGGTAATTCCTGTATCTACAATATCTTCCAGAATGATGACGGGTTTTCCTTTCAAGTCTTCATTAAGTCCAATTAACTGCCGGACATTACCTGTTGAGGTCGTTCCCTGATAAGATGCCAGTTTTAAAAAGGATATTTTGCAATCAATGCTAATGTTTTGCAATAAATCAGAAGCAAACATAAACGAACCGTTTAGTATTCCCAGAAAAACAGGGGTCTCTCCTTTAAAATCTGCTGAAATTTGTTTGCCTAATTCAGTAATTCTGTTTTTTATGGTTTTTTCCTCAATAAAAATACCAAAAGATTTATCTAAAATTTTAACTTTGTCCATAGTAATTAATTTTTTCGCTGATTTTGCGAAGATAAGGATTCTGTTGCAATAAATGAAAAAAACAAAAATATGAATGCAAGAGTTAGTATTATTATGGGCAGCACTTCCGACTGGACTGTAATGGAGAAGGCAGCAAAGTTTTTGAATGAGATGCAAATACCATTTGAAATCAATGCATTATCTGCGCATCGTACGCCGGATGAGGTGGAAAAATTTGCCAGAGAGGCTGAAACTCGAGGTGTTGAGGTAATAATTGCCGGCGCTGGAATGGCTGCACATTTACCCGGTGTTATTGCTGCTATGACCAGTTTGCCGGTGATTGGCGTTCCGGTAAAAAGTTCATTTGACGGAATGGATGCTTTGTTGGCAATTGTTCAAATGCCTCCAGGAATACCGGTTGCTACTGTTGCCGTGAATGGTGCTCAAAACGCTGCCATTCTTGCAATGCAAATGCTTGCTGTGGGAGATGAACAACTGAAAGAAAAAATGAAAGATTTTAAAGCTGGCCTAAAAGATAAAATTGTAAAAGCGAATCAAACTTTGGCTGAGAAAAAATTTGATTACAGAGTGCAGTAGCAGCTTTGTCCGGTTTTCGGACGAACTAATCTGCGGTTTCTGCGTAAAAACAGTGATATGATGAGAATTAAAATAATATTATCAGGGCTTTTGTTGATGTTCAGTCTGCATCTGTTTGCTCAACATGACAAATGGCAGGCAGGAGCTAGGTCTGCTGCAATGGGTAATGCCAGCATTGCCAATCAGGATGTTTGGGCAGGATTTAATAATCCGGCTGCGTTGACGGGAGTTGAGGCCATTTCAATTGGCGTTTTTTATGAAAACCGATTTCTTGTTTCTGAAATGTCTTCTGCGGCACTTGCCGTTGCAATTCCGCTTGGACAAGGTGCTGTCGGAATTAACTATTCCAGATTTGGATATTCCCTTTACAACGAAAACCGAATTGGGATTGCTTATGCAATGCCGCTGGCAGATTGGCTTTCAATGGGAGTGCAGTTTGATTATTTGGGTTCAGTGCAGCCTCAGGCATACGGAAACAGTCATATTATAAGTTTTGATATTGGAATGCTTGCCGAACCAGTGGAAAATTTCTTTTTCGGTGCTCATATTTTTAATCCTGCAAATATTGGTTTAAATGGAGATGTGGACAGAACTATCCCAACTGCCATGCGGGTCGGTGTTGCCTATTGGTTTTCTAAAAAAACCTTGGCTGCTGTCGAAGCTGAAACGGACATGAATACTTACACAACGTTTAAAGCAGGTGTTGAATATAAAATGTTTGAACAGTTCAGTTTGATGGCGGGAATTAATGCAAAACCTGTTCGAGCCTCTTTTGGTGCGGCTTATGAATGGAATTCCTTGCGTCTGGATTTGGCCTATTCTTATCATCAACAACTGGGTAATTCACCTCATATCGGGATAAACTATGCATTTTAAACTCTACCACATCATCGTTGCTGCATCACTTCTGTTGTCTCTTCAGGGGCTCTCACAGGATTTGCCCAATTCAGATACCGGATTGGATAATGTCATTGAATCTATTGCAGAACAACTTGATGCCGAGTTGGATTATACCGACCTTGTCGAACGTTTATATGAGTTGTCTGCTAACCCGATTAATCTAAATGCAGCAACAGAAGATGATTTGCAATCACTTTTGTTTTTAACAGATTTTCAAATATTTAACCTGATGAAATATCGGGATGATGTCGGACAGATTTTTTCATTTTATGAGTTGCAATATGTTTATGGATTTGATGCTGAGCTAAGTCGTCAAGTTATGCCGTTTGTGAGTTTGGACGCAAAAAGCGAATCCACTCAGAACTGGAAAAACATGTTTAAATATGGGCGAAATGATTTATTTGTTCGTTGGGAACGAGTTTTAGAAGAACAAAACGGTTATATCCCTATTGCAGATTCAATGCTTGATGAAGACCCGGATAAATCTCGATTACTTGGGTCGCCCGATAAATTGTATGTGCGTTATAAGTTTTATTATAAAGACAAGTTGAGCATTGGATTAACTGCCGAGAAAGACCCTGGAGAACAATTTTTTCAAGGAACGCAGAAATATGGATTTGATTACTATTCCGGACATTTTCAGCTCAGCGATATTGGAAGGTTTAAAACCATTAATCTCGGAGATTATTCCGTGCAATTCGGACAGGGATTGGTTGCATGGTCTAGTATGAGCTTCGGAAAAACACCTTATGTGATGGATGTGGCGCGCAAAGCCAGAGGAATTAGTCGTTATACATCAACAAATGAAAACCAGTTTTTTCGTGGTGCAGCAACTACTTTAGATATGGGTGATTTTGAGGCTTCTGCATTTTTCTCCTATAAATCAATTGATGCGAATATTGACCAAACCGATACATTAGACCAAATTCAAACAGTTAGTTCATTTCAAAATGTTGGGTACCATAGAACTCCCTCTGAAATTGCTGACAGAAATGCTATTAGGGAAATGATTGCCGGAGGAAACCTGCGGTATTCATACAAAAATTTGCGCCTTGGGTCAACTTTTGCCTGGTATAATTATGATGTTGATTTAGAGCTGCCTAATCAGCCATATCGGCTGTTTAATTTTCAGGGGAGTAGTTTCTATAATGCAGGACTGGATTTTCGCTGGCAGGTGCAAAAACTTGCTTTGTTTGGTGAAATGGCAGTGAATGATGCCGGATATCCTGCCTTGGTTGTAGGAGCAACGGCGAGTATTGCTCCGCAAATGGCGATATCAGTAGTTTATCGTGATATTGCACCTGGCTATTATGCCGGATATGCTTCTGCATTTGGCGAAAGTTCCACCATCGGTAACGAGAAAGGGTTTTTTATCGGAACGGATGTTTCTTTATTTCCCGGTTGGAAATTTCGAGGTTATTTTGATATGTTTGCTTTCCCTTGGTTAGCATATCAGGCAAACGCTCCGTCTGATGGTTTTGATTGGTTTGCTCAGGTTGATTATCAGCTGAGTCGCAGTGTTTCGATGTTCTGGCGTTTTAAAGGACAGGAAAAAGACGACGCTTACACACCTGAGAATGCATATTTTGGAGTGATGATACCGGAAAAAAGTTTTAAAGCGCGATACAGTATCGATATTCGGGCAGATAAACAATGGAGGCTGAAGTCACAAATAGAATACAATGGATTCACTCCACAACCTGACGACCCAGTAGAACATGGCTATTTATTGTCGCAGGATTTAATTTGGGATGTTCCAGACATGCCATTGCGTTTTGCAAGTCGTTTTGCTGTATTTAAAACGGATACTTACAACGCAAGGATTTATTCTTATGAATACGATGTTTTGTATGCATTCTCCATACCGGCTTATTACTATCAAGGAAAACGCATGTATTTATTGGTGAAATATTCACCGTTTGACCAGCTTGATATTTGGTTCCGGATAGCACGTACATATTACGACAATCGGGATGTTGTTAGTAGTGGATTAACTGAAATTAATGCCCCGCACAAAACGGATGTGAAATTGCAGCTGCGATATAAGTTTTAGCATCGCATTACTCAACTTTTATAAATTGGCGAACATGAGAAAAACATTCGCCTTTAATTTCATAAAAATAAGTTCCAGAAGATAAACTTTCAGATTTCAAACTGATGCTTTCTGTACCGCTACCGTCAGGAATGAGTTTTGTTGTACTGATATGTTTTCCCAATCGATTGTATAAATAAATTTCCAAAGTTTCCCGATAGGATTTTGGTAATTTGAGTTCGAGATAAGCATTGTCTTTTGCCGGATTTGGAAAAATTTGCATGTCAAAATTGTCTTTTGTGTTTTGATCCGCTTTGGTAATTCCTGTGTTTGGTAGTGAATACCAGTTGAAAGTTCGTAAAGCTGAAACGCTGATAAGCGTGAAGTCCCGAACTCGTTTCGGGGTTAGAAAAAGTTCGTAAAGTTTGTAAAGTTGAAAGTTCGTAAAGTTTGTAAAGTTGAAAGTTCGTAAAGTTTGTAAAGTTGAAAGTTCGTAAAGTTTGTAAAGTTGAAAGTTGAAAGTTCGTAAAGTTGGAAAGTTGATAAGCGTGAAGTCCCGAACTCGTTTCGGGGTTAGAAAAAGTTTGTAAAGTTCATAAAGTTGAAAGTTCATAAAGTTTGTAAAGTTGAAAGTTCGTAAAGTTGGAAAGTTGATAAAGTTCATAAAGCTGAAACGCTGATAAGCGTGAAGTCCCGAACTCGTTTCGGGGTTAGAAAAAGTTCGTAAAGTTGAAAGTTGAAAGTTTGTAAAGTTTGTAAACTTTTCACTCATTGTCTTAGTCTCGCAAACAACGCAGACTGAATCCGAGCGAGCTGAAGAATCCCTAATTATCGTAATATTTTGGGAATGAAATCTAAATATATTATAATAATTTGTATATTTGCATAAAAAAACATGATAAAGCGATTAGTAGAAGACCAAATTTCTGAATTATTTGCGATAAAAAAAGCAATAATAATTTATGGAGCCAGACAAGTTGGCAAGACTACTTTATGCAAATTATTAACGACAAATTATTCTAAGGACACCATTGTTTTTAATGGCGACGAACCTGATGTAAGAAGTTTATTTGAAAATGCAGGCTCGGTAAAATTAAAGAATATGATTGGTTCGCATCAATTTGTAATTATTGACGAAGCACAAAAAATACCAAAAATTGGAAATATTGTAAAACTTATTAGCGATAATCTTGCTGTACAATTAATTGTTACCGGCTCATCTTCTTTTGATATAGCTAATTTAACTAAAGAGGCAATGACTGGAAGAAAAGTTGATTTTAATTTGTATCCTTTATGCTTTAGTGAACTTGTTGACGATACAGGATTGTTGAACGAAAAACGCATGTTACATCACAGGTTGATTTATGGCGCTTATCCTGAAATTGTGAAGCATACAGATAAAGCAAAAGTCTTATTAAAATCTTTGACTTCGAGTTATTTATATAGAGATGTTTTAAGTTTAGAAAATATTAAAAAACCCGATTTAGTAGAAAGATTGGCAAAAGCTTTGGCATTGCAAGTTGGCAGTGAAGTCTCGTATTTTGAGCTTTCTAGGCTATTGGGGGCTGATAAAGCAACAATAGAAAAATATATTGACATATTAGAAAAATCTTTTATTATTTTCAGGTTGAATTCATTTAGTAAAAACATACGAAATGAGTTAAAAAAATCAAAAAAAATCTATTTTTGGGATAATGGTGTCAGAAATGCTGTAATTGGTAATTTTACTGATATATTGCGCAGAACAGATTATGGACAGTTATGGGAAAATTATCTTATTAGCGAACGATTAAAACTAAATAGTTATTTGAATAAAGATACTTTTTCATATTTCTGGAGAACAACACAACAGCAGGAAATTGATTATGTCGAAGTTGAAAATAATGAAATTTTTGCTTTTGAATTCAAATGGAACGAACATAAAAAAGTGAAAATCCCAACAAGCTTCTCGAAAGCTTACCAACCCAAAGAGTTGATGGTAGTTAGTCCTAAAAATTATGAGGAGTTTTTATTAACTTCACAATCATAAATACACTGGCAAATCCCAAATTATTATGATATTTTGGTAATTAAATCGAAATATATTACAATAATTTGGGATTTGCCTCTACTCGTCCCAACTCGCTCGAATTTAGCTCCGCTGCAGTGTGCTGAGCTTGTCGAAGTGAGCTCTGCGATAGTATTCGCATCGGTTGTAATCCGAGTGTAATACATCAACCAAATTTTCAATTATCTTTATAAAAAAATAGGCGACCGATATAGAGTATAAAATTAAAATGCAGTTTATACCGTTACGGTTTCTGTTATAGTCCAATTCAATAAACATCTTTTGCACTATAACAGAAACTCTATCGGCATAAACCATACTAAATTTCAAATTATCAGCTGGACTAATTTGAAATAAGTATTGGTATTACTGGTATCACAATGACAATAGTTGGATGGGAAATTATTGGTATCACTCGGATTGCAAATCCGAGTGAGCGGAGAAACATATGGAACTTATTAGTTTTCAAAAAAGACTACGAAAACACCGTGTATATTTATTTACTTTTCTTTACAATCACAATGTTCCGCCAGATAATAACGCTTCCGAAAGAGCTATTAGAAATATAAAAGTAAAACAAAAAATATCTGGACAATTCAAATCAACCAACGGGGCTTTCGGGTTTGCTGTTCTTCGGTCAGATACCGATACGGTTATAAAAAATAATCTCGGGGTACTCAATTCTTTAAAAATCATTGCTAACTTGCAGACTGTTCAGTAATAAATAAACTAATATGGCTGTATCTTTTGAAGTTTTTCCACCCCATTCAATAAAAGCTTTCTGACATTCAAGTTTACTCAACAACTATCTTCTTCGTAACCGAAACATCTTCACTGCTCAATCTTAAAAAGTAAATTCCCGCATTCAGGTCAGTTACATCCAAAGTTATACTATTGGTTTTCAAATTGTTAAGTTCGGAAATCATTTTACCATCGAGGCTCACAATCTGTATTTTAGTAATTTCCATGTCTGTACTTACAGTGATATTATGGATAGCAGGATTTGGGAAAATACTTATATTTCTCTGAATTTGTAAAACTGATGAAGAAATCAGAAAATCGCCTTGAACAAAAACTCCGATCCCAGGCTGTAGAAACTGACCGCAACCTGACTCTATTGCTTTTACAGGTTTGAGCATATACCAATCATATTGTTGGTAAGAAAGATCGACAAAATTGGTTGATGTAAGTGGCATAGTTGTAATTCGGCTATAAACTCCAAACTCGGAATCGCTTTTATAAATATGATACCCAACGATATGTATATCTGGCGAATCTGTCCAGCTAAGAGTAGCATCTCCATTAATATTCTGAATTACTAAATCAGAAGCTGGCTTTACCTGATATAATCGAATTGTAGGATCTCCATTATAACCAAAATGCGTTCTGTTCCACCAATCTTCGGTATCCCAAGCTTGAGGAGCTTTTTCGATATTGTTGTTCGTCGAATTGTGGTTCATGATTTCTTTAATTCCAAATCCGAAAGGTTCGCCCATACAGCCTTGATAAAAATTATTTACCCCGGTTGTTGTCCAAAGCGTTACCAAACATTTTGTATCTGAGGCCAGCAAAGCTCTGATTCTGCTGTAGATATAATTATTCTGTGGCACATCGTTGTATCCAAAATAGCTTTGATCGCTTGTAAAAACGGTTGCTTCCATTCCATAAGTATTCCACTCTGCAATGTCCGGCACATCTCTGTTTTGCATGTATATTTTGAATGGTCCATTATTTTGCACCCATTGCGGATGTGGTGCGCCCACGGTATTTTCATAAACATTTGCAGATCTAGAAATATTGGGAAGTGTTCTGTAAGTTCCGTCATTTGAATTATTAAAACCAAAATAAAAACCGGATTTTTCGCCCATTTCAAAACCATCTGCAACATTTTTATAATTGCTTAATTTGTCGAGGTATCTCTCACTCATCTGAATCTCTGTCTCAGTAAAATCATCAATATCTTCAAAATCGACTCTCCCAAATGCCATTTCTATATCGGAAGTAAAGAAATCCTGATCCCATTTGAAGTCGCCTGGGTAATTAATGGCTAAATCTGACTGTAATCCGCCCGGATTAAATGTTGCATCGTCGGTATAAATACCATCTATATCTGCATAATAGCCGTCAAAACCTCTGGCTCCTTTGTTCTGATCGTGACCGTCTGGAGCTGTAACCGATGTTGAACCTGATCGCGGCATTGGCACATGACCAAGTATAAACAATACTTTTGGTTTATCATTTTCTGGAGTAGCATTGTAAATTTCAGCAATCTGACTTCTTATTCCAACAACAGTATCACCACTGACCCAGGTATTAGCTTTGGGAACAATGACTTCATTCACAAACCAGCCATCGCCAGTTAATTCCCTTTTTAGTCTTTCATATTTCTGAGGCAATTCCGAGACAATATTATCTGCAACAAGCAATATCATCTGACCCTGATAATCAGAATTATCCTTTAGCAGAGAACCAACTGTATATCCAGTGGCATTGTATGTTTGCAAATCGTAGGTCCAAGTATTGTTTCTTTTCACCTGATATTCCCAGACTTCGCCAAGTGCGACATTTGTATCAATCCATTCGGTTGTTCCTGCCGGCAAAGCTGAAGCAACAAGAACCCAGTCTGCTCCTGTGCCATAAAGAGCTCTTCTATATATATCTGTTGTGAGTGACGTGTTACTTGCTGCATCTAAAAGTTTAATGGTTACCGATGGAGTAATCAAATTAACCTCGCATTCTGCAAGGCAAACCCTATGACCATTTACAAAAAAGTTAAATGTGTAATTCTGAGCAAAAGCATTGCTAACTACTAGTACCGAACACAATACAAGAATAATCTTTAATTTTTTCATTTGAAATCGAATATTATAAGAAGTAAAATTAGTAAAAAATAGAAATGTTTAAGTTATTTTATTGGTTACTAATCAGTGCCAAATTTAATTTATTATTTGTAACAATACAAATTTAGTTACTAATCAGTACTAAATTTAGCATTTTTCTGGAACAATACAAATTTATTTTTCAACAATTAATAAAAATGCTTCCACGTGAGCAATTTGATTTAGTAGTTAATCAATGTAGTGGTGACCGCTATTACAAAACTTATTTTTTGAGGGAAGTGTAATTAGTCTTTTACGCAATCTGTGATTTAAGAATCATAGCAATGGTGTTTTTAAACCATTGACAGACCAGTTAAATTCTCATATCAATAAGCAGGCAACAAAAATGGATATTCCTATGCACTGGTGGGGTAAATAAGAAAACAAAAATTATCATTCTAAGCTAGATTTTGTAAAATAATTGTACTCAAAAGAGATTGAAGAAAAACAGAAAACAGATAATGTAATTTGCATTATAAAGGCATTGTAAAACGCTAACACATTTGCAAATAAAGAAATTAAAACAAAGGAATTGGGATTAATTCCATAAACAACGTTGTGAAACTTTACACTTTGCATGTTCTACCAGGTGTTATTAAAACATCTGGCACCACCGTCAAAAAGGGATTTTACCCACCAGCTCGAATGGATCAGTTAACCAAAGAAAAAAACACTAAGGAAGTTAAAGAGAGGTTTGGATATT
>Ga0307990_1003083_pt1 | contig 12946 bp, 7 predicted proteins | sample EllFjometagen129_FD_203168 | JGI IMG/M metagenome (GOLD analysis project Ga0307990, IMG submission 203168) | Marine microbial communities from Ellis Fjord, Antarctic Ocean - #129 | ecosystem: Environmental > Aquatic > Marine > Unclassified | place: Southern Ocean | collected 2014-10-08
TCCGAACCTGGCGCGGCGCCTGTTTCATGTTGCGCAGAGAATCGTAAATGGCAAGCGCCTTGTCATTCTGGCCTTTCAGACCAAGCTTTTCAGCGCAGTGCGGCGAGTGTGGGCACTGCGTCCGCCGTACCGAGCCGAGCCAGTTCATGGCAGGCATCCGCCTTCTCCTTATGTTCCGCGTTTGACTTGAGAATGGCAATAAGGTCTTCCTCCAGTTTTAATTCTTTCAAAACAAGGTTCTTGAATTGGATCTTCATCGGTGGGCCCGGGTGCATCTGCAGACCGATGACACCACCCTTGCCGGCTGTACTTGCGTCATTGTCTGTAATCTGGCACATCAGTACCCCGTTGATATACAGCGTAATATCAGGCCCTTTGCATACGATCCTGTACTGGTTCCAATCCGTTTTCTTGAAGTTCTTGAGCAGCTCGGCCGCATCCCCGATCTTCTGAACTTCCTTTTTGCCGTCTGCCGTGATTGTGACTTTTTCGCCTCTCGCAGCAATTAAACCGCGCTTGTGATGGTACATGAATCCGACCAGTTTACCGTCACCGGTCATATCAGCCTGGTATCCATAGGTGTCACAGTTTGGCTTGGCTTCTGACCGGATCTGTATCCCTGAATTCGCCTTTTCGCTCAGGCGAAAATCAGCGGTCAATTTAAAGTTCTTGGGCTGTCCGCCTTTCCATATAAGGTAATTACATTTCTTGCATGGTTTCTCAGCCGTGCTTTCTGCCGTCAGCGCACCGTCCTCTATGCGCCACCATCCCGGCGCGGCATCCCAGCCCGTCAGATCTTTTCCATTAAAGAGGTCTTGTTCTCCGGCAATTATTAATCTGCTGCAAAGAGCCAGCATCAGTATTAGCAGTTTTTTATTCATGACTTTTCTCCGATTAGAGTTACGTATTCAGAAATACTTCATTTAAGTTATCAGAATATCATAGCGTGTGATATTAATCCAAGCTTGGATTTAAAACGCATGTTTGAGTGGAACTAGTACCAGACAATACTGGACAATTATGGAATATCGTGGTAATCTGTCTGTCATAAAAGAGAGGGTGGTATTCTGATGAGGATGCATAGGATTAAGTTGGAAGAGGCGGCGACATATCATGTAATGAGTCGGGTGATTGAGCATCGGTTTATTTTCGGGGATGTTGCGAAAAATTATATGTCGGGTTTGATGCGTCGGCTTGAAGTATTTAGTGGCTGTCAGGTAAGGACTTACACTTTTCTGCGCATAACACTTCCATATACTTTTGCATATTCCTGAGAGGGTGGTGGTGTCGGATGATGAGGTCAAACGGCGGGCCAGAGTACTTTATGGGAAGAAGAAGTATGCTCTTATGGAGCGGGATTGGGAGATTTGGGAGGAACAAGGCCAGGTGGAGCGTGTGCGGGAGCAGCTGGATAAGTTCAGGGTGCGGATGTATGATCTCTCGAAGTTTATGAAAACTTTTAAACAGCGTCTGTCGATTTATTATAATGCGAACTCTGGTCGCAAGGGGGCAGGTCCGCTTTGGAATGATCGGTATAAAAGCGTGCTAGTGGAAGAGAATGAATATTCCCAGGTTGTAGTTGCGGCATATATTGATCTTAACCCTGTGCGGGCTGGTATTGTTAAAGATCCTAAAGAGTATAGGTGGTCGGGTTATGCGGAGGCGGTAGCCACGGGTGGCATGGCTGTCGATGGGCTCTCTAAGTTGTTTGTGAATAACACGTTGAGTATAGGTGAGGTCGTTGCTGAGTATCGTCAGAATCTATATATCCAGGGTGCTGAGCGACATCATGAGTTGACCGGTGAACTCATCAAACCAGGTTTTAAACGGGAAATGGTTGATAAGGTTCTGGATGAGGGCGGAAAGCTATCGCTGCCGTTTCTATATAATATTGAAGCTTCTCTTTCTAATGGCTGATCATGTAGAATATATGTGCAATCAAAATCATTACTGAGCAGTTATTGCCCGCGACCACTGAAGGTCAGATATCTGAAGGTAGAGGCTGGCGCGAAGCGACGGCAACGAACGAAGTGAGAGCCAATCTCCGCGAAAAGAAGCGTAGCGAAGTAGGGCCTTGCGTAGCGAGGCAATGACCTAAGGGAATGGCAATCTGTTGCGCTTGTAATTTTTTTAACGCTAATCGCTAAAAATTACAAGCGCAGAGGCCTATGGTTTTGGGCGAAGACAACATAATGTTATCTGTTGATGTGGAAATTTCAAGTGATTAACGACCCCGCGCAGCGGGGATGAAAGTTCCACATCTATTCGCGAAGATTGGCGGGTAAAAAAACATGCATAATAAATAAGAAGGGCTTCTGATCGCCACGGTGGCTTCGGAAAAAGAACAGAGAGGTTTTTAACTATGCAAAAATTAAATTTTGTTGATTATATTCAAATGAGCTTAGCGCTTATCATGACCATGACGGCCGGAGTGGCCTGCGCAAAATCAGCAACTGAAGATAGCAAGGCAACTAAGCCACCAAATATTCTCTTCATTCTGGCTGATGACCTTGGCTACGGTGATGTTGCCTGTTACAATTCCGAATCAAAAATCCCCACTCCGAATCTGGATAGATTGGCATCCGAAGGCATGCGCTTCACCGATGCCCACTCGCCATCCACAGTCTGTACGCCAACACGCTACAGCATCCTTACCGGGCGAATGGAATTCCGTACGGGCATGCGTGGCGTTTTTTGCGGTGTGGGCGGCCCCTGCCTGATAGAAAAGGACCGGCTGACACTGTCGCAGATGCTTCGCAATCAGGGCTATGCTACGGCATGCGTCGGCAAATGGCATATCGGCATGACGTTTTTAGATAAAGATGGTAAACGTATCAAGCAATGGGGTATTGAGGGAGTTCAACAGATCGATTACTCGCGTTCAATTCCCGATGCTCCGATTCATCGCGGTTTTGACAGCTTTTATGGCACGGTCTCCTGTCCGACAACCGACTGGCTCTATGCCTATGTCGATGGTGACCGTATACCCATTCCTGCAACAAAACTTCTGGATAAATCCAAGCTTCCGAAGCACCCCTATGGAAACGATTGCCGCCAAGGCATGGTCGCTGATAATTTCAAGCATGAAGAGGTCGATCTTGTCTTTCTTAAAAAAAGCAAGGAGTTCCTCGAAAAGCATGTTAAGACCAAACCAGGCCAGCCGTTTTTTCTCTATCATTCAATGCAGGCTGTCCATCTGCCATCTTTTGCCGCTGACCAGTTTAAAGGTAAATCTAAGGCCGGACCGCATGGGGATTTCATCTTCGAGATGGACTATGTTGTCGGTGAGCTTCTTAAAACTCTCGAGCGTCTCGGGGTGGCGGAGAACACGCTGGTCATGTTTGCCAGCGATAACGGGCCCGAGGTTCCTACAGTCCTGAATATGCGCAAGACATATAAACACGATGGTGCCAGACCATGGCGGGGTGTCAAACGTGATCAGTGGGAGGGTGGCCACCGTACACCGTTTATTGTGCGCTGGCCCGGCAAGGTCAAGGCCGGCTCAACCAGCGGCCAGCTTACGAGCCTGACTGATGTTATGGCAACCTGCGCTGAGATCGTCGGCTCAAAACTTCCGGAAAATGCCGCTGAGGATAGCTATAACATGCTTCCGGTCTTGCTGGGCACTCAAGGTGACAAGCCGGTTCGACGGTACATGTTGCAACAGACGATGTCGCTGGCGATGTCGATCCGCGATGGTAAGTGGAAGTATCTGGATCACAAGGGATCAGGGGGTAACAATTATAAGCGGACCGGGCCGTGGGGCATGACGCCTTATGCTCTGAAAGAGAGCGATCCCGATGCATCCGGACAGCTTTACAATCTCGATCTTGACCCAGGTGAGATCAATAATCTCTATAGTAATCATCCCGAAATCGTTGAGCGGCTGAAAGCACAACTGGAACTTTTTAAAAATAGCGGACGAAGTGCTCCGTCGGTATAACTTCAATCAATAAGAACAGGTATATATTGCTGTGTGCGAAACAACCTCAGGCCTAGCAGAGGTTCGTCAAAAAAGGGTGTGAGTTTTTTAGTGTCGAGCTTTTTAGTTGCATTCAGGTCGAGGATAAACTATGATTTACTTATTGGTAAATTTATGGCGTATTTAATTGAGTAGTTACCATACTGGTTTCTAATAGATGTTCAATCGTTGAGTAAATAATGGAGCGTATAACATGAGATTTTCGATGTGTGTAATTGTGTGTTTGTTTATGGTAAGTAGCGTTTGGGCAGACTCATATAATGCTGTAATCAGTGGGGTGTGGGATGCGACTGGAACTTGGGACCCGGTCGGAATACCGCAAGAGGCAGATGATGTAATTATTACAAGTTATATTGTAACCCTTAATCAGGATGAACATGCTGAATCATTGTCTGTGAATGGTGGCACTCTCAATGCGGCTGGTCATAATCTTATTGTTGATTTGTCCACTGCTGTTTATGGGGGTGCTTATTTGCGTAATGGGAACTTTAATTTGTCGACATTGAATTTGTCAAGTGGCTGGGCAGAGGATGGCGTTTTTGATGTTGGCACGTTTAACTGGTTGGGTGGGCGTGTTAATGATTCTCAATTGAATGTGATTGATGGAACGTTTACCTCTTCTGGTGGTTCGTCGCTCTACTTGCATGATTCAACAATGCGGATAACGGGTAACTTTACGCAGAGTGGCACGGGGGCATTGCAATTGGATGGAGTTACGACAGTCATTACAAATCAGGGCTCATGGAGTTTAACCAGCGATGACCAGCCGTTTGCTGGGTCCGGCAGGTTCGTGAACGAAGGCACATTCAAGAAGAGTGGAGGGATAGGTACATCAGATATTACGGTTCCTTTTTTCGACCTTGCAGGTACGGTTCGGGTCGATAGCGGCACTATTAGATTTAACCAATACAATCAGAATTCTTACTTTTCTAATACAACATTTACGGTGGCGTCAGGCACTTCTGCATATTTCCGTTATGGTGCAACCTTTAACGGCGATATTAATGGATCTGGAGGTGGTGTTTTATCGTTGGGAGGGGGGTACGATGCAAAATTTTATTTTGCTAACTCATGTTCGGTAGATATGGGGACAGGAACGATTCAATGGAATATGGGTATTTTTCTGGATAGTATTCTTTCGACAAAGTCGCACGTTGACCTAGTGGGTACTGGCGGAAAGTATTTGACGGATTCCACGTGGACTATTGCCGGAGGCGCAAAACATACAGCAACAGGTGCACTTCTTATGACACGTTCTGTGCTAAATATTCCTGTTGCTTCTGTCTTTGATTTAAAGGTCGATGGAGGTCCTATTAGTGGTTCTTCCTCCCGTATTAATCTGGCGGGAATGCTGTCGAAAACGGATGGTGGTGGTCTAACAACGATAAACATTCCGGTTTATGGTGATGGCTCTGTGCTCAATGTTTCTACTGGAACGTTATCGCTTAGCGGGAGCGGACGACTCGACAATTTGGAGGTAGCTCTTGGCACGAATACAACGTGGCGACCGGGAGGAGTAAATAGCAATGTGACGGTTACCGCAAATGGACATGGTAATGTGATTTTATATAATCCGGGTGTGACCGCTGCCGGATTATGGTCGCTTACCAACACGGATGTGAATGCCTATTTTCGCTCCGAAGGAAATGTTTTGTATGTGACGCCTTCGTTGACGTTTGAAGGTACTAATTCCTGGTTTCGTTTCTCAAAAGGACAGATTCGCAATGGTATAATTACGAATCGGATACCATTTGAAATAACCAGCAGTGGCGGAAGACGATATATATCTTATTGTGATATACATAGTTTTGCGGATACTGATGTCTATGATGAGGGCACAATTTTTCAGCATTCCACGTGGCATAACTATACAGGTGTAGAGCATCGTATGAATGTGGATGGTGATATTTTTGGCGCGAATGACTACTCGACATATTACAATGCAGGAACAATTCGTAAAACGGCAGGAAGCGGAGTGAGCGGGACTAATATTAAGTTGCTTGATACGACAGGAACAATAGCTGTTGATACCGGCACACTATGGCTCTCCTCCAATAATAACGAGTTTCGTAATACTCAGGTTCAACTTGCTTCTGGAACGACCTTCAGAATGGGGGGTAGTATTTGTTCAAATATGACGATTACTGCTGCCGGTCCGGCGACGGTACAGGTTGCCAGTGATGATCATGGGCAGACCATTAATACTGATCTTGCTATTACCGGCCCTGTTAGCGTCAAATTGCTTGCTGATGATTTAACGATGACCGGAGCAATTACGGGAGCAGAAGCGTCTTTTGAATGGCGCAATGGCAAGATTATAAATAGTAAAATGACAAATGCTGTTCCGAGCTTGTTTAGCGGTACTGCAACAAGATGGATAAATGCGTCTCAACTGACTCTCAATGCAGATACGGTTCACACGAATGCGATAATATATATTCTACGCGCGCATGTGTATAATTCTACTGGGTCTGTTTACCAAATTGCTTCAGATGGAGATATTCTGAGGGATAATACATCTGGATATTTTTGTAATCAAGGCACATTTGTTAAAACAGGCGGCAACGGAACCACTGATATTACGGCAATTTTTCAAAATCAGGAAGGCACTGTCGGTGCTGAACGCGGGTTACTTAAATTTACTGCTGCATTAGATTTTACTAATGGAGAAGTTCAGGTATCACTTGGCGGAGTGTCCGATTATGGGCGCATACAATCGACAGCCGCTGTAACGGTAGAGGGTGCTATATTAACTGTTGCTCTCCGTGATGGCTATATCCCATCGGTAGGTGATAGTTTTACCGTTTTATCCGGCAGCTCTATCGCAGGTTCTTTTTCGACAACAAATCTTCCAGCCCTGACCGCAGAAACTTTTTGGAATGTTGATTATATTGACAATGCCGTCAAACTTACTGTGGCTTCGCCTGAAGATACGGATGGTGACCTTCTCTTGGATAGTTGGGAAATTGATAAGTTTGGTAATATAAGCGCTAGCAATGGCGGAAGTGATAGTCATGATAGTGACGTGCATACTGATTATCAGGAATATATCGCTGATACCAGCCCGATCGACTCGAACGACTGGTTCCATGTTGTCGCCTGCAGCAACCTCCCGTCGATGAGCGTGTATTTCAACTCGTCAAGTAATCGGTTCTACACCTTGCTCAGCTGCACCAACCTGACCGAAGGTATCTGGCAACCGCTGATCGGTCCCCGTGCCGGTATTGGAGGAGCAGACAGCATGACTAATAGTATAATTTCAACAACGAAATTTTACAAACTCAAGGTTGATCTTCCGTAGTTAATACGGCTTCGTCGCATTATCTCGCCTCTTCCTGGATAGCACTGACATACGATGCGGCCCGTTCGAAGGTCGGCACCGGCCTGAAGTTGGGGTGATCTTTATATTTGAGATTTTTGCGACCCCAGTACATGCCGTAGTATTGGCAGTTGGTGTCGACCCAGTTGGTAATTTCGAGGAGTTCGGCCTCTGTCAATTTGATCTTGGCGTGCTGTTTGGCCAGTTTCCTGGCAATCTCCCGATTTTTTTCATCGGCCAGCGTTACAGCGTCAGGTGCCAGCATCGCTATCAGGACGCTGTTGTGTGAGCCCATTGAACGGGCTGGAAGATAGTGAACGTTACCGGTTTTTGGGTGGTTTTCGCCAACCAGGGGACCAACCAGCGGGAAGCGGGAACGTTTGCGTCCTTTGCCGCGACGGAGTTCCGGTATCAGGTTTTCGTATGAGCGACAGAACATGGTTGTCAGCTCCCCACTTAAATCAAGCGCCGCTTTGGGGTTTTCGCCGCTATGACACTTGACGCAGTGTTTGTTGAGGACCGGCTGCACATCGACCATGAAATCAAGTGGTCGTTGTCCGCTCGCATCGCCAGGCTGGGCGGATGGGATTGAAGCTTTACGCTTTAAAGCCAGAGCGGCACCGCGGGATCTGATCGCAACTGCGTCGTTAGGTTTTTCATGGCAGCCAATACAGCTGCGGACTTCGCCGGGGATATAATTGACGAATGTACGCTCGGTTTGCAGAGCCATGTAGTTGGCATCCAGCGCCTGCAGGATAATATTGGCATCAGCGGGAACCAGGAAGTGGGCGGAGCCATCGGTTTCTACCGGAACGATTCCGTGCTGCACCTTTAGACCAAGGTGGGTGTCTTTAGAGATCGTCGCATGCTGCTGGTCGTAACTGTCGCCTCCCCAGCGTCGGCGGGTTGCCCACGGACGCGGGATCTGTTCAATCACACGGATATATTTTACGCTGCCGCGTTTCACATTTTCCATACCGTGATAGATGTTATTAACAAAACAGCGGGCCAACTTCTTTTTGGCAAGCTGCGCATTCAGACTGGCCTTGATCATCGGGGGGCGTGTACGCTTTTTTAAAGGGTAGGGGAGCCAACAGGAGATTGACGCATCACGATAGATGTCGACCACGGCTCCTTTGTTATTCAGCAGGGTGATTCCATAAGCAACGGCTGATTTCCAGCTCTCACCCTCAGGTTTGTATGAGACCAGAAACAGCTTTTCTGATAGAGGGTAAGGATCTTTGAAAAGAGTTCCTTTGCCTCCGCGATCGTTCTTCCAGTTGCCGTCTACATCTTTAAAGGCAAAGCCACCTTCGCCCCTGATGTCGACATATGGGGTCATGTAGGTCATGGGGTCACGGGTGCGGATATCTTTGTTCATGTCAAGCCTGATCACAGTTCCCATGCCGTTTTGAGGATAGTGCGGGGTGCCGAGAAAGACGTAGTGGCTGGGCATATCCGGTATTGGCCGTCCATAGAGGAAGGTGGGCGGCAGGGATATGTCGTTGCCATAAATTTCAACCGAGTTTGATCCATCCGGCTGCATGGCCCAGAGGCATTTGACACTGACCGCCCCTTTGTCGACATACTCCCAGCGGGTGTACATAATGCGTCCGTCGGGTAGGATGGTCGGGGATGCTTCGCTGACCGAACCGTTGCTGAGTTTTATCAGTGAGCCGTCTTTGCGGCTGAGGCGGTAGAGAACTGTGGTTGTGAAGTCATCCGGCGAGTCGCATAGAATCCCGTACTGACAGCGGGTGGAGATAAAACAGATATCACCATCGGGAAGATAGCATGGGTGCATATCATCGGTGCCATGGTGATAGTGGTCGCGCACTCGGTAGAGTTTAACCAGCTCAGCCTCGTTCTTTTGCGGGAAGGTCAGCTGTTTGAGTTCTCCAATTCGCGTGCCGGTCTTGGGATCAATTTCAATTTCGTACAACCTGTAGCCCTGCTGGTGGGCACACTTCCAGGCAAAGATAATGTGGCTGGCATCAAAATCCAGATCAAAGCGTCCAAAGACCCCGCCTTTGAGTTCGGAAATTAGCTCAGTGACATCGCCGCTTTTTAGATCCAGCAGGCATAGGTTCCCTCCGGGAGCCCATTTGCTATTAATAAATTCAGTGTAGTAATGGTTGGAGGTATAGGTGTAGCGTTTGACAAAGAGAAGCTTGTCGAAACCGAAAGGTTGGCCGCCTTTCAGGGTGGCATCAAGTTGCATAGAGCCGGGTTTAACCGATTCCTGAGATAGAGCGGGCAGCAGAAGTGATGCTACGAGTAGTGAAAATGTGACGAGCATTTTTGTGGTTCTCATAAGATTTTTCCTCAAATAAGTTGTTGTAAGTTGAAAGGGTTGAAGAGGTTGAAGGTTGAAGAGGTTGAAGGTTGAAGTGGTTGAAGGTTGAACCCTTTTAACCATTTGAACCCTTTGAACTATTTGAACCTCTTTAACCGTTTGAACTATTTTGTATCGGTTTTGAGTATCCAGCTACGCATTTTGTCAACGGTGTCGTTCCAATCTTTTGTGTTAGCTCGGAGATCAAGGAATCTGTCGAAAAGCGCGAACCAGTCATTCAGAAAGAGCTCTATCAAACGCATACGCTCCTGAAAGATACCGCTTGATTCCATCTGCTCTATTTTGGGTAGTTTCATTGTGCGGAAGGCGAACTCGGAGTCGACTGAAACAGTATACACCTTCTCCTGATGGGCTAGAGTGAATTTAACTTTTTTCAATTTTTTGCCGCAGATCATTGATGTCGTGGCTTCGCGGCTGTTGAGCGGCATCCCTTTACGAAGTACGGCTTCGTGGGCACCTTCGCCCTCGCGGAAAAAGGTCAGGGGGCCTTCCAGCATATACCCGAACTCTTCTCCATCGGAATTTTTATGGACACCGCCGTTTTTCTCCCATTCAAACCAGAGCCAGGTCAGAAAGTCCATGCCCAGGGTGGTCACCGGTGGCGGTTCAACACTGAGGTCAGGAGAGAATGAGGTCAGGGGAAGGTCGTTATGGTTAACCTGTTTGCGTTTCAGGGCTGCGGTTTCGGGGGTAAGCAGGATCGGCAGGATGTCGGTAGTCTGTTTGAAGTAAGGGTTGAAGGCATCTATCTGTTTATCGGACATAGCACCGGCAATCAGAAGGCTGTTGCTGAGGTCTATCACGGAGGGGATGCTGGTCAGAGTGGGAGGCATATCGGGCAACAGGTTGTCAACAACCCGCTGTTTGATCTCGGAACGCACCGTGCGACTTAGAAATGCAACTCCTCTGGCACGCAGTTCTACCTCCTCTTCCAGCTTGCAATGTGCTTTTAGAAGTGCCTCCGGTACTTTTCTCTCCGCTTTCATCAGCATTGTGTAAAGATATGGCCCGAAAACGCATTTTTCATCGGTGATTTCGCGATCAAGCAGATGTTTACCTGTTACCCAACCTGAGATCGGATCGCGGTTGAGAGTTGACAAAGGTGGTGCTGCATTATCTGCAAAATTGGTTATAATAGAGCTGCTAAGGGTGTTCTGCAGATAAAAAAGACGAAATTTGACTGCTCCTTGATCAAATGCCATGAGTACCTCTATGTTTATTTATTGATATGTCCTGAACTCTTTTAAAGATACTATCTTGGTTCTGGAATGTCACTTATATTTTGTATACAAACCGGAAAAACGAGGGTCGTGATTAGTGCTTAAGATCTGGTTTACTGCATAGATGGAGCTGGTCTTGCTCCTGTCTATGATCTGAAACTTAGCTATAACCGCTTTTATTGTTAGACAAAATATAAAAAATAGGGCAAACTTTGTTTAATTAGGTCCTTACAGGATTATAAGAGGTGTTCAGTATTTTAAAGGATTAGAGATGGAAGTAACAGAATCCCATATTTATACAGATCCGGTTAGTGAAGCCAATTGTCCAAAGTGTGGCGAGGTGCTGGGTGTAAAGGGCTTGGCCGCATTTACGAATGTGGAGTGTCCCAAATGTGCGCATGAATTTCAGGTGCCTGCTAAGTTCGGTCCATTTCTGCTTTTGGAACTTCTTGGTGCCGGTGGTATGGGTGGCGTTTATCTTGCCCGTGATGAGGGTTTGAAACGCGAGGTCGCCATCAAGGTTATGCTTCAGAGCCTTGGTGATGATATTGATTTTGTTGAAACTTTTCAGCGTGAGGCTCAGGCCGCCGCAAAATTAAACAACCCTCATATCGCTCAGATATACTCTTTTGGTCAACAGTATGGACAGCCTTATATCGTTATGGAACTGGTTTCCAACGGGAGCCTTGAGGATATGATGAAGGAGCAGGGGGGTGTTGATCCTGCCACTGCGATTCATGTGGGAGAGCAGATAGCCGAGGGCCTGCGTGAAGCAGCTGAAGCCGGGCTTGTTCATGGTGATGTTAAGCCTGAAAACATTCTTTTTGATAACGAAGACAATGCCAAGCTGGTTGATTTTGGACTTGTGGCGCTCAGCTCCGGTAATGCCAACGAGGTCTGGGGTACACCATTTTATATTGCACCTGAGAAGGTGCGCAGGGCCAAGAGTGATTATCGTTCTGATATTTACAGTCTTGGTGCAACTATTTATCATGCAATCGCTAATAAACCTCCCTTTGACGGGATCGATGCGGCCGCCGTTGTGAAAGCCCGCTTTGAGGGACCTCCAATCTCACTAAGCGAGGCAACCGGCCAGGAGATCCCGGCCGAGGTTGAAAAACTGATTGCCCGGATGCTGGAGGTTGATCCCGCTAAAAGATATCCGACATATGGCTCTTTAATGGGCGACATGAAACGATATCTCTCTAAAGCAGGTCCTTTGTCGCTTAAGAAAAGTTCCAGGAGAATTAAGATTAAGGGCAAGAATGCGATGAAATTCAATCGTAAGAAGAAGGGCATGAATGTTACCGGCAAAATTGTTCAGAATGGATCTTCTTCTGCTGGGAAAAAGGAAGTTAAGCCGTATAAGAACGAATCTGGCGGTTGTAAGAAAGCGTCGCTTATCGGTTGTTCTGTAGTTTTCGGGATATTCATTATTGTTGCCGTGATTGGCGGTTTATTTTTTTTGAAAGTAAAGAATAACATTGAAGCGAAAATGAAGGAGATGGAACAATCTCAGCAGAACTCTATTCAGACGGGTGCAAATGCAATCGCGGCCGCTGTTAAGAGTACGAAAAAAATACATGATATGGAACCAGGGGCGGTTAAATATGTAGAAGATGCCGCAAATCTGGTGGTTGCGGTTTATGGTGAGGAGGTGCGAGCACGCATGATTCCACCGGAACCCGAGTATAACGTAGTTGGCGCCTATGCCACCAACGGCGGTTCTGGAGCTGTCAGCAATACGGTTACGGGTGCAACTAATGCAGTGGTTGCCGTCAATAAGGAAGTTGTGCCAGTTCAAGAACCGGATAGTGATGATCCTAAGTTCATTGCGGTTGTGCGTTCGATGTATAAAAATCTCTATGCGGTTAGATTGGCTGGCGTGGCTGCTGATCGGCTTGTTTCCGAGTTGGAGGCTTCTGCCGCAAAACTCCAGAATATGGATGAGATGTCTCTGGCAAATATTCCATTTAAATTTACAATTCAGGATGATCTGCCGATTGCAGCTGAATTTCAAGGGATGGATGAAATTGCCAAAGCAATGTTCGATAAGGTACACGCCATCC
>Ga0307990_1003084_pt1 | contig 12945 bp, 11 predicted proteins | sample EllFjometagen129_FD_203168 | JGI IMG/M metagenome (GOLD analysis project Ga0307990, IMG submission 203168) | Marine microbial communities from Ellis Fjord, Antarctic Ocean - #129 | ecosystem: Environmental > Aquatic > Marine > Unclassified | place: Southern Ocean | collected 2014-10-08
CAGGTCGGCCAGGAAATCCGGTCGCAAGGATCTTTTGGCTGGTCTGGGGATGTTCCTCATGCCATTCGGTGCGGCGATGGCGCTGGACAACAAGAGCGAGAATATCCTCGCCCGGGACACCACCGTTCGCGGTTTGCTGGGGTTCATGATATCGGTGACCGGCTCGGCAATTGTCGTGTTTCTTTTGCTTCGCTCCCCCGAACGCGGGCAGATACTATTCGCACTGTTTGCCGGGTGTTTCCTTGGGGTCTTCTTCAGCCAGAGGATCGTTCCGACCCGCACTAACGTAACGGCTTGGGCGACCCCGGCGGCGATGGGAGTGTTTCTGTATGTCCTGGCGGCCATCAGTTCGTCTGGCGTGGCGCACGTCGAATGGAAAAACGTGGCGTGCTATGCTCGAGTCTTGCCGATCGATTGGATGACGGCGGGGCTTGGCGGGGCGATGCTGGGGCATTGGGAAGACCTGCGAATGCGCGAGGCGCGGTACATTGACGAATCACTGGAAGATGCGAAAGCTAATGATGGAGAATAAAATGTCAAAGTGTGTAATCGGCGCTCAATTGTTCACGGTCCGCGAGTTCACCAAGACCATCGAGGACGTCGCGGAGACTTTCAAGAAGGTTGTCGACATCGGCTACAAGGCCGTTCAAATTTCCGCTTTCGGCCCGGTGGACTACAAGGAAGTCGCCAAACTCGTCAAGGATAATGGCCTGGTCGTGGGGGCCACGCACCATGGGTGGAAAGATTTTCGTGACAACCTGGACGACGTAATTGCCCGCAATAAAGCTTGGGGTTGCGATCACCCAGCCGTTGGCAGTGTTGGGGGCGACTACCGAAGCTTTGACGGGATCAAGCGATTCCTGGATGAGTTGGGACCGGTCACCGAGAAGCTCGCTGCCGAGGGGTTGGATTTCTCCTATCACAACCACAACTGGGAGTTCGCCCGTTTCGACTGCCCGGACAACAAGACGTGGATGGAGACTATTTTCGATCTGAGCGAAGGCAGGGATATGAACTTCGAGATCGACACCTACTGGGTGCAAGCCGGTGGGGCCGAGCCAAGCCTCTGGCTGAAAAAGTGCGCCGGTCGGATGCCGATCATCCACTTCAAGGACATGTGCATGACCGATGACGGCGAGATGCGCATGGCGGAGATCGGAGAAGGCAATCTTAACTGGCCCGAGTTGCTGGATCTCGCCAATGCCGGCGGGACCAAGTTCGCTCTGATAGAGCAGGACCGGACGTATGACCGGGACCCGTTCGACTGCCTGGCCACGAGCTTCAATAACCTCCGGGCCATGGGCGCCTGCTAGCCCGCGGTCAATCGTACTTCAGCGGTGGTCGGCCTGTGCGGCGGCGGATATCGGTCTGCATTTCGATTATTGTGTTGCGGACCTGGTTGAGGAACGTTTTGGCATCCATTTCGCGAGCCTGCTCGCTGCGGATTGGCTTGGCGTACTGGACTACTATTTTGCCGGGCGAAGGCAGCTTTTGGGTTCGGGGCCAGGCTTCGTAGGCACCGTCGATGACCACCGGCACGATCCATTCCGCCGAGCGCTGGGCGAGCATCGCCACGCCCGGAAGGAAGCTTGCTATCCTTCCGTTCTCGGTTCGTGTGCCCTCGGCGAAGATCACCACCTGCCTGCCTGCCTTGAGGCGTCGCATGGCTTCCTTTATGGCACCAGTGTCGGCCGTGCCGCGCCGGACGGGGAAGGCGTTCAGTGCACCAATGAGGTGCTTGAAGCCAGGCATGCGAAACAGCGTGTCGCGGGCCATGTAGCCCATGGGCCTGCGAAGGCCGAAACTCATCAGAATTGGGTCCAGGAAGCTCTGATGGTTGCAGATGTAAACGGCCCCGCCGCGAGTTGGCTCGTAGTGGCGGTTGAAAACGCGGATGTTCCAAGCGGTCGATATCAGGACCTGCAAACCCATCCGGCAGAAAAAGTACATCGGCGTCGATCGCGGCACGCCATCTGGCAGGTGAAGGCCCGAGAGTTCTGGATTTGGAAAGCTGCTGGTGGTTTTCAACGTCAGGCCCTCATGTGGTCGAGCAGTTTTCGCGTTACTTGGGGTATTTTTGTGTCCGACGTGTCGATGATCGTGGCGCCGTCAGGCACCACGAGCGGCCCGACGGTCCGGTTGCGATCGCGATGATCACGCTGGACAATGGCTTCAAGAACCGTTTCGTAATTGGCCTGCTGACCGTGAGATTGGAGTTCTTCGCAGCGGCGTCGGGCACGTTCGGCGGGGGTAGCGTTCAGGTAGAACTTCACGTCCGCTTCTGGAAAGACCACGCTGCCTTGGTCGCGACCCTCGGTAACGAAGCTGCCAAGCTCTTGACCCAGGCGACGTTGAAGCTCTACGAGCACCTCACGTACCGCCGCGCTGGAGGCGGCGTATCGGCTGTTAGCGGAGACGGCCTCAGTGCGAATGTCATCGGTCACGTCCTTGCCATCGAGCAGCACGCCGACTCGGCCGGGGGAGGGTACCATTTTTATATCCATGCCTCGCGCCAACTCGGCCAGGGCGGCTTGGTCGGCTAAGTCCACGCCTCGGCGCATAGCAAGCAGGGTTACGGCGCGGTATGTCGCCCCCGTGTCCAGGTGAGCTATGCCCAGAGCCTTGGCAAGTTCCCGAGCGGCCGTGCTCTTGCCGGACCCTGCCGGTCCGTCGATGGTAATAATCATGTCCCAAGTCCGCGCCGGTATCGGCATTACTCGAAGGTTGACGTAGGCCCGTAGCTGGTCAGGGCTTTGATGTAGTTGCCTCGCTCGTAGGCCGATGGCTCGGGGCAATTCCGCTGGCTCATCACGCCCTTCATCTCGCTGACGGAGTTGTAGCCGTGCTTGGCCATGAGGCTTTCCATTCCCTCGCGGACGGCTTGGATGTGTCCCGGGCCGGACTTCAGCAGGGCTGAGCATAGCATTGTCACGTCCGCTCCGGCCATGATCATCTTCACGGCGTCGCCGGAAGTGTGGATGCCGCCCGTGGCCGCGAGCGATACCTGGAGTCTGCCGGAAAGTATTGCGATCCATCTCAGGCGAAGCAGGCACTCGTGGGAATGCGAAAGATGCACTGACAAGTCGATTTCGAGCTTTTCGGGGTCGATGTTCGGTTGGTAGAATCGGTTGAACATCACCAGCGCATCGGCTCCGACGTCTTTGAGCGACTTTGCCATCGTGGCCATGTTGGAAAAATACGGCGATAGTTTCATCGCCACTGGGATATTCACTGAAGCTTTTACGGCGGCCAGGATGGTGCAATGGACCTGCTCGACGTCCTTGGACGACAAGGACGGATTGGTGGGGATGAAGTAGACGTTCAACTCCAAGGCGTTTGCCCCGGCCTGCTCCATCTTGCGGGCGTAGGATACCCACCCTTTCGCCGAGATTCCGTTGAGCGAGGCTATCACAGGAATCCCCAATGCCTCGCGGGCCTTGCGGATGTGTTCAAGATATTCCTCGCCGCCGAGCCTGAACTCCTGCACCTCCGGGAAGTACGAAAGGCTCTCGGCGAACCGGTCGGCGCCGTAGTGCAGGTAATGATCCAATTCTTCCGCATCGTGGGCGATCTGCTCTTCGAAAAGCGATCCCAGCACCACCGCCGACGCTCCGGCGTCCTCGAGTTTGCGGAGAGTGTCGAGATCCATTGTCAGAGGCGAGGCCGATGGAACCAGAGGATTGGTGAGCTTCAGACCCATGTATGTCGTGGACAGATCCATAATGTTGCTCCTTTAACGGATTTGCCGATTCTTGTCGTGCCAGCTTGCCATCGAGATATGATAGTCCCCACATGCGGAGGAATCCAGCATACTCGGCGGGCGAGCAAAAAACCGGGCCGATTCCGATCGGACAGGTTGACAAGTCGCCGCGATCCATTAAAGTATACCTCTGCCGATGTAAGCAGCAACCGCGGCCGTGGCGGAATTGGCAGACGCGCAGGCTTCAGGTGCCTGTTCCCTTAGGGGAGTGAAGGTTCGATTCCTTTCGGCCGCAGTAACGAAAAAGCCACCGCAAGACGGTGGTTTTTTCATGCGCGCGGGAACCCATCGCCCCTTTCAGCGTCCAACTTTGCGTAACCCAAGGTCAGGATAAGGAGATTGGGCAATGAAAAACGCAAGCATGTTGATGGCGACGGTGGTTCTGGTTGCGGCTGGCTGGGCATGGTCGGGTCAGGACAAGGCGGCCTCGGACCCGGTAGCGGGCGTGACAGGCGCGGTGCCGGTAGAGCAGGACAAGCACATCGATCTGGTTATCTGCCTGGACACATCCGGCTCGATGCGCGGGCTGATCGAGTCTGCCAAGCAGAAGCTCTGGGCGGTGGTGAACGAGTTGGCGACGGCCAGGCCGAAGCCCAATCTGCGGGTTGCCCTGTACCATTATGGCAACAGTGGGTTGAAGCCTGCGACTGGGTGGGTGAAGCAGCTCTGCCCGCTGACCGATGACCTCGATTCGGTGTACGCCAAGCTTTTCCCGCTTCGCACGAACGGTGGCACGGAACTCGTGGCCAGGGTGGTAAAGGCGGCCGTCGACGAATTGGACTGGAATAAGGACAAGGCTACGCTGCGCATGATTTTCGTGGCGGGCAACGAGGCTGCGACACAGGACAAGACGTACGGCCTGCAGGCAACCTGCAAGGCAGCGGCCAGCAGGGGGATCATCGTCAACACGATTTTCTGCGGAAACATGGCCGCGGGTCAGAAGACGGGCTGGCAGGACGCGGCTGTGTGGGCGGACGGGCAGTACTCGGCAATCGACCAGAACCGTGGCACGGTGGTCGTGACGACCCAGTACGATAAGAAGTTGGCCGAGTTGGGCGCCGAGCTCAACAAGACATACGTCGCATACGGCAAGGGTGGTTCGGCGGGTAAGGCTCAGCAGTCGGCCATGGACACCAGTGCTGCCTCGGTCAACGCGCCTGCGGCGGCCGAGCGTGCCAAGACCAAGTCCACCCTCCTGTACCGCAACGCCGGCTGGGATCTCGTCGACGCCGCCAAGGAGGGCAAGGTGGAAGTGGAAAAGGTCGCCAAGCAGGACCTGCCCGAGAACATGCAGAAGATGACGCCCGAGCAGCGCAAGGAGTACGTAGCCCACCAAGCAAATAAACGTAAGGCCATTCAGGCAGAGATAAAGCAGTTCTCCGCCAGGCGCGACGCGAAGGTTAAGGCAAAGATGGCCAAGGAAGGGTTGGACGAGTCCAAGTCCATGGACGCCGTCCTTCGTGCTACTGTTCGGGATCAGGCGAAAAAGAAGAACTTTAAGTTCGAGAAGAAAAAATAGACGAAGTCAAAGGTGCCCCATGAATTGCTATCCCTGGGGTTGGGGGGCGTCTACCACCTTCTTCTCGTAACAGACGAACGCGGACAGAAAATGAGTTTTTCTGTCCGCGTTCATTTGTGTTCATTATTGCCTGATCGGTTTGTCTTGTCAGACCTGCACGGCGAATTTCTCGCCTTTCTTGAGGTCGCAGCAGAACGCCGCAAGCAAATCGGCGGTCTTTTGCAGGTCGCGCAGGTCGATCACCTCTACTGTCGAGTGCATGTAGCGGTTGGGGATGGAAACAATCGAGGCCGGAACGCCGCCGTTGGCGATCCAGATGGACAGGGCGTTCGTGCCGCCAGTGGTGCTGAAGGTTTCGATCTGGCACTTGATTTTCTTTTTCGCGGCCACCTTGCGGAGACGGTCGACGAGGACCGGGTGATTTTCCCGGCCGATGGCGACTGTGGGACCCTCGCCGAGCTTTACTTCGCCGTGCCTTTTGATGTCTATGCCTGGCGTATCGGTGGCGTGGGTGACGTCCACTGCGATGCCGGCGTCGGGTTTGACGTTGAAGACCTGCATTTTGGCGCCGTTACAGCCCGTTTCTTCCTGGATGCTGCTGCACGCGCAGATGCAGCATTTCGTGCCCTTCTCGGCCGCCATTCGAAGGGCCTCGATAACAGCCCACGTTCCGGCGCGGTTGTCGAATGCGCGAGCGACCGCGACATTCTCATTTATCATTTCGAAGTTATCGACGAACGTGATCGGGTCGCCGACGGCGACTTTCTTTTTTGCTGCCTCGCCGTCGGCGGCGCCGATGTCGAGGAACAGTTCGTGGAACTTCGGCGGTTTGGCTTCCTTTTCCTTATCGGCGAGGTGAATGGCCGAGGCTCCCGCCACGCCACGTACGATACCCTTGGAGGTGTGAATGTTGACTCGTTTGCCTCGGACCAGAGCGGGATCGACTCCACCGATCCGTTGGACGTAGATGAAGCCCTTGTCGTCGATGTGCTTGATCATCATGCCGATTTCGTCGATATGGCCGTCGAGCATGATTTTCGGCGAGGCGTCGGGATTCAGCACCGCCACCGCGTTGCCGTAGCTGTCGGTGATGACCTCGTCGGCAAACTGTCGCGCGTAGTCGCACCAAATCTTTTGCCCGGCGGCTTCGAATCCGCTGGGAGTTGGTGTGGTCAGAAGCTTTTTGAGGAAGTCCAGCGATTGCTTGCGCATTTCAATATCCTTTCAGACTTTGTGGGGCCAAGGCCCGGGGTTGGTAAAGTCGCGGTTTCTTGCCGCGTAAAGCTCACGATAAAGCTAGTTGATCTGTTGTGCCTTGGCAAGGGTTTGGTGCGAGAACGCACATGGCACGGGAAAACGGTCGCAAGGCCTGGCGGTTTTCCGATAGAATGAGTAGCCCGAAGGGATTGGTTGGCATGGACGTTGGCATTCGCAAAAAAATGGTGGCGCTTCTCACTGGCGTTGCGCTGGTGCCCCTCATTGTAGCACTGCTTACGATCGTGATCGGAGGCCGGGAGGTCGCCACAAACGCGGCCGGGCGGCAGATGCTGCTGACGGCCTCGGCGGAGGCTGTCAGGCTCGAGTCGCTTCTCGTCAAGGACATAGAGAAGCTTGCGGTGGCCCTCCAGTACGACCATTCCGTGCCCGATGTCCTGTCGGGATATGATAAGGCTTTGAAGATAAACGAATTGTCTGATCTTGATGCCGGCTGGGCCGCGATGCCCTTGACGGCGTCGCCGTTGAAGGAGATTCTCGCCAGCCCAATCGCCCGGAAGCTCAGGCGGATGCAGCAGGCTGCGCCGTATGTGGCGGAGGTGTTGGTGACCGATCGTTTCGGCCAGCTCCAGGCCGCCACGGAAAAGACCTCGGATTACTACCAGGCCGACGAAGACTGGTGGATCCAGGCTTTTGCCGACGGACGTGGCAAGATATACGTTCCTCCGGTCAAGTACGACCGTAGTGCGGGTCTGTGGAGCATCAATGTCTGCGTGCCGATCATCCGGGACGGCCAAGTCGTTGGTGTGGCCAAGGCTGTGCTGGATATCTCCAATTGGGTGCGTTATCAGCGGACCATAGGCGATGAGCGGGCTGAATTCATAATCGTCCAGCGGGACGGCAAGATTGTCTCGCGAGCGGATACGGTTCCGCTTACAGCCAGCGTTTCGGAGTGGGACGACGCCATAGGGCAGGCGGACGAGCCCGGCTGGCGCTTGACGCCGGACGGGCGGATACAGGGCTACGCCCCGGCCCGCTTTGCAGCGGGCGTTGGGGACCTGAGCATCGATTGTCCTCAGTGGATCGTTGTCGCCGGTATGAGCCAGTCAGAGGCCCTGGGTAATATTTACTGGCTCAGCGGCGTGGCCTTGGCGATCGGTGCGATGGTGGTGGGGGGACTGTTTGTGGTCGGGCTTTGGCTGGTCGACCGCAGCCTGGTCCGTCGAATCCTGCGCTTGGGACGGGCTACCAGTCGCGTAAGCCAAGGCGATTTCGAACATCGCATAAGCCTGGAGACACAAAGGCACCTGCTGCTGGGCAACGATGAGATCGACGAACTGATCGCGGACTTCAACCGCATGGTCGAACGAATCGAGTCGTCGCATCGGCAATTGAAGGAAGCCAACAATCTCAAGATGGACTTCATCCGCATTGCCGGCCACGAGCTTCGAACGCCGGTGGGCTACATCATGGGCATGACCCGTCTGGCAGACCTCAGTCAGGATCCCGAGCGGCTCCGCAAGGCGGTGAGACAGATCCGCGACAAGGCCAAGCGTCTTAACGACATTCTGGTAGACATGTTCAAGCTGTTGCCCGAACAGCGATATGCCGAACCGATGGATTACTCTCTCGCGGGGATTACCGAGCTCTTGGAGGATGTCTTCGCGGAAGTTCAGCCCTTCGCGGAACAGCGGCAGCAGCGCCTGCAGGTCGAGGTCCATGACTCCCCTGACGTGCTGGAATGCGACCGGGCCAAGATGGTCGACATACTTGAAAACCTGCTGATGAACGCGGTGAAGTTTACGCCTGACGGAGGGTGTGTTTCGCTGACAGTGGGGAGGCAGCTAGGCGGGTACGTCTCGTTCAAGGTGGCCGACGAAGGCCCGGGTATCCCACAGTCCGAGTTGCCGAAGGTCTTCGACGCGTTTTTCACCGGCGGCGATGTGCTCCAGCACTCGACGGGGACGTCCGGCTACTGCAAGCGTGGGATGGGCCTGGGATTGGCGGTGGTAAAGCACTTCGTCAAGCTGCATGGTGGCGACGTTCGCGTGACCAGCACACCGCAGGGCTGTACGTTTGTGGTGTCTATTCCACAGGAGCCCCCGGCCCGCAAAGATCGCCCCAAGAGTCCGGTCGAAAAATGATCTGCCGGTCGCAGATGAGATAGCTTTCTACGTGGGTTGCTGAACCTTCGGCTCTCGATCATTGTTCTGGTCGATGAGGTCGTGGATCTTGCTTGCCAGTTCCTCGGGGTCAAAAGGTTTGCAGAAGTAGGCGTCAGCACCCACCTCGAAGCCCCTTCGCCTGCTTTCGTCACTGTCCAGCGCTGTCAGAATGATAATGGGCACGGCCGAGTCGTGCAGGCGTCGCAGGTGGCGGCAGGTTTCGAAACCGTCCAGCTCCGGCAGCATGATATCCAGCAGCACCGCATCGAGGCCTGGGCGTTTGAAGACCTCCAGCGCCTCGGTGCCCGTGTAGGCGGGGACGCTGTCCATGCCGTAGGCGTCCAAAAGGTCCCGTTCTAACTCGTTCATCTCGGGATCGTCTTCAACAACCATTACTACCGGACGGTCAGTCATGTCGATGTTGGCCTTCTCGCACGAATGTCTCTGGGGCCTGGCCCGTCGTCTGGGCTCTTGTGTGCGGCTTGTATCTCATATATTCTATGATACTGCAAGACAAGGTAAAGTTTGGCTCGCAGTTTACGGAAAACCTTTTGAGCGAACCCGGATGAGCGAAACAAACAGCCATAGCGACCCGTTGCCGACCGCAGGGCAGATACGCCTGGCGATAGAAAGGTATCTCCATGTCGCCTATGCCGGGCAGACGCCCGAAAGCATTCTGGAATTGCTGCCGCCAGCGGAGTTCATCCCGGCAGAGTGGCTCATGAGCGACAGCGTGGAACGCGACCCGTCCGACGCGCCGCTTCCTGCCGTCCGGTCGTTCGCGGTGAGGATGGGTAACTCGAAGTATCCGAACATGAAGTTGCGGATGTCGCTTCCTCCACGCGACCGCGTCTATCTCTTCTCAGTGTCGATTCGCACGACGGTTTTCTCCACGCCTCGGCAGGCACACCGGACTATGAGGCTCTGGAGGCCCTCAAGGCCTACAACAGTTCCATTGCCTCGAAGGTGACCGCGGCTTGGGAGGCCGAGGGACTCATGACCGAGCGTAACTACCTTCGCCACAAGATCAGCCAGGCCCGCCGCAGGAACGCCGACCCGGGCCATTGAAGCTACATCGGGCCAATCGTGTCTTGGCTTTTGTTTCCAGCCAAGACCCATCAGCCACAGGTACATGGGGACGCAATTTCCTTGCCCAATCCTCTGTTTGCGCTGCAATCTTGCCTTGTCGTTGTGGCTGCTTGGGCGTAAACTCAGGTGATTATGAACGGTCCGTATTTAAAGCGTCGTTACCTGGTCGGTTTTGACAGCCGCAGGCTTGGGCATATATTCACTGACGTGCTGGTTCTTGGCAGCGGAGTGGCGGGAATGCGCGCCGCTCTAGAGGCTTCGCAGTATGGCGAGGTCATTATGGCGACCAAAGCCGAGGTCGAAGACTCCAACTCCAACCTGGCCCAGGGCGGCCTGGCGGCGGTGATGGACCCCGACGACTCGGTGGACAGCCACATCGCTGATACGCTTGCCACCGGTACTGGGCTCAGCGACGAAGAGGTCGTTCGCCATGTTATCTCCGAGGCCCCTAGCCACATACGCGAAATGCAGAAGTGGGGCGTGGCGTTCGATACATCCGCCGGGCAGTTGAGCCTTGGTCGAGAGGGCGGGCACAGTCGCAACCGGATCGTTCACGCCAATGGCGACTCCACGGGAAGGGCTTTGGTGCAGGTCCTTTCGGAACGGTGCAGGCAAAGCGAACGGATCAAGATTTTCAACCACTGTTTTGTAATTGACCTCGTTACCGACCCGGCCGAGGGAGGCCCCGACAGCCGATGCATCGGCGTGCTGACATGGCATCCACGATATGGCCTGCAACTCATACTGGCCAGGCGTACGATTCTTGCCGCTGGTGGGGTGGGCATGCTCTGGCGGGAGACAACCAACCCTCGAGTGACCACGGGCGACACGCTGGCGATGTGTTTCCGCGCTGGGGCCGTCCTAGGCGATCTGGAGATGATGCAGTTTCACCCGACGACGCTCTATGTCGCCGGCGCGACGCGTAGCCTTATCTCCGAGGCGGTACGCGGCGAGGGTGGAAAGCTGATCGACCGTAATGGCGATCGCTTCATGCCCGATTACCATCCCATGGCTGAGCTTGCCCCGCGAGACGTCGTCAGCAGGGCGATTCTCGATCATCTGGTCAAGACCAACAGCACACATGTGTTCCTCGACGTGCGGCACCTCGGTGCCAAGGCGTTCGCGGCAAGGTTCCCGGATATCGACCGCTGCTGCCGGGCGTTCGGCATAGAGCCGGGCACGGACCTGCTCCCAGTCCACCCTGCCGCCCATTACCATGTCGGCGGCGCGGCTGTGGATATTGACGGATGCACCAGCCTCGATGGTCTGCTGGCCTGCGGCGAGGGCGCCTGCACTAAGTTGCACGGGGCGAATCGTCTGGCATCTAACAGCCTCATCGAGGCGCTGGTTTTCGGGCGACGCTGCGGCGAACTGGCCGGGCAGGCGGCGGCGGAGAGTCCGGCTACTAAGGCGGCGCCCAGAATTGAGTGGCATAACCCGCCCAGCGAGCGGACCGAGATGGACCTGGGCGACATCCGAAACTCGCTCAGGTCGGTCATGTGGCGGAATGTCGGGATCGCCCGGCGCGGCGAGCGCCTGGCTGAAACAATCGACATTGTCGCCTTCTGGGGCCAGTACATGCTGGACAAGGAGTTCAACGAGCCCGCCGGGTGGGAGGTGCAGAACATGCTCACCGCTGCGTACGGAATCAGCGAGTGCGCCCTGCGCCGCACGGAGACTCGTGGCGTACATTATCGCGAGGATTTCCCCCAGACCGATGACAACTGGCAAAGGCACCAAATGGTCCGCCGGACGGACCACCAACTAGTTGTGCAGTAGTGTGCTTTGGAAAGAAGATAGTTGGTAATAGGTAACAGGTGCAGAGGCGTCAGGTTCTGTCTCTCCCTTTTTCAGTGCGAGCCCAATACTCGCGTTTGACTGCGAACGACAAGAAGGAGTTTCCCGAATGGCAATCACGCCGCTTAGGCCGCGATGGAAGTCGGCCATGACCGACCGCGAGCGGTTCAATAACCAGATGCACTACAAGCCCATTGACCGCTGTTTCAACATGGAGTTCGGCTATTGGGGTGAGAACTTTGAAGTCTGGCCGATGTTTGTCGAAAACGGCATCCGCAACAACACCGAGGCGGATGAGTTCTTCAACTTCGACAAAATCGCCACCTGGGGGGGGCGTGCCTGGATGAACCCGGGCTTCAAGCAGGAGGTTATCTCGGAAACCGAGACCCATCAGATCATCCGTAATGGCCAAGGTTTGCTGGCCGAGGTGCCCAAGGACGGTCATTCCACCATCCCGCACTACATCAAGAGCTCCATCGAGACGCCCGAGGACTGGCAGAAAGTCAAGGCTGAGCGGTTCCGGCTGGACGACCCGGAGCGCAAGGTGGACGTCGAGGCGCTCAAGCAGCGCCATCCGTCCGGGCGGGACTACGCGCTGGGCGTCTTCTGCGGGTCGATGATCGGGACAATTCGCGACATGCTTACGTTCGAGGGCCTTTGCTACGCCTGCCACGACTACCCGGAGATGGTCGAGGACATGGTTGAGACGGCCTGCGTGCTTGTCGAGAAGGTGCTGGACCAGGTGCTCGGGAAGGTGGACTTTGACTACGCGAGCGGTTGGGAAGATATTTGCTTCAAGAACGGCCCGATCGTATCGGTTCCATTTTTTCGCGATGTAGTAACGCCGCGATACAGGCGCATCGGCGACAGGCTGCGGGACAACGGCATCGACATCTGGTACACAGACTGCGATGGCGACGTTCGCCCGGTCCTGCCTTTTATGATGCAGGGAGGCATTAACTGCCTGTTCCCGTTCGAGGTGAACGGCTGCGCCCATCCGGGCGAACTGCTGGATGAGTACGGCAAGGACCTTCGAATAATGGGCGGCGTGAACAAGATCGCCCTCGGTAAGGACCAGGCTGCCATCCGTGAGTACATGGACACGCTTGTGCCGCTGGTCGAGCGAGGTGGGTACATCCCATTCTGCGACCACCGCTGCCCGCCGAACGTGAGCCAGGAGAACTACCTTTTCTACCTGGATCTCAAGGAGCAGATGTTCGGCATGAAGTAGGCTCCGCCGGGCCGTTCGTTTTCAGGCAGTTGGCATGTATGTGGATTGAATCGCCGCTTGCGAGCGCGCTATCCGCAGTTCGGCCTGGCAACCGGCAGATATCCCGCAATCGTGCAACGCCTGCCAGCCATCTGCGCAGGAGTCGAACTTCCATTCGTGCAGCAACGGT
>Ga0307990_1003085_pt1 | contig 12937 bp, 13 predicted proteins | sample EllFjometagen129_FD_203168 | JGI IMG/M metagenome (GOLD analysis project Ga0307990, IMG submission 203168) | Marine microbial communities from Ellis Fjord, Antarctic Ocean - #129 | ecosystem: Environmental > Aquatic > Marine > Unclassified | place: Southern Ocean | collected 2014-10-08
CGCAATCAATAAGTGTCCAGCTTCATGCTTTAAATTTCATCCGTCTCCTCTCTCTATCCCTCGGTGGTTTGCTCTAGCGAACGAAGGGAGCGGTTGTGAAAAATCTTACTCCCTTGATCAACCCGACCTCCCGCCGTCGCTACTGCTTAACCGGATCGACTGGAGTGTTTCTAATGCGTGGACACGAAGTGAGGCTTCTATGAAATCCCTCGCGGCTTGTAGATTAGAGAACGATTTCTTTTATCTCGATCTATTTGTAGGACGTGCCTCCCGAAGGATGAGGGGGCGCGTGATGCCGCGTGTCGGGGAGCTGCGCGGCCTCTGGGTACAGAGAACCACGCACTACACCATTTTTTCAACCTTTGTAATTTTTGTAATTTTCATATTAATGAACCACTGCGTTATTTCCTTCGGAAATTATCCGGTCAAAAAAGTTGTCCCCCATGAAAATGCTAGAAGAGTCTAATAAATATCGTTTCGCAGGCTGATCAGATGCGATAGCCTGCGGGGCTATGAGAATTACCAGCGGAATTTTAGGAGGGCGGACGTTTAAGGTCCCGAAGATCGGGGTGCGCCCGACGACCGAACGGACGCGAGAGGCGGTTTTTTCGTCGTTGCAGGCAACGGTGCCGGATGCGAGGGTACTTGATCTGTTCGCCGGCGCGGGGGGGCTGGGGCTCGAAGCCTGGAGCCGCGGTGCCGCGCACGTGACCGCAGTTGAAAAAGTTTCCCAGCATTGGAAAAACCTCCAACAGAATTTCCAATCCTTGGAGCCGATTACATCGGGGCACTGCGCTTCGCGGCGAAAAGGCGACCCATCTTTCCAACCTTTAGAAGAAAAAGAGGGGGCAGGCTCAGCCAGCCTTGGGAGTTGGGAGGTTGTTCGGGCGGATGTTTATGACTATTTAAAACGGTCGGTCGGATCGTTTGATCTGATTTTCGCTGATCCACCCTACGATGAGGTGGATGTGTCGCGCCTGCTGGAAGCTGTCGGCGACACGCTGGCCCCGGACGGGCTTTTGGTGTTTGAAATGCAGAAGCGGGACTCCTACACTCTTCCTGTTGAGTGGACTTCCCTTAAGGAAAAGAAGTACGGCTCGACTAAAGTGATTTTTCTGGAGCGAAATACATGAATGAAAAAGCGATTTATGCGGGAACGTTCGATCCGATGACATTGGGTCACCTCGATGTGGTGGAACGCGCGGCGAAGATTTTTCCGCAACTGATTGTGGCGGTTGCCGCGGTGACGGGTAAGAACACACAGTTTACACAGGAAGAGCGAGTGGAGCTGGTGGAGGCATCGCTGGAGGATCTGCCGGGTGTGAGAGTGATACCGTTCTCCGGATTGCTTGTGGAGTTTGCCCGTGAACAGGAAGCCAATGTGATTATTCGCGGTCTGCGCGCATTTTCTGATTTCGAGTATGAGTTCCAGATGGCGCTGATGAACCGTCGACTCGCGCCGGATCTCGAAACGCTTTTCCTGATGCCCAAGCAGGACTACAGCTTTTTGAATTCCACCAATATCCGTCAGGTGGCATCGCTTGGTGGAGATGTTTCTGAATTTGTACCTGCGGTTGTAAATGAAGCTTTGAAAAAGTCAAATGGGTTGAAAAAATGATCATTAAAATCGACCAGTTGCCCGAGCAGGGAATGAATTTTGAGGGGACCGAGCCGCCGGAGGTTTTGGCGCTGGAGACATCGGCGGAATTCTATCCCGCGGGGCCGCTGAGCTATGATCTGTATGCTCAGCTGGTGGATGACATGCTGATTGTGCGGGGGAGCGTCTCTGCGGAGATGAAGGGATGTTGTGCAAGATGTACTCAAATTTTCTCGACAATGGTGACCGATTCCGGTTTCCTCCGCGACTACTCAGACCTCCAGGGCTTGGAGGAAGTGGATGTGACAGCGGATCTGCGAGAGGCGATTATACTGAATATGCCGCGCTTTCTGCTGTGTAACGAAACGTGCAAGGGGTTGTGCCCTCAGTGCGGAAAGGATCTGAATGAAGGGCCGTGCGGCTGTTCAGTTAGGGAAGAAGGCGGGGCGTGGGACGCCCTCAATAGTTTAAATTTATAATGGAAAAACGGGCGACGGGCGGGTAGCATATCCCCTTTAATTTGAGTCCGTAGAGGAGAAGAGAAATGGCTGTTCCAAAAAGAAAAACATCGAAGAGCAAAACCGCGAGCCGTAAAGCGCAGAACATGAAGCGTTCGATTGCTCGCGCCGGTTTGGATACCGAAAGCGGCGCTCCGTCATTGCCGCATCGCGTTTGCCCGACGACGGGTAAATACAGAGGCCGTCAGGTCATCACTGTTTCAGACGATTAAGATCATGCGTATCGCAATTGATGCCATGGGTGGTGATTTCGCCCCTCGTGAGATCGTGAAAGGGGCCGTGGAAGCGGCCCGCGGTCTTTTGGGGTTAGAAAAACTTTTTCTGGTCGGCGACGAAACCGCCGTTCGGGCGGAGCTGGCTTTGTATGGAGATACACCCGAGTGTATAGAAGTTCGTCATGCCTCACAAGTCATAGAAATGAATGACTCTCCCGCGCTGGCTCTCCGCCGCAAGAAGGATTCGTCCATCATGCAGGCGGTAAATCTGGTAAAAGTAGGGGAGGCCGATGCGATTTTTTCCGCCGGTAGTACCGGTGCGGCTGTTGCAGCCTGCACGCTGCGCCTGAGGACGCTCGAAAACGTCAACCGTCCGGCCATCGCGACGGTTTTGCCGTCCATCACTCATCCGTTTCTTCTGCTTGATGCGGGAGCCACCACTGACTGCACCGCCGCGATGCTGGTTGAGTTCGCCGCGATGGGCGATGTGTATGCGCAGAAAATTATGAATATCAAAAAACCGACCGTCGGTTTGTTGAGTATCGGCGGTGAAGATGCCAAAGGTAGCAAGTGCACCAAAGAAGCCTTTGCGTTGCTGGAAAGCTCTCCGCTGAATTTTATCGGAAACGTCGAAAGTCACGACCTGTTCGGCGGGAATGTGGATGTGGCGGTTTGTGACGGCTTTATCGGTAATATTGTTCTTAAAACCAGCGAAAGCGTATCGCATGCCATGGGGCAGTGGTTCAAGGAGTCTTTTGCTAGCAGCCCGATCCGCAAAATCGGTGCCGGTCTCCTTAAGGTTTCCGGCGCATTCGCGGAAATTAAGAAAAAAGTGGATCCCGAAGCCTATGGCGGTGCGCCGTTATTGGGTGTAAAAGGGGTTTGCATCATTGGACACGGTTCTTCTTCTTCGTATGCGGTTTATAATGCCATTAAGGTGGCAGGCAAAGCTATCGAGCAGAGGTTGAACAATCTGATTGAAGAAGAAATTAACATAATTTTTGACGGTGATGATACCAGTGAATAACAATACAAATAACTTGCGAACAGTGTCCATTGCCGGAACCGGTGTTTATTTGCCTGAAAAGGTAGTGACCAACGATGATCTCGCGAAGATTGTCGACACGAACGATGAATGGATCTACTCCCGAACTGGCATGCGCGAACGGCGCATCGCCCGTGACGACCAAGCCACTTCCGATCTGGCTGCCGAGGCCGCTAAAGCTGCGCTGGCCGACGCTGGTATATCCGCCGATGAGGTCGATCTGCTGATTGTTGCCACATTATCTCCGGATATGTTTTTCCCCAGCACTGCCTGCTTCGTGCAGGAGAAAATTGGCGCAAAAAACGCCTATTGCTACGATCTGGGTGCGGCCTGTTCCGGTTCGCTTTATGCCATCGAGACTGCTAAAAATCAGATTGCCTGCGGTGCGATTGAAACGGCTCTAGTGATCGGTGCCGAAAAAATGAGTGCCTTGCTCGACTGGGATGATCGCAACACTTGCGTGCTATTTGGTGACGGTGCCGGCGCGGCTGTTCTGAAAGCCTCTGATACCGGCTTTGGTATTATGAAAGGATGCTTCGGTTGCGACGGCTCGCTTGCCGATTTGCTTTGGGTACCCGGCGGTGGTTCGCGCAACCCGATGAGCCACGAAATGATCGACCAAAAACAGCAGTATATTAAAATGGCTGGACGCGATGTCTACAAACAAGCCGTTAAGCAGATGACCCAGTCTGTAATCGATGTGCTCGAACTTAACAGGGTGGCCTCTGACGATATTAAAATCTTTGTGCCCCATCAGGCAAATGCCCGTATTATTGAAGCGATCGGCAAACGTCTCGGCGTGATGGATCGCATGTTCATGAATGTGGCAAAATATGCCAATACCTCGGCGGCCGCTCTGTTGATTGCGGTCGATGAAGTCGTTAAATCCGGAACCATTCAGCAAGGCGATAAAATGCTGCTGGTGGCCTTTGGCGGCGGTTTCACTTGGGGTTCAATGATTGTGGAGTGGGCCAAATCATGAAAAAAGCCATCCTTTTCCCCGGGCAGGGGTCCCAGTTTGTCGGCATGGGCCGCGATCTCTATGACGCCATCCCTGAGTGCAAAGCCCTTTTCAATAAAGCCAACGAAGTGCTCGGTTGCGACATCGCCGCCATCTGCTTCGACGGGCCTGAAGATGAGCTGAAAAAATCGCACAACACCCAGCCCGCCATCTTCACCGTCAGTGCCGTTGCTTATGAAGCCATGAAGCTTAAAAAGTCGACGGAGTTTGACTTTGCCGCCGGCCACTCCCTTGGCGAGTGGGGCGCTCTTTACGTCGCGGGGGTCCTGTCCTTTGAAGATACGCTGAAAGCGCTGAGAGCCCGAGGCGAATATATTCAAGCCGCCTGCGACGCCAATCCCGGAGGCATGCTGGCTGTGATCGGTCTCGACGTTGAGTCGCTCGAAAAGATTGCGGAAGAAGTCGGCGTCACGCTGGCCAACATTAATTCGCCGGGCCAGATCGTTTTGTCCGGAACCGCTGATGCCATCGCAAAAGCCGCCGAAGCCTGCAAATCCGCTGGCGCCAAACGTGCGTTGCCGCTGCCGGTCGCCGGCGCTTTCCATTCTCCGCTGATGCAGCCCGCCGCCGATCAGATGGTTGCGCTACTCGCCGACATTGAATTTTCCGCACCATCGATTCCTGTTCTTTCTAACGTCACGGGTGCTCCGCACGAAAGCGTGGAGGCCATCCGCGCCAACATGGTCGCCCAGATCACCGGATCCGTCCGCTGGGTAGAGTGCATGCAATATCTTGCAGGCCAAGGTGTTACTGAAGGTGTTGAATGCGGTCCAGGCAAGGTTCTTGCTGGCCTAATGAAGCGTATTGACAGAAACGTTTCGATCACTAACATAGGTGCTTTTTCCGATTTAGAAGCTTAAACACAAAATTTACGAAGGGGATTCTCATGGGACAATTTGACGGAAAAATTGCATTGGTCACCGGCGCCGCGCGCGGCATTGGTCAGGCCATTGCATTAAAACTCGCCACCGAAGGCGCTGACCTCGCGCTGTGCGACCTTAACGCCGAATGGCTCGAAGAAACCGCGGGCAAGGTCAAAGAACTCGGTCGACGGGTTGAATGCTACAGCGTGGATGTCAGCCAAGGCGTTGCTGTGAACGAAACCGTCAAAGCGGTTGAAAAAGATTTTGGACAGATTGACGTGCTCGTCAATAATGCGGGCATCACCAAAGACGGTCTGCTCATGCGTATGAGCGAGGACGACTGGGATGCCGTTCTCAACGTCAACCTCAAAGGCGTCTTCCTCTTCACCAAAGCTGCGATGCGCGGCATGATGAAAAAACGCACCGGCACTATCGTGAACATCGCTTCGATCATCGGGATCATCGGCAATGCGGGTCAGGCCAATTATGCCGCTTCAAAAGGTGGCGTGATTGCCTTCAGCAAAACGGTCGCCCGCGAGATCGCCAGCCGCAATGTGCGCTGTAATGCCGTCGCCCCTGGCTTTATCCGTACCGCGATGACCGATGCACTTCCTGAAGAAGTTCAGGAGAAAATGCTCAATAATATCCCGCTTAGAAAATTTGGAACTCCGGAAGATGTGGCCAATGTGGTCGCGTTTTTGGCCGGAGACGCCTCGAGTTATGTCACTGGACAGGTGATTTCGACTTGCGGTGGAATGGTTATGTAGGTAAAAACAGGCTTTCTAATCAGGAGCCGAAATAAGGAGAAAACACAATGGCACTTGCAGATAAAGTAAAAGATATCATCGTTGAGCAGCTTGGCGTGAATGCGGATCAGGTCAACCCAGGCGCTTCGTTCATCGAAGACCTCGGTGCGGACTCGCTCGATACCGTCGAACTCGTTATGGCTTTTGAAGAAGAATTCGGTGCAGAAATTCCGGACGAAGACGCTGAAAAGCTAGTTTCCGTCGGTGCTGTAATCGACTACCTGACATCTAAAGGTCTGGGCGAATAAAGATCTTTTTTGAAGAATAGCCCGGGAACCTTTCATGGGGTTCTCGGCTTTTTTGTTTCAGCTTGCGGAGGTGAATTATGAGTGGTCGTACAGTGGTTGTAACAGGACTTGGAGTTGTTTCGCCGGTGGCGAATGAACTCAATTTGTTCTGGGAAAATATAAAAAACGGGGTGTCTGGCATTGATCAGGTGAAAAAGGTCGACGATATCGATCAGTATGCTGTAACCATCGGCGGCGAAGTGAAAGACCTCGACGTTGATAGATTTGTTGATAAAAAAACTGCTCGTAAGATGGATCCATTTTCTGTCTTTGGTATGGCCGCTGCAATGATGGCGGTTGAGGATGCCGCGTTCAACTTTGAAGAGCTCGATCACGAACGCGTTGGCGTCATTGCCAGTTCCGGAATCGGCGGTATGCAATTCATGAGCACACAATGCGAACGCGCCCTTAACGGAGGCCCGCGTCGCATCTCCCCGCAGCTTATCCCGCAGATGATCACCAATATTCTTTCTGGATATGTCTCCATTAAGTATGGCTTCCAGGGTCCTAATTTTTGTGTCACCAGCGCTTGCGCGTCCGGAACACACTCTATCGGCGAAGCTATGCGCATCATTCAGTATGGCGATGCCGATGTGATGGTCGCTGGCGGTGCTGAAGCCTCCATTGCCATGCTCGGTGTCGGCGGATTCGCCGCTCTGCGCGCCACGAGCCGTCGTAATGACGACCCGAAAGGTGCTTCCCGTCCCTTCGACAAGGAGCGTGACGGCTTTGTCATGTCCGAAGGCGCGGGCATGATTATCCTTGAAGAAAAAGAGCACGCGATTAAACGCGGTGCCAAGATTTACTGTGAGTTGGCCGGCTACGGTCGCACCAGCGATGCCTATCACATCACCGCCCCGAATGCCGAGGCCACGCAAGCCGCGCGCGGCATAAAGCTTGCCATCGCTGACGCTGGCCTCACCGCCGAAGACGTCGACTATATCAACGCTCATGGCACCAGCACTTCGCTCAACGACAGCTGTGAAACCCTTGCTATTAAAAAAGCGCTCGGTGAAGAGAAAGCCTATAAAACGGCCGTCAGCTCGACCAAGGGAATGACCGGTCATATGTTGGGTGCCGCCGGTGGAGTTGAAGCAGCCATCTGCGCGCTCGCCATCCGCGATAGCATTGCTCCGCCGACCATCAATTATACTACACCCGATCCGGACTGCGATCTCGACTACGTGCCGAACGTCGCGCGGGAAATGAACATTGATGTCGCGCTCAGTAACTCGCTCGGGTTTGGTGGACATAACGCTACCCTCTGCTTCAAGAAGATCTAGTTTTTAAGCATTGGAAAACCAGAGGCCGTCCTTAACCGGGCGGCTTTTTTTTTGTACGTCATAGCAACCGGCCGGGATGCCTGCTGTACGTATCATCGAAGGTCTGTCGAAAAGGTTGTAATACTGGGGATAATCCATTTTTTGATCGTGTATGTTCGTACGTCTGTATAATAATATTATTAATTCTTTCAGGGAGGTGTCATGAAGATAATCTACAGTATTATTATTACTCTTGTATCGGCAGTTGCGCTCCATGCAGGAACGCTAGTTACATTTGATGCAGAAGTTAAAAGCAGGATTGAGCACGATGGAGGAAAAACCAACACGGTTGAGCGGTATGGGTCGAAAGTGTTTCTGGGTGTTGATGTTATTGATGTTGAAGCGGACTCCCGGATAACGGTTTACGATTATAAAGACCGGAAAATTTACCGCTCTGCCGCAGACAAAGAGGGATTCATAAAGGGCTCACTGTTTTCAGACATTGGATTTCGGGTGAGTGAGTTTCAAAACCGTCTTTTCCTAGGCAATGCTCTGCGAGCTGCAGATATTCAGGATAATCCGATGGACAGGGTGCTGATGGAGCACCTTTTTTCGCTTTCCTCCGGGGAGGCGGCGAATCTAGAACGGAAAGAAAATAAAAGTAGTATCGTCTTTAAGCATAACGGGAAACTCCTGTTGGAATACAGTTGCCACGGCACCAAAGTTTCGCAGGAAACGGTTGAAAAGTTTACGCTCTACATGCGCACTACTTTCGGTATTCACCCAGACATTTTAAAAAAGATTTGCGAATTAAACTATATTCCAGAACAGATTACCCTCTGCCGATATAACACGACTAAAATCGAAGAGATTCATTTGTCACTGAAACAGGTGCAGCGAGATTTCATTCGTCCGGAACGCAAGTTGCAAACCGAAATTATTCCTGACGACGACCCCGTTTTTGCACTCGCTCTTCAGGTGCGGGAAATGGACGTCAAGGCTTACACAACCGCCTGCAAATCCATCCTGAAAAGAGCGCCTCTTCTGGCGGGAAAAGAAAAGTATCTCGATGCTGCGGCCCTTTTTGTCGGGTATGGGTTGGCATCGGGACAACAGACCATGCCGCAGATGTTTTTCGAATGGAAAGATAAAATCGTTGCCGACTCCGATGTGCAGGCCATGTTTAGTGCCCTCTCGCCGCAATCGAAAGAAGATGCCGAAAAGGCTGTTGAAACCTGTGCCGCTCTTGCCGAAAAGGCGGATGATGGAAGATTTGCGCTGATGATCTTTCGCGCCAACATGCTCGATTCGCTCGGCAAGCCTTATGAGGCTGTAGAGTCCTTCCTTGTGGCCCTTACGCAGGAACCCGCTATTGTTGGGGCGTGGAAAGATCTGGGCGACATCTATTATAATATATACCAATCCGAGAAGGCTTGGGTCTGCTGGGATGCCGGTCGGGCGCTTAACCCAAAACACAAGCTGTTTGAGGCAGTTTATAAAATGGAAATGTCCCTTCTTGCGGACCATTCAGAATTTTTCATGAAAATACCATAGCGTCAATTCTGGCGAAAATCCAAAGGAGGATGGGGTGTCCCGAAGAGGACTCGCTCCATTTTGACGAGTAGGCCTTCGTTGCGAAGTTGCGGGGCTTTAAATGATCACTTTTGTGATGAATATCGACCCAAGGACGATCAGCATCGTTCCGCAGAGAATGAACAGGACGCGGTAGACCATTGGCGGGCAGAGGCGGCGTCCGGCCGATACACTGAAGGATACAAAGCTGTACCACGCCAGATCGGACAGAATGTGGCCGCAGTAAAAGCAGGCAAGGCCGATCATCCCGTATTGAAGTGACTGCGTCACAAAGCCCATGCCGATTGTCACCCACCAGATAATCCAGAACGGGTTGGAAACACTGAGTACGATTCCCGCAAGAATTGGGCCGTACGGTGAAGGGGTACCGGTGGCGCCCAACGCCTCTTCGGTAATTCGCTTGTTGGTTAGGAGCATCTGAGCGCCCATCCACAGCAGAACCAGTCCTCCGGCGGACATAAAGACCATGATGACGATGGGGTGTTCAAAAAACGGCCCCAGCCCCAGTCCGATCAGCGCCAGCAGAATGAGTTCAAGAATCGCGTGGCCCAATATAATGAGTGGCCCGGCCTTAAACCCGCGCTTGAGCGTTTCGCTAATGGTTACCGTCAGTACGGGCCCCGGGGCCATCGCGCCGGATAGCCCCACCACAAATGAGCCCGCAAAAATGGTAAATAACGAAAGCATGTCATCAGACTACGCTAAGTTTTCACTCCAGTGAAAACAAAAGAAGCCCTCGGACGATGGCTTTCCAATGGTTGGATAAATCTGTGCGCCCCTATGCAATAGGGCTCCAAACATTGGAAAAAAGCATTGCTCTTGCGCCGCGAAGCGCTGTGCCGCAACGCAGTTGCTTAATCGAGTGTATTGACGAGAAGTCCGGAACGGAGCTTCGGCTCGAACCAGGTGCTTTTGGGCGGCATGAGCAGGTTGGCGTCGGCCACGTCCATCAACTGGGCGATGGTGGTCGGGTAGAGCGAAAAGGCCACAACGGCCTCGCCTGCATCCACGCGGCGCGCCAGCTCGGCGGTTCCGTGGATGCCGCCCACAAAGTCGATATGGTCGCTTTCGCGCGGGTCGTCGATGCCGAGCAGCGGGGCGAGGATGCGGTCTTGTAGAAAGCTGACATCGAGCGAGCCGACGGGGTCGGAGGGGAGCGCCTCTTTGGGCGTGAGCGTGCTCCACTTCCCATCCATGTACATGCAGATCTCACCGGTCTGTTTTGGGGTGGATCGTTCGTTATACGACATCTCGAAGCCTTCACTCAGTTTGGCGGTGAATTCTTCGGCGGTTTGTTCGCCAAGGCTGAGTACGACGCGGTTGTAGGGCAGAATTTTGAGCTGGCTTTCCGGGAAGATCACGGCGAGGAACCAGTTGTAGGGCTCGCCGCCGGTGTGGTTTGGGTTGGCCTCTCGGCGCAGGTTGCCGACCGCGACGGCGCTGGCGGAGCGGTGATGTCCGTCCGCTACGTAGAAGGCGGGCACATTGGCGAACGCTCCGACGAGTGCAGTGGTGTCTTCGATCTTCCAGACGGTGTGGATAATGCCGTCGGGCGCGGTGAATTTATAAAGCGGCTCGGTGGCGGCAATCTGCTCCATTAAATCGCCGACAGCGGTGCTGTCTTTGCAGGTGAGGAATACGGGGCCGGTGTTGGCGTTGAGCTCGTTGACGTAGCGGGTGCGGTCCTGCTCTTTCACCTTGCGGGTGTTCTCGTGGATCTTGATCAGCCCGTTTTCGTAGTCCTCAATGTGGCAGCCCGCGACGATCCCGTACTGCAGGTGATCGCCCATTTGCTGGCTGTAGAGATAGAGGCAGGGCTGTTCTTCGCGGATGAGTATGCCATCGGCCTTCATCTTCTGAAGGTTCTCGTTGGCTTTGGCGTAGACCGCATCGCTGTAGACATCGGTGCCTTCCGGCAGATCGATTTCTGCGCGCACCACGTGCAGGAACGAGGCGGGGTTGCCTGCGGCCAGTTCCGCTGCCTCTTTGGTTGTCACTACATCGTAGGGTACCGATGCTACGTCCCCGGCTTTTTCGTCTGCCGGCCGCCATGCTTTAAAGGGATTGATTTTCATGCCGAGTAGTCTAGCGAACTGAAGAGGAATTAAAACCGCGAATCTATAAATTCTGCCCACAAATCTGCACAAATGACATCCAATGGGGGAAACCAGATTATTTTGGGAGATCTCGCGCAAAGACAGGGAGGTGCGGAGGAGAGTTTTAACCACGGATTACACGGATTTACACGGATGGTTTTCAAGGGTTGAAAATAATTCTTCCAGAGTGGGGAAGCCGGATTGTCAAATGGTCGGACTGAAGTAACACCAGTCTAATGGACCTCCGAAGCGGGTTAATACCCAGATTCCATCGATCTGACCTGTGTGTCTCGTTATCTTGTCATAATGTAGTTGGACGAAGGCGGAAGCTCACCGGGCGACGGCGGAAGCAAAGTTGAAGGAGGCAAGCTTCGCGCTTGGGTTTAAAGATTTATTTGATAAAGTCACCCCTTCATAAAGGGGTGGTTTTGACGGGGGTGTTTATCCTGCCTGTCCCAGCAATGCCGAGGGGTGGAAACCCAAAGAGGTCTGGAAGATTCTCAGGCCGACCCTTTTCCTTTTTTCGATAAGAAAAGAGGCCTTTGGATGAATAGATCTAATGGCGGTGGATTAAATGAATGTATTACATACCTCGGATTGGCATCTCGGCCGCGCGTTATATGGTCGCCGCCGAACCGATGAATTTGCGGCTTTTTTGGAATGGCTGGCGGCCCGGGTTGAGAACGAGCAGATTGATGTTCTATTGATTGCCGGAGATGTTTTCGATACCACCGCCCCCAGTAACCGCGCCCAGGAACTTTACTATTCCTTCCTTTGCCGCATCGCCAATACCTCAACCTGTCACCAGGTCGTCGTCATTGGCGGCAACCACGACTCCCCTTCGTTCTTAAACGCGCCCAAGGCGCTGCTCTGCGCGCTGAACGTCCATGTGGTCGGCGCAATGGATGCAGACGATGAAATCGTCGTCTGCCGCAATGTCGCCGGTGACCCCGAAGCCATCGTCTGCGCAGTTCCCTATCTGCGCGACCGCGATATCCGCCAATCCGAAGCGGGCGAATCCATGGACGACAAACGCGCCAAGCTGGCTGAAGGGGTTCGCGCCCACTATCAACAGATCGGCGAACGTGCCGAAATCGCGCGCGGCGATTTAGACATTCCAATCATTGGAATGGGGCACTGCTTTGCGGCGGGAGGAACCACGCTGGCCGACGACGGCGTACGCGACCTCAGCGTCGGCTCGCTCGACCACATCGAAGCCAACGCCTTCCCCTCTTGTTTCGACTATCTCGCCCTCGGCCACCTCCACGTCCCGCAAAAAGTAGCCCAATCCGAAACCATGCGCTACTGCGGGTCTCCCATACCCATGGGCTTTGGCGAGGCCAACCAGCAAAAGATTGTGCTCCAGATTTCCTTTGAAGGACGCACTCCAAAAGTCGCCGAAATTCCCGTGCCCTGTTTTCAGCCTCTCCGCCGCATCGCGGGAGGGATGGAAGAAATTCTCGAAGCACTTCAACAGCTCAAATTCGAACGCAGCAACGCCTGGGTTGAAGTTGAATATACCGACGACGACATCGCACCCGACCTGCGCGAACAGGTTGAAGCCGCCATCGAAGACACCGACCTCGAAATCCGTCGTATCAAAAATAAGCGCGTCATGGATCGCGTTCTCCAGC
>Ga0307990_1003087_pt1 | contig 12934 bp, 9 predicted proteins | sample EllFjometagen129_FD_203168 | JGI IMG/M metagenome (GOLD analysis project Ga0307990, IMG submission 203168) | Marine microbial communities from Ellis Fjord, Antarctic Ocean - #129 | ecosystem: Environmental > Aquatic > Marine > Unclassified | place: Southern Ocean | collected 2014-10-08
ATCATACCCAGAGTCAAATCCGTTTCTCCGCCACCAACTGTGGTAAACGTAGGAGCAAATATCGATGAGCCTTGAGGTACACCAACTGTACTATATCCAACAATATTTGCACTTACAACTTCTGCGGAAACCAGACCGGCTACCATACAAGCTGCGCATACTGTCATTAATTTTTTCATTTTCATTTCCTCCGAAAACTGAATTGAGAATTGAGAATTGAGAATTGAGAATTAACTTCTAACAACTCTTCACTTCGTCTTCCTTATCCAATCTTCTGTTTAGGAGTTTCTTTTTCAAAGACGAAACCAATATACATAAAAGCATACGGTACGTCAACTATCAATTTTTTAAAATATGCATTTTTTGTTTCCGCACTTCAATTCACTCAATAATCCAGCAAATAATCCCAACAAAAATCCGCCAAATCTTCTTATGAATCAAGTTTTTGCTTTCCTCTATAGATTCAAACAAACCGTTCTCTGCTAGACAACCATTAACAACGAAAGAATGACACACGTCCAGCTTCGATGTATTTGCTCTTCTCTATTTCAGTACGCAAGGCCCTTTTATCCTGCTCGCGCAGGAGAAATGTGTACTACTTAAAACACGATACTTTAGCTTTTTAAGGTCTGCATATCACTCAACATACAAACCTGCTTTTTTACAACAGTATTAAGTTACACCCATTAGCCAGCAGAGCGCAAGTGAAAAATTAAAAAAAAGTGATTTTTTTTAAATAGGGGTTAAAAAATTCTAAAATGCGCCGCTAAAGAGCGGTTTGTTGATTAAAGACAGGTAAAAGATTGATGGGGTGCGCTTCGTTGGTTTTATCCACAGATTTTCAAGATTTAACAAGATTTAGATGGTTGCTGCGTATTTGTCTCCCGCAAAGGCGCAAAGGCGCGAAGAAGGTTGCTTATCTCTCAACTCCTGTCACAAAAAACAAGAAACTTAAGAGGTGATTTTTATAAGTTGTTGAGAGAAAGCAACGAAAGTTTGATTCCAAACAACCGTTAACTCTCGAACTTTTGAGACGATAATCCACCGTGTAACGGCGGATATACTGTGCTACTCAGTATGTCCGCCGGTATCCGGTGGACGAAACGGGTAATCAGGTTGCCTGCCTGTGCGTAGCACGCAGACAGGCAAAAATTCTCTTTTCTCGTTCTTTTTATGCAACGCGAAGCGTTGTTGTCTAAAGCTGCCACTTCGACAAGCTCAGGACAGGCGGTGCTTAACACACAACCAGATATTTAGAGAGGCTGTTTTCTTACATCAAAAGAGCTTAGTTTGGTTACGGCTAAAAGCAGCTTTAGTTTTTATCCACAGATTTTCAAGATTTAGCGGGTGGATAAAATGTATTTCTTTACTTTGTGTTCTTTATTGTGGTTCGCTGAACCATAGATGAACACAGCGGCACAGGAGTACACAGAGGAGATGGATGCGTTGCGAAGTGGTTTGCAGATAAAAATTATAGCTATCATTATTTACGGAATCTTTGTAAATTATGGAGATATGCAAAAGGTTATTAGAAATACAAATCACTCTGAATTGGCAAAACAGGATAAAGAGTTCTGGCTTGCTCAAACAGCGGAGATCAGATTGGATGCGGTCGAACAGCTGAGAATTGAGGCGGGAAGGTTTTTGTATGAATATCCAGCAAGACTTCAAAGAGTTGTTAGCGTTACTCGAAAAGCACCACGTTGAGTACATGATCGTCGGGGGCTATGCCGTTGCTTTTCACGGGTTCCCCCGCTTCACAAAGGATATTGACATATTCTTTGAGCTCTCTGATGCGAATATTAAATCAATTATCGATGCCCTGGTTGATTTTGGGTTTCCCAGAGATTCCTTAGAGAATATTCTGTTTAACAAGGATGACAATATTGTTACTTTTGGCATTGCTCCAGTCAGAGTCGATTTCTTAAACAGTATTGACGGAGTTGTTTTTTCTGATGCGAAGAAATCCAGAGTCCGCGGCCGCTATGGTGATATTGATGTCTATTTTATCGGCAAAGAGTGTTTACTGAAGAATAAAAGTTCAACGAAACGAACAAAAGACAAAGCGGATGTGGAAGAGCTGATGTGATTTTATGCTGGTTTTAAAGGTAGAAAAATTGAGAGGCAGAAAAATGGGTGCGCTTTGCAGTTTTTATCCACAGATTTTCAAGATTTAACAAGATTTAGATGGTTGCTGCGTATTTAACCACGGAAGGACGCGGAGAAGGTGCGCTTCGCTGGTTTTTAATACAGAGACACGGTGGTATGGAGTGGGTGCTATGTATCTTTGCTTCGTAATTATCTCCCGCAAAGGCGCAAAGGCGCGAAGCAGGTGCTATGTTGTGTTCTTTATTGTGGATAAAAGCGTATTGTCATAATCTTGTTAAATCTTGAAAATCAAGCGTTAGCGGGTGGATAAAATGTATTGTCTTTACTTTGTGTTTTTTGTGTTCTTTGTGGTTTCAAATTTTGATACAAGATGTGGATCATGAAGGCGAGCATACAGGGCATCCATCTCGTAGACGAGCGATGGACGTACTGGGAAAACCAAAAAACTTCTAATTCTTGGTCATGACTCCTTAACCCCTTCAACCTTTTTAACCCTTCAACCCTTCAACCTTTTTACAAATACCCAGCGGGAATCTGAATAATGTTATGTGCCAGCAATGCCAGCCGATTTGAATTATTGATCAGGATTCCATAATCCAGATTTTCCTGCTCTATAAATGCAGCTAACGGTTTTATTTCATTTCGTTTTGTTGATGTCCCAAATTTTATCTCCACAGGAATCATAGCCGCATCCGGCGAAGTCAACACTAGATCCACTTCCCGCCCCCCTCTGGTTCTGTAATAATTGCAGCCCCAACGGGAGAGTGATACGGAATTCAAACCCTGAATTATCTCTTCAGTAACAAAGCCTTCAAAGGCATAACCGGTTCCTGCATGTGACAGAACTCTATCAATGTTGTTTATCTGTTGCAGGTAGTGCATCAATCCACTGTCTCGCACATATCCCCGTCCCATCTTTACAACCGATTTACTTACAGTACTCTCTAAACTTGGAATATTGCGCCAAACATATGTTCCCTCGGCAATGTCCAGATAGTTACGTATCGCCCCCTCACTGACACTTAACGCCCGTCCTATCTGCGACCGGTTAATGGTTGTGCCGGAAAGCCCCGAAAGCATGCGCACAAAACGACGATAGTTCTCGCTCTGCAACCCAGGAAACAACGCTTTCATATCCCGTTGTATATAAGAATCAAAATATTGCTCAAACCACTCCAGCCTGAAATCTTTATCGGAATTAACTACCAGCTCAGGATATCCCCCTTCAAAAAAGTGCATTAAAACGTCCTGAGTGCAGACAGGATCAGTCATCTTCTGCAAAAGCCGAAGATGATCCGACACAGATGCCCGTGTCAAAATCTCGTATATACCGGAAACATCCTTTCTGTAACGTTCATTAAGCTTCATAGTGCCAACTTCTATGACAGCAACACGCCCGGCAAGTGATTCCGATATCTGCTTTTTCAACTCGGGCGAACTTGACCCCGTTAAAATAAATCGCCCCTTTTTACCTCTTTCATTATCAACGACCCCTCTAAGCTCACGAAACACCTGCGGAGATATTTGAGCCTCGTCAATTATTACAGATTCATCATATTGGTTAAAAAAGAGATCAAAATCAGCAGTAATAAAATCAAAATCACTCCCCTTTTCAAGATCAAAATACTTCCAATCAGGCCGTACATGGCGAGCTAACGTAGTTTTCCCGCATTGACGCACTCCTGTCAACACAATGACAGGAAAATCATTCAGGTAGCACTCAATTTTTTTTTCAATATTCCTATCAAGAAACATATTTCCTCCTTTTCTCCATAATATTACATGTATATTTCGTACGAGTCAAACGAATTTTACATATTGATTAAAGAAAGCAACCCAACCGGCAATCTTGCGGGTAATTATTAGCTTCGTTGGTTTGAGACAGAAAAACAGATAGGTAGAAAGATGGGTGCGCTTCCGCCTTCCGTTGTACGGCGTGACATGTCGTTGGTTTTTATCCACAGATTTTCAAGATTTAACAAGATTTAGATGGTTGCTGCGTATTTAACCACGAAGTTTACGGAGGTACGGAGTGCTGTGCAGGGGTCTTTGCTTCGTAATTATCTCCCGCAAAGGCGCAAAGGCGCGAAGAAGGTGCTGTATTGTGCTCTTTATTGTGGTTCGGCGAACCACTATTAATGGACCTGCGGGCCAAGTTAAGAGCAACTCGATCTTGTGTCCTGCTGAAAGATTATTTCTTTTTGGGCACTGACAAACCAAAAGCTTCTACAGAAAATGGTAGTATTCTCACTCGTGATTTGTTTTCATCGATTGAAACCAATGCGCCTGTCTCCAGCAATTCCTTATGCTGACTTACAGCGGCCGGTACAAGACCTTTTGAATGTGTCGGTGTTGGATCAGCCGTTCTTACCTGAATAACACTTGGTGGATTGGCATTAGTGGCGGCAAGAATGGCCCCTAAATCAAGATCATGGGTGAAAACAATATAGTGGTTCTCCCGAGCCCATTCAAACAACTCTACATCAGGAGCTGCTGCTAAGCCAATTGAAGATCAGTGGATTGCGGAATGCCCGGTATCAACAAGTATTTTCACCCACACGGGCGACAAATTCATATCAATAAAGTTCATGAAACATACCTCCTCAATAAGCTACATTAAAAATTATCACAAAGTACCCTATCGGACAAAGCCCCCTTCACTCGCACACTCGTGCACTAATTTAGCTGTGTTTACTTACAATCATATACTCCTGGTTACTCTTGGTAGAAAAAGTAATGACCCCCTTTTCAATCTGATCAACCTTGATTTCGTGGTCTCCGCTGGTGACGGTAACCGGGGTGCCCGTATGAAGCCGGCACAGATTGCCTTTATCAGAGCGGATTGCCGCTCCGGATAGTTTGCCGTCCGTCCAGTTAATATCAACTTCAAATCCACCGCGGGCCCGCAGCCCTTTAATTGAACCGGTTTTCCATACATCCGGCAAAGCTGGCAGCAGATCTATTCCGTCGGTGTGCGACTGAATCAGCATTTCACATACACCAGCTGTTGCCCCGAAGTTACCGTCGATCTGAAACGGTGGGTGGGTATCGTAAAAATTCGGCATTATGTTGAGTTTCAAAAGTTCAGACAGCATTTTATATGCGTGATTACCATCATGCAGTCTTGCCCAGAATGATATCTTCCAGGCCTTGCTCCAGCCCGTGCCGCCATCACCCCTGGCTGTCAGAGAGACCTTTGCTGCCTGCGCCAGATCCGGCGTTGTCGCCGGCGTGATCTGCCGGCCTGGGTGCAAAGCAAACAGATGCGATACATGCCGGTGCTGATCCTTGGGGTCGTCGCGATCGCTCTCCCACTCCTGCAGCTGCCCCCATTTGCCGATCTTCGGTTTAAGAAGCATCTTTCTCATCTCTGATATTTTGTTTCGATAATTTTTATCAATTCCGAGGATATCTTCCGCTTCAATATAATTGGTAAAAAGATCGTAAACAATCTCCTGATCGTAGGAGACCCCGTCTTCAACAGGCCCATGTTCGGGTGACCATCCTTGCGGAACTACAAGCGTACCGTCCGTCCGCTTTTTCAGGGAGTCCTCCCAGAACTGACAGATTTCCTTTAAAACCGGGTATGCCTGCCGGCGGAGATACTGCTCGTCGCCGCCAAAAGCATAGTGTTCCCACATATGCTGGGCGTACCATGCGCTGCCGGGAATATTCCACTTCCATCCGTGTCCACCATAGATATTGTGCGAAGTCCGTGTGGTCCATCCGCGCACGTTTTTAAAACGTTGATCGGCACTGGTGGCTATTCTGCTGGGTTCACGCATAGCACTGATCATATTCAGAAAGGGCTGGTGACACTCCGGCAGATTGGCGGGTTCTGATGCCCAATAGTTCATCTGCACATTGATATTGGAGTGATAATCACTCTTCCACGGTGCGGCATTTTTGTTATTCCAGAGCCCCTGCAGATTTGCGGCCAGCGATCCTGGACGAGAGCAGCCAATCAGCAGATACCGCCCATATTGAAATAGCAGAACTTCAAGTTCAGGATCCTGAGATCCACCCTTGTGTTTTTCAAGTCTGCGGTCGGTCGGTAACTGCCTAAAATCCGCATCGCTCTCGCCGACATCCAGTTCAAGCCGACGAAACAAAGATTGGTGATCTCTGATATGCGCACTTTTAAGTTCATCCCAGCTTTTTGTGGATGCCACATCGAGCCGTTTTGTTACCCTCATATGCGGATTCTCTCTGCGCCAATTCTTCTGAAAATCCTCCAGATAATCGGTCCCGGCGGCAAGAAATATGATAAGCGAATCGGCTTTGTTGAAAACTAATTCAGTTCCAGAAGATTTCAGCGTACCTCCCTGATTAAGTACAAGCAGCTGCGATTCATATTGTAACCCGTTGCTGAGTTTGCCGGTAGCTGTCATCCGGTTCTTTGTCAGACCAATCGCAGCCTTGTGCATATCGGTCAACCGGATTGATCCAGTGTAGCTTCCTGGGGCATCTGCCGTTAAGCGGAAGGCCATCACATTATGCGGGTTACTACTGAAGTACTCGCGCTTATATTTGACTCCATCCAGCGTATAGGTGATTGTATGCACAGCCTGATCGATGTCCAGTTCACGACGATAATCCACAGCTGTTGATGCCGCTCCATGGATCTTTATACTTATATCCCCAAATGCCTGATAGCCGCCCATTTTTTTGTAACTGCCTGAGGGGTTGGCATCGCCGGTCCAGAGCGAATCCTGATTGAACTGAATGCGCTCTTCGAAAATACCACCGAAAACCATACCACCCAGGTGTCCGTTGCCTATGGGCAAAGCCTCCTTCTCCCAATTCTGCGCCGGATTCGCATACCACAGACAAAGATCAGATTTTTTTTCTCCAGCATAAGCATCGCCCATGCAAATCATAGTCAGTATAGCTGTAGCTGCAAAAGCTGATCTAAAATTGTATCGACTTGAACTTTTGTTATTCATAGTTAACCCCCATTTTCGCTAATTCCAGCGTACATTCACTCTCTTAATATTCCATGAACTTACCACAGAACCGAGAGTGTGTCTAATGAAGAATTTTAGTTAGAAAATGAAGAATGTAACCATAAGCATACTAAGAAAAGCAACCTGCAATATCAGAATTTTCTTAATCTTGTTTAATTTTGATAATCTGTGGATAAAAAACAGCATAAGCGACTGTTAAAAACGTACAAAAATGTGGAAATAAAACGAAAGGTGCGGGATTTAACAAAATATTATTCCTTTATCGACAGCCCTCGGTTATAGTTCTGGGAATGAAAGGGATTATCTATAACGGCATGGTGCTTAAAGAACCCTATTCAGGGGTGGAGGTTACTGTGCATCAGCTGGCTGCCGCGCTGGCGGAGTACGGTTCTCTACCGGTGGAGCTGTTTCTTCCACAGGAACATCGGCCCATTCCCAGAGCCGACCATATAACGCTGAATCACCCCTGCAAAGCCTTTCGGTCCCGTCTTCTCCGTATTTTATGGGAACAACTTATTCTGCCTTTTGTAATTGCGGGCAGAGGTGCCGGAGTTCTACATGCTCCAGCTTATGTTGCCCCGCTTTTCTCGCCATGCCCGGTGGTTCTGACTGTTCATGACCTGCATGTAATGACCCATCCGCAGTTCTGCACCAAGAGCAACCGTCTGCACTACAGCATGATGATCCCTTCTTCAATCCACAGAGCCGCAGCTATAATCGCTTTCTCAACTTATACCGAGCGTATTATCCGAAACCGCTTTCCAATGGCGACCAACAAAATAACGGTTATTCCCCCCGGCATCTCCCCTGACTTTAAACGCCACAGCAAATATGCCGACATCGAGCGCATCCGGATCAAATATAAGATTCCCCCATCCTTCCTGCTCTTTGTCGGCGATCTGACCTACCGAAAAAATATCCTGGGACTTATCAGCGCTTTTGCAATTGTACAAGCGGAAAGGCCAGACCTGCATCTGATTCTAGCCGGTGCGGCCGACCACTCCACCGCAACTGCAATTGACAGGCAGATCCACAAAATCGGTATATCTCACAGGGTCAGCCGGATCGGTTATGTTGAGAATCCGGATCTGCCGATCTTATACTCCATGGCTCAGGCATTCGTATTTCCCTCGCATGATGAGGGTTTCGGGTTGCCGCCGCTTGAGGCAATGGCCTGCGGTTGCCCGGTGGTCTGCTCAGGAGGTGCCTCTGTGGAAATCTGTGGCGAGGCAGCAGTCCCCTGCGACCCGCGCGACCGATCATCCATCGCCAGTGCTGTCAGCCTGCTTCTTGATCATCCCGCCTACCGGCATGATAAAATTGATGCCGGCTATAAGAAAGCAAGTGAGTTCACCTGGAAGAAAGCGGCACTGCAAACTGAGGCGGTGTACAAAAAGGTTCTTAGTACCTCTCTTCTTAAATCCCATCATGTTTGCGAAAGATTTTTTTGACCCGTCTACGCCCGCAGGCGGGACTACGCCGTGGCACGGCAGGATTACAGGATTATTTTGCTTTGTTGTATTGCATTTATCTTTATAATAATTCTGTTTATAAATTTCTTCTATGCAACACGAAGTGTTGTTGAGAGAAAGCAACTAAAGCTAGCTTTGGAACAGTCGCAAACTCTCGACCTTTTGAGATGGAAAAGTAATATCAGCACTGTAGATCCCGATTTTATCGGGATTGTCCGGTTGGAAACCGGACCTACTTTTACGAACAATATCTGTACTCCCATATTTCTAAAACACGCAGTGTTTTTTTCTAAAGCTGCGGCGGCTAACACACAACGGGACATTTAGAGAATATGGGTCCGTACATCACAAGTGCCTAGTTTGATTGCGGCTAAAAGCAGTTTTAGGTTTATTTCTGATGTACATCCATCTGCGGGAAAGGAATCTCTATTCCGGCAGCATCCAGAGCCTCTTTAACCGCCTGATTGCTCGCAAAGAAAACACCCCAGTAATCAGCAGTTGCACACCAGGGGCGCACCACCAGGTTAACCGAAGAATCACCCATCTCAACGACCTCAACCGTAGGCTCAATATCAGCAAGAACTCCTTTTACACCTTTAACCGTTTTCACAAGCAGCTGCTTTGCCTTACCAATATCGGCCCCATAGGAGATACCAACCCCAAGATCAACCCTGCGCTTATCCAAAGCACTAAAGTTAGTTATCGGTGATCCCCAGGCAATTTTATTAGGAACAACAACCTTTTTATTGTCAGCAGTTGCGAGCGTGGTTGCCATCATATTAAGGTCCCTGACAGCCCCTTCAATCCCGCCGACAGAGACATAGTCGCCAATCTTGAAAGGCTCATTTACGCCTAGCATCATCCCGGCCGCCAGATTACTCAGTGACTCCTGAAAAGCAAAGCCCAGGATAAATCCGGTAACACCCAGACCCGCAATCAACGGACCTATGTCGAGTCCAACCCGTTGCGCCACGACCATCAGCAACAAAACCCAGCAGATCTTGTTAACGACATTACAAAGAAACTTCTCCATCAGAGAGTTTATATGCTTATTCGCCACAAGCGTCCTGTCAACAGCTTTAGTAATCAGTTTAATAACGAATGATCCAATTACCAGAATAACCACAGCCATCAATACGTTTACAGCAAAGGCTGTACCGTTTTCAGCTAGCCACTCTTTGGCGACATTAAGCATTTCGCTTCCCTTGGAAAGCTCATTTGATAACGCATTTGAGACCTCGGCCAGCGATTCGCCGGCAACACTTGTACTTTGCTGTGCAAATACATTCATAATTTTTACTCCTTATGCTTGTTATAAAAATCTAACATCAGAAGTATATTAACTCCTATCTAATAGCTATTCAAGCAGTAACTGCATTTACTACGCAGCTATTTTGCGCGCCCCCTACGGGAGGCACACTCTACACCACTAAAGGGGTATTCATTTGTAGGACGTACCTCTCGTAGAGGGCGCGTATGCTACAGAACCAAAGCGAAAATCTTTCGCAAACATAATGAGATTTAAGAAGAGAGGTACTAATGCGGGATTTTTTTGCCGTCCAGCCAGTAGCTTATAGTCCTTAGCCTGACCCCATCCGAAAAGGGTTGGAGATTCTAGAAGTCGAAATAGTCGAAGGAACACATACTTTTACACGTACTCGTACACGCGAATCTCCAAAAACCTAGTGTGAAGATAGAGGGAAAAGAGATTTGAGTGTACGAGTACGTGTACGAGTACGGAAAAAACGCCCCAAAGAATTGGGGCGTTCTGTTCTAAAAGACCTTTTCGAACAGGCCCGTAGCCAGACACCAGTCACCAGCTCATAGATCCTTCTTCAACTACGCTGATCAAGGCTTTTATAGGGACGCTCTTTGAAGATCGCCTTATACGCCGGCCTGATTATCGGTCCGCTGTTGACAAGTTCCTCAATCCTATGAGCACACCAGCCAACCACACGCGCAACCGCAAACAGCGGAGTGTATAGATCTACCGGAATATTGAGCATGTCATATACAAAGCCGGAGTAGAAGTCCACATTGGCGCAAAGATCGCGTTTTTTGTCACGGCCGCGATTAAAAATCTCAGGTCCAAGGCGTTCAATCGTCTCGTAAAGCTTCAATTCCTCCTCGCGACCTTTGCTTTTGGCCAGATCACTGGCCTTAACACGCAGCATGTCGGTACGCGGGTCAGAGAGAGTATAGACTGCATGCCCAAGACCATAGATCAAGCCGGTGCCGTCGCCCGCCTCTTTATCAAGAATCTTCTGAAGATAATCTGCAATTTCACCTTCGCTCTCCCATTGATCGACATTCTCTTTGATTTCGCGCATCTGTTCCATCACACGCAGATTGGCACCGCCATGCCTGGGACCCTTCAAAGAGAGAGTGGCTGAGGCAATCGCCCCATAGGTATCGGTACACGATGATGTCACCACATGCGTTGTGAAGGCAGAGTTATTACCGCCGCCATGCTCAGCATGCAGCACCAGACAGAGGTCTAGAAGCTCAGCTTCCAGTTTTGAATACATCCCGTCCTCACGCATCAGCAGCAGGAAGTTCTCAGCGGTACTCAGACAGGATTCCGGATTGCGAAGCATCAAACTTTGATTCATATGATAGTGAGCCTTGGCCTGATAGGCATAAGCCGCAATCACCGGAAACCGTGCAATCAGATCAACACTCTGCCTGAAGATACTCTCAAGGTCAAGCCGGTCGGGTGTCGGATCGTAGGTATAAGCCATTAGAACAGCGCGGGCAATGCTGTTCATTAAGTCGCGTCCCGGGTCCCGGATAATAGCATTTTCTTTAAAGCCGTCAGGCAGGTTGCGGCGTTGGGCCAACAGCTCTTCCCAATCCTGTAGCTCCTTACTGTTCGGCATCTCACCAAATAACAGCAGATAAGAGCTCTCCTCAAATCCAAAGCGTTTCTCAGCTTGAAATCCCTTTACAAGATCAGCAACATCAATACCACGGTAGTAGAGTGCGCCTGGACAGGAAACTTTCTCGCTTTCGGAAATAACATAACCATGCACACTTCCGATAGTCGTTAGACCCACCAGAACACCGGTTCCATCCGAATTACGTAAACCTCTTTTGACATTGTACTTTTCGTATAAAGCTCTATCAATTTTGCCGGTGGAACGAATTTTATCCGCATATTTCTCCACCAGCGAATCCGCAACAGCTGTAGCTTGAGAGTTCGGAATCATATTTTCTCCTTATTTGAGTCTTTGAATAACCAAGCGCATGACATCTTGTTTCAGCGTTACAACTACGGCTTCAGATAGACATGGCAACTCACAAAAAGGAGTGATATCAGCCTCACTTAATCATACACATATAAGCTATGGCAACAGAGTGAGTGCAGGTGTGCATAGAAACAAAAAATGCGCAAACAAAGGCTATTCCGAATTATGTCTGCGAACACGCTTAATCTTATAAACTGACTATTATTAAAAATTAAGCATATATGATAGCAAGAATATTGATGTTTGTCAAATCACGACACAGGATGCGCGTTGCGCCACAATAAACGACACCGAAAACCCGGGCATGAAAATATCATATAATGTAAAAAGAGCTCTAATGACTTCTTGTTTTTGATGACAGGAGTTTTTTGATAAGTCACTAAAGCTGCTTTTAGCCGCAACCAAACTAAGCACTTGTGATGTACAGACCCATATTCTCTAAATGTCCCTTTGTGTGTTAGCCGCCGCCTGTCCTGAGCTTGTCGAAGTGGCAGCTTTCGAAAAAAACACTGCGTGTTTTGGAAATAAGGGAGTACAGATATTGTTCGTAAAAGCAGGTCCGGTTTCCAACCGGACAATCCCGATAAAATCGCGATCTACAGTGCTGATATTACTTTTCCATCTCAAAAGGTCGAGAGTTTGCGACTGTTCCAAAGCTAGTTACTAACGCGGGCTCTGCACGCAACTTAATAAGTTAACTACGAAAGGCACAAAAAACACGAAAAAGTCTTCATTCTTGGTTGTTTCTCGATTTTTATGGAGAGAGGGAGGGGGGGGCAGAGGAATGTTTTGACCCGTCTTCGCCCGCAAGCTACGCCGTAGCATGGCAGAATTTACGCTGATTGACATGATCTTGAAAAAGAGGTAATGATATTAATAAATCATGTAGATCATGTTCAAAAAAATCCCGACCGGGGTTCCGGTCGGGCTTTTTGAATGGGTCTAATCTGTTAATGAATATTAACCACCATATATAGCTTCATCGCCCAGCATCTCTTCGATGCGGAGGAGCTGATTGTACTTACAAATGCGATCTGTCCGGCTGAGTGAACCGGTTTTGATCTGGCCGGCATTAACAGCAACCGCGATATCAGCAATGGTTGTATCCTCGGTCTCGCCGGAACGATGACTTACCACA
>Ga0307990_1003088_pt1 | contig 12929 bp, 9 predicted proteins | sample EllFjometagen129_FD_203168 | JGI IMG/M metagenome (GOLD analysis project Ga0307990, IMG submission 203168) | Marine microbial communities from Ellis Fjord, Antarctic Ocean - #129 | ecosystem: Environmental > Aquatic > Marine > Unclassified | place: Southern Ocean | collected 2014-10-08
TCTGAAAAGAGAAAGAGAAGGAGACCTTTATCCCCTGAGAAAAAAAACGAGTGGGGGTTCGTGGGAACGATAGAGGGTCGGTGGATAGAAGCCGGGCGGAAAGAAGAAATCCTTATCATGATGGAGTGGGCAAAAGAAAAGGGCATATCTGTTACACGAATCTGCGCGTTATTGATGATCAGCCGTAAACGTATTGTCAGGTGGCGGAAAAGATGGAAGAGTAATGAATATCTCCATAATGGCAAACCCGGACCGAAACACCCTATCCACAGACTTTTGCCTGAGGAAAAGCGAGCCGTTTTAGATATGGCCAAAAGAGAAGAATACAGTGACCTGTCCCATCGCACCCTGGCTGTGACAGCCCGGGATAAAATTGATTGATGTCGCCACGGGACGAATTATTTATTCCCGGAACCTTTCCGGTTCTGTAACTGCCTCTGCCTGCGAAGATATCAGGCCCATCCCTGCTGAAGCAGAACTTTTACGCAAGGCGCGGGAGACAGTAAAGACGCAAATTCGCAATGGCAAATAGCGGTGCGTGATCAACGCGTCAAACTCTTATAACCAGAAAGGTCGGCCGGATATGACTAAAAACTGTACTTTAACTCCATGATGAGCCTGTCGTTCCGGGTCCACCTTCCGTAATAACTGTCGTCCTTCCCGTTGAAGAATTCCAGAGCCGTCGTCCATATAAGGCCCTGCATGACCTTATATTCCGATTGTATCCTGTTGTATCGGCCCGCCGGTCTAAATTCGAAATCAGAGATGTACTGAAAGCTCAGGTCCTCGTTGTATTTAAAATTAACACGGGTAAAGATGTTATTATGTCCCAGTCTTCCCTTGCGGGAGCTTTGCGTATACCCCTCGGCATGTTGTTTTTTTGTTATGACTTCGGCTGCGTACTCAATGGTCACATCAATTTTTTCCATGAATATTTTTTTTGCCAGTTCGTCGATGGTGTAGGTAAAACCGCCTACCATACTGATATAGTGGTCGTCCTTCCCGTCATAGCTGAAATTGAAGAGGCTTTCACCATGGAATTCCCATTTTTTATAGGCCGTAGAAAATCCCGCGGCGTAGTTGCCCACCTTAATATTTTCCTTGATGATTACCGTTTTACTTCCCCGCTTTTCCTCCCTCTGGACATAGTATGGGTTGAGACCGTGATAGGCGGAGAAAAAGAGGTCCCAGCCCTTGAGGGTTGTCTTTGCCCGGGAGAAGTATCCCACGCTGTTCATGGATATGGCAGGATAGTCATCCTCAATTTCCTTGCCCGATGTATCGTCTTCGTAGACATCGAAGTCTCCCGAGGTTCCCGACCAGCGCGAATGACCACTGGGTGACTTTCCCGTGCTGAATATGGGGAATATGGCGGCAGTGAAGGTATATTTGTCGTAGTAATAATCCAGCTTTGTTTGCCACATTCCGAAATCTTTTGGGTCTAAGGGGTCGTTGGCGTCGGAGAATCGGTATCGGTCGGCCGGAGAGAAGAGCGTTGAAATCCCGTTCTTAAAGATCTTCTTTCCCACTGTAACGTCATAGGTGTCCTGGAAAAATGAGAGGTATAGCTCATTCACTTCCATGTAGGTGCGCTGCCTGTCGGTGTCCCGCGGCCATTGCGAGATTCCATCGTATGTGTCCTCCTGGGTGCCGGCCTCAAGCCAGCCCGCACAATCGAGACGCAGGGTGTCGTTCCCCGTCCAGGTTTTGAATCTCAGCAATGCCTCCCCGACAGGATTATGTTTATCCAGTTCTTCTCTGTCTTCGGGTTCCCGGAAAAAAACGTGTCCACGGAGCCGAAGACTCCCCTCGAGGTTTTTACCGATCATGGTAAGATATTTAAATTTGTCGTCCTTCTTCTCAACAGCTTCTGCTTCCAGTTCGCCGAAAAGATCAAGGTCGTCGTCTGCTCCTTTTTCCGTTGATATCTCCTCGTCCAGATCGTCGAGGAGGTCCAGATCGTCGGCGGCCATTGCATATTGGAAACCGAAGGTCAGAAAAAGGACCACCCACAGGGCAACGATACATTGTCTCCACTTCATGAATATAAATCCTTTCTGAAATTTATACCGATTCAAATAAAAGTTTATCCGTCTGTGCCAGTCGTATTCCAAGAACCCGGGAGAGATTGAGGAAGAGGCGGCTGGCGATACGGGGATATATCCGCTGAATTCTTCTCAGTCCGTTCCAATCGATCTCCAGATATCGAACTGCTTCCAGTGTACGCACATCGGCGGAACGGGGACCCGGTTCCACAAGGGCTATCTCTCCGAAGATATCGCCGGGGTTCAGTTGTGTGAGGGTGATATCCTTGCCCGTCTTTTCATCTCTTGTGACAACCTCGGCCTTTCCTTCAAGGAGAAGATACATACTGGAACCCTCTTCCCCCTGGGTTACTGCAAGCTCGCCTGCATCTCGTTCCATAACCTTCCCTAAGAGGACCACCCGCTTCATCTGCCACGGTCTCAAGTCTCGGAATAATTCTGCATTCTTGATGACGGCCTGCTGAAGCTGGAGGCCGATCACATCCCAGAGAGTCATCAATTGAGTGGAAGAGAGCAATATGGGTGTGATGAAGAGGTCTCCGATGACGGCAAAGATCATGACGAGCGAAGAAAGAAGGCCAAAACTGATAACGGGCACAAAATTGGAAAATCCCAGAACGGCAAATCCCAGAGACAGGGCGACGGACGTTGAGATAACAGGCCGCACCTCTGAACGGATGCAGACATCAACGGCTTTTTCCTGGCTCTGAAGGATTCGCATTTCGCTATTGTACCTACTCATCAGGTGGATTGTATCATCGACGGCGATGCCGATGGCGATGGCTGCTACCATCGCCGTCCCCGTGTTGAGTGGAATACCGAAGATACCCATGATCCCGAAACTAAGGAAGATGGGGAAGAGATTGGGGATCAGCGACAGGGCCCCGGCCTTCATATTGACGAACAAGACGGACATGATGATAAAGATCAGAATCAGGACAAGTGAAAGAGACTTGGCCTGTCCCTCGGCCATGCTGTCCGCCGCGGTATTGATGAGGATATTCTCACCGGTAAGGCCCCATATAAAGTGCGGATCCAGGGTCGTGTTGATTTCCTTTTCCAGTGCGGTGAGGGTTTCCTTCAGCTCATAGGATGAACTGATGTTGTGCCTGACCAGTATGTTTGCTTCGCTGAAATCGGACGTAATGTAGCGCTCTATTTCATCACGGTGCAGAAAAAGGAGGTATTGGGCTATCAAATCCTTCGAATCGGGCACCGCAAAATACTTTTCATTGCCGTTGTTCATCTCTCTGTGAATCAGCGAAATATCGTCGGCGAGAGACTTTGTTTTGTCAAAGACACCCATACCGGCCATGTGTTTCTGTATCGCTTCGATCTGTTTGAGGTTTTTAGGCTGTTTAAATGCGCCGGGAAATCCGCTGCTGACACGGATAAAAAATGTCTGGGCACCGGAGAGATTGTCATGGAGAACCTGACTACGGCTCCTTATGGACGAGCTCTTTTTAAAGTACCCCAGGAGGTCATTATCTACCTTTACCGCGAAGGTAAAGAGTCCGATAATGACGGCACCTCCGAGAAAGATCGTCAGAATAAAACGTTTATGAGCGATAATCCCGATAATTGCCGTCGCCAGCGATGTGAAGAAGTGATCCATCATGCCCGATTCATGATGCCCTGCACCCTTTACCTTGACGGAGCCGAAGAACCTCAGATAGACGGGGGCCAGCATGCACGTTGCAATCGGGTTGACAAGGAGAGCGAAGGCCGCAACGATACCGAACTGTTTCAACATCGTTATCTGGTTCAACGCTATGGAAAGGAAACCGATGAATGTCGTCATTGAAGTGAGCATGACGGCCGTTCCAACCTTTCCCGCCATGATCTTGATTGCCTCGCTCCTTTGGCCCTGTGTTTCCTCGATGCCTTCGAGATATTCCGAAAGGATATGGATGTCTTCCGTCGATCCTATGACTATGGTCAATGCGGGAACGATAACGGTCAGAACATTAAGGGGAATGTCGACAAATCCCATAAAGCCTGCCGTCCATATGATGCTGGTGCCGGCGGTCAGCATCGGCAGCAAGGCGCCGCTGGCTGAACGCATGGAAATGACCAGCGTGAGCAGAAGGACTAAGGCGGCCAGCGGTACCAGCTTAACCGTGTCGCCGAGGATATTTTCCGTTATCAGGCGACGGGTATAGGAAAGACCGATCTGGAATATAGTGTCGAATTGATCATCGTAGGAGTTCATTATCTTGTCGACTGCCCGTGAAAACTTGAGGTTGAATTCCGGATCGCTGGGATCTTTGTCGACAAAGAGATTTATCGCCGTCGCTGTGCCATTGTTCGATATGAGGCTGTCACGGAAGATGGGGTTTCTCAGGGCGTCCACCCGTATCTTTTCCGCCTCTTCCATTGTTTCCGGTGGCCATTCTATGAGCGGGTTTGTTTCCAGGCCCCCGTCAACCCCCTTGAAATTGGTGACGGAATAGAGGCTTTCTACCTTGCTGACACCCTTTAATTCTTCGAATTTGAAGACAAGATCATCGAGAGCTTTTAATTTTTCAGGGGTGAAAAGTTTTTTGTCCTCTATGAAAATGACGGTGATATTGTCGGTTCCAAACTTTTTCAGGGTCTTGTGGTAATAGTCCTGAGCCGGATCGCCCTGGATCATCATTCCCTCTGTAGATGCATCAACACGAATGTTGAGGGCACCGTACAGGGCAACCACGGTAACCATTATGACAGACAGGATTACAATCCACGGATGAGATTGACTCCATAATAAAAATTTGCGCATCCTACAACCCTCAGGGAATCATCTTGTGTTATGCTGTTTATCAGTTTTCAGAACATGAGTATGAGCGGCACCTTCGCCTGCTTCCTATTGCGTGTGTTTTCCCGAGAGAATATAACGCTCGGTGAAGACCAAATCCTTGAGATCAACATTGATCTTTCTATCTTTAATGCTCGTTACCGTCTTATGCTTTCTTCGCAGCTGGTCCATCAGAGTCTGCTTCGCCCGCCATACCGTTCCCGATACATTTTCCATTTTGTAGTTGGTCTGAACCTTTTGCAGCCTGCTCCTGCGATCGTAAAATTCTACCTTGAGGGTATAGAGATGTTCCTTTTCAATCCACATAATGCGTTTGGAATACCCACTCTCCCTCTTTTTCTTATCATTGACAGGAATGGCTTCGATAACGTAGCATTCAGAGACGTTCTTTCTCAGTTTAAGTTTTTCAGTACGGAGGATTGTGTAGTTGAAGGTTTTAAGATCTTCCGGTTCCATATCTTCGTACGTGAAGTCCGTACCCATAAAATAATTCTTTTTACTCCCCTTGGCGATGCGCTGCATTTTTTTCTGTGCCGGCAGATAAAGCCACTGGTCGTTTTCCCTGTCCTCCTGTTCCCAGGTAAGGAGGGCGGTCCCCTTGATATCGGCAGGTGAAAGAAATACAACGAGATATCGGTATAAATCATCCCCCACTTCTTTGGCATATCGTTTTACGTTGCGTTTTTCCTTGTTCCCATCCTTGTCGACGAGCAGCATAATCTCGTCACCGATTTCACTCTTCACCTTATGCAGCTCTTTCTGTTTTTCCATGACATCACGGCCCGTCATTTCCGCCGCCTGGGCCATAAAGGGAATAATAAGCCACAGTAATACCAAACAGGCAATCCAGTATTTTCTTATCATGTAATTTCTCCTTCATAATTTTGTTAACGCGGATATACCGTGCTATTTTTTTGTAATTTAAAGGGCTTTTGACAACCTTGGCGTGCTTAAAAAGTTTACTATACGGAATATGAAATTTCCTGTCAAGATCAAAGAGTTGCGAATCTCAGCCGATGAAGGGTGATAGATCATAAGTTATTCTCAATGTTTATTCATGGGGCTTGAGGATTGACTGCCCCAATAAAGGCCACCACCGGGAGCGCAATGAGAGAATCCTTCTTCCCCCAAGAATATTTTTGGTATTTTCTGCTTCCTGCGTACTTTTTATACGTTTGGCACCCCGACACATTTCCGCCATAATTATCGACGCCCCGTATCATATGGTGCTGTCAGTATTCCATTGACTCACACGGTCGTTTTTCTTATACCTCCGTCACGAAAAATAAGGTCTTATCGGGTGTACGCATAAGCTGTATAAGATTAGTCGCGAGAAATGAATGTCAGCCACTGTTCTTCTTTTAATCCCTACCTCGATAACGGGGAGAGAACGTTCGCTTTCAGGAGGTGATAATTTTCATGTCCAGTAAAACGGTTTTGAAAATACATTTATGTTTCATCCTATGCCTGTTGCTCTTAATGACAGGATGTGCCACGTCTTTAATAAATGCCGTAGAAAAAGGTGATATTACTGCTGTCAAAAACCTTTAATGACGTTTTCCAAATAGGATCGCCAGAAGCCGTACTGCCGGGAGAAATGGTCGTCATAGATCTGAAGAAAGGTCTCGAAATGGTCCTCCACACAGCGGTAATAATCCGAATCTTGCGGGTTTCGTGGGGCGACCGGAGTTACCTCATCCTCCGATGCAGCGAAAGGAGTATCCCGTGAGTGTAAGCCAAAGTAAAGATCAACACATCGACGTATCTTCTGAAAAGAGAAAGAGAAGGAGACCCTTATCCCCTGAGAAGAAATTCCAAATATTTTTAGAATCCCAGAGCGGAAAATCGCCAGTAGGCGAAATCTTAAGGCGTGAAGGGATATATTCGATGGATTTGACCCGCATTCGTCAGAAGGTAAAAGAAGGCGCCCTGGAACGTCTTGCTGATCGTCCGGGCGCCAAGTGCAAGAAAGTACCTCTTGACGATTATGATGTCCTGAAGCACGAGCTGGAGGAGAAGGAAAGGGCCCTTGCCGAGCAGGCTGTGGAATTGGCAATCCTGAGAAAAAAAACGAGTGGGGGTTCGTGGGAACGATAGAGGGCCGGTGGATAGAAGCCGGGCAGAAAGAAGAAATCCTTGACTTGCCGGAGGATCAACGTCCTGATGTGATCAATGACAGAGGCCGGCAGATGAAAGCGAAATCAATCAAAAGAATGTTTGAAGATCGTCGTATGCCCCAGCTATTCGCCAGACCACGAATCCCCAATGACAATCCATTTGTGGAATCTCTCTTTGGAACAATAAAGACACATCATCAATATCCAGGCCGTTTCCGGGACTGTGCTGAAGCGTGTACATATTTTGGTTCATATCTTCATTGGTACAATACCGAACACCTGCATTCCGGCATCGATTATGTAACTCCCGAGCAATGCCACCAGGGATTGCGTGAGTAAATCGTTGCTGAAAGAAAAGAAAAACTAAAGAAACAACGAGCACTGAGAAAGGAGGTCAATTGCCGTGGACAAATTATCTTGACACAGAATGAAAAAAGGGTATCTCTGAATAACAATGTGATCACACCATGTAGTAGTGTTCATGCTTTTTCTCCTGAATGAAACGGTAGTTCAAGGGTAAAGGTTGCCCCAAGGCCCGGACCACTGCTGTGAACGGTCAGGCTGCCACCGAGTTCTTTGGCGGCGATGGCCCCGCTGTGCAGGCCAAAGCCATGGCCATTTTTACGTGTGGTAAAGCCATGTTGAAAAATTTGTTTCAGGTTTTCAGGTGTGATTCCCACGCCATTATCAATGACCTGGAATAAGACACCCTCCTCTTCATGTGCAAGAAACTTCAGTGTGATGATTTTTGGTTCGTTGGTGCTGCGGCTGAGGGCACATTTGGCATTATTGATCAGGTTCAGCAGGATCTGCAGGACCTGGTGTTTGTCAGTGACAATCGGCGATACACGCTGATAATCCCTGTGAACGGTTATGTCATGGCGTGTCAGATCTCCGGCATTGAGTTTCAGGGCATCTTCCATGAGGACTTCCGGGGGGATGGTTTCATGAACACCCGACACCCGGCCATAGCTTTGCTGCATACTGACAATTTCCTTGATATGATCGATCCGGTCCCGCAGGGTGCTGGTTTCCTTTATAAAAGATTGACGTTCCTCCTCCAGAATCGGGGCCAGAGAAATCAGATATCCCGGTACCTGGCGGCCCCGTGCATCGCGGATCAGAAACTCGGACAAATTACCCTGGTGCTCCTGCAACAGATCTGCCAGTTTCCCGACCTTGATTGTTTGAGATTGCTGCAGTTGATCGACCAGGAGATCGCAGGAAACATTGACGCTGTTCAGTACGTTGCCCACATTGTGAAGCACGCCGGTGGCCACCTCAGCCATGCCTGCGGCCCTGGACATGTCTACAAGTGAGGTTTGGATCTTCTGCAGTTTGGCAAAGGATTGTTCAATATCGGTTTTAAGAATGGTCAAGGCATCAAAAACCGCTTTAAAGGGGTGGTCGTCCGGGATGGTTTCAAATTGAGCACCGGGTTCATTCCAGTTGATGGCACCCATATATTCCAGAATCTCCTCTGAATAGCGATCCAGGCGGTTGCGCTGAGTAATTCGATATAAAAACCGCTGCAGGAGTGTAACCGACCTGGCCATGGCTGGCGAAGTGTTCAGGACGGATAGAGATGCCTTTACCGCTTCTTCATAGGTATCATAGGCAATCACGGGAACGCCCGGCTGTTTGAATTTTGTGCCGATATTATAGAGCCACCGGATATGCTTGGGGACATTATAGACAAAATGACTGATTAAAAGCTTTGCATCTATTTTTTCCAATAAAAGAGTTGAAACCTTCAATCGCGCATCTTTTGAAGGGATATTGGTGATGTTGCTGTAATCTGAAATTTCGATATAGGGTTTGCCCGTCAGATTCACGCATTCCAGAAACCGGTCATAATTTTCAAACAGGGCAATGGTTCCTTCCAGACTGATCCTGCCCTTGGGAAAGGCGGAAAGGATATTGTCATTGATCAGCTCAAAGGTTACCTGATATTCATTTGTCAGGGGGATATCGGTCCATTCAGGACTTCTTCTAATCCGGACCGAGGTAAAAGGACAGAGTGTTTCCGTGAATCCTTTAAGCTCTGACAGAGCGTTCTGCTGTGCCGTCTTCATCATTGTCAGTATCTCCTGAATGAAATGGTAGCTCAAGGGTAAAGGTTGCGCCAAGTCCGGGCCCTTGGCTGTGAACGGTCAGGCTACCGCCGAGTCCTTTGGCGGCAATGGCTCCGTTGTGCAGGCCAAACCCGTGTCCTGTCTTTCTTGTGGTAAACCCATGCTGGAAAATACGGGTCAAATTTTCAGGCAGAATACTCGTGCCATTATCTGAGACCTGAAAACTCAGACGATCAGGGCCGGAGGGGAAAATTCCTAACGTGATAATTTTTTCTTTTTCCATCCCGGCACATGCGTATTTGGCATTGTTGACAAGGTTCAAAAGAATCTGCAGCACCTGGTGCTTGTCCACTGTGATCGGCGGTACTTCCTGATATTGACGATGTGCGGTAATTTCATGCCGGGCCAATGCCCCGGTATTAATTTTCAGTGCATCCTCCATTAACTGTTCAGGTGCGATGGTTTCAAGAAAACCCGAGACACGACCATAGGTCTGCTGCATGGTCACAATTTCCTTGATGTGTCCAATCCGCTGGTGCAGCACTTCGGTTTCATTCACAATGAGCTGCTGTTCTTTTTTGAGCACAGGAGACAGAGAGACCAGGTAGGCAGGGATCTGACGACCCTGTGGGTCTTCGGTAAGAAACTGACCTAAACGGTCTGGGGAATTGGCAGAGATAAGGTCTGCCAGTTTGGCGATGTTTACCACCCGGGATTCCCGGATCTGATTCATGATCAGGTCGCAGGAGACATTGACGCTGTTCAGCACATTGCCCACATTGTGCAGAACGCCGGTGGCCACTTCTGCCATTCCCGCGGAACGGGACATTTCCACAAGAGAACTCTGGGCCGCAGCCAGTTCTTTCAGGGCATGTTTCTTGGCCGTAACTTGTGATTTAAGCTCCCGGGTTCTTTCCTGGACCCGTTTTTCCAGGGTTGCTTTTGATTCTAGTAGCGCATCCTGAATTTGCTGCCGGGCAATGGTCACGCCGAGGATATCGGCACCCGCGCTCAGGCTGTCCTTTTCAGCATCGCTCCAGACTCGCTCCTGAATTAAGTCTTCCAGCGCCATGAATCCCCACCAGATTTCTTCTACAAAAATTGGAATGGCAATAATGGAGTGGATGTCCTGGTCCTCAAAAAAAGTCCTGACATCCGTGTTTATATCAGAAACAGGACCGCTGACGATATGATTCTGCCTGAGCATTTCACCCCAGCGCCTCCAGCCACTGTCATCATAAAAAGATTTCTGCACATCCAGATGAACTGATTTTGAAACTATGTCTTTTGCCACCCACTCGTACTGTCGGTCAATGGTTAAGCGGCCGGCATCATCCTTATTGCTTGTAAAAATAAGCACCCGGCCAACCTCGGCGGAAAGGCCGATTTTGGCCAGAACCGATTCAATGGTGTCTTCCCAGTGAGAACTCTGCATGAACTGCTGGGCAGCGAATCGGACACTCTCGAGTATCCGGTCCCTTTTTTGCAGTGCATCTGCCATGGTATTAACGGATGCCGCAAGATTTCCCAATTCGTCTTGCCGGGTCATCTTTGCCCGTACGAAAAAATTACCGCCCGCCAGTTTTTCTACAATACCGCGCAGATTCAGGATGGGCCGGACCAGCCATGCCGCATAGATAAAGGAGATCAGAAAACTGAAGAGAAGACAGCCCACTGCCAGTATAACGGTATTTCTGTAAAGGGTCTTGACGCTCTGATCATAGCCCTTCAGGGAAAGCCCCACATGAATCCATCCCCACTGAATGCCGGAGTAATCAAAGGGCTGCGCAAAATGAAAAACCCTTCGGTTGAACAGGGGCACTGTCTCGATGCCGCTGCGGGGTTTCCGCTCCTGGGGCAGCCAGTATGCATTGATGTCAGGATCAGCCCTCCAGCCGTTTTGCTCAATTATCAGAGAAAATCCGGTGTTTTTCATAACGATTAAAAAATCAAGGTCAGGGTTGCCGGCCAGCATGATTTGAGCGGCACTGACCACACTGGCAAAATCTTCATTAATGGCTGCACCGGCAGCCACTTCATGCAAGGATACAGCCACGCCGTTGGCGTTGGATATCAGACTGTTAATGAAATTCTTTTTCTGCTGAGGAATGGTGACCAGAACAAAAACAGCCAATGTGATCATGGTGATGAACCAGGATAGCAGGGCCGCTCGTCGGGCGATGCTTTTGCCGGTCCGCCTGTTGTAATCTGGAAGTCTGAAGATTTTGAAAAACCGCATGAATGTTCTCATCATCAGGCTCACTTAAACGGGCCGTTTTGAAGCAGGTGTTGATTCTTTTTCAGGAATTGTCGGGTGCTATCCAAAATAGTCCCGGGATGTTTTTCCATCCTGGAACTCTGAAATACATTGAGGACCTGTCGTCCCCCCGGTGTGGTTTGCAGAGTCAGCATGGCAGATGTCATCCTCTCTCTGGAGGGGCTCTGCCAGTTCTCCCGGAATATTAAAAAAGAGGTGATAAAAGGCGGTGAAACAGACAATATAATGATATCCTTGCGCAATTGGGGATTGAGTTCGCAGGCCAGTTCAAAGGCGCCTGTGGTAACAATAGCGGCATCGGCTTGACGGAAAAAGATTTGCAGGATAGCCTTGGCCGGACTCTCCACATTAATAAGATTTTCAAGCCGGCTGTTGTCTGCTCCAGAAACATGTTCTGTCAGGACACTCTTCAGCCATAATCGGGCCAGAAGCATCTGATATCCCTCGCAAGTCACCAGCTTTTTATTCACCAATTTACCCAGTTCCTTGTCAACCGTGTTGCGATGCACAATGATGGCATACTTGATAAGGAAACCATCTTCCCGGGTAGACAGATATACCGACTTTGGCGTAAGTCCCAGACGCATGGAATCCTCAGTGGAAATCGAAGCGGCATCGACCATGTTATTTTTGTAGGCCTGAGACAAGGTTTCAAACGAGTTAAAGAACATCGCTTCAGCTGTTTCGTTGAGCTTCTTCTCGTTGATGACGGTTTGAACCCATATCTTGATTGCCGCTGTGGCATCATTATGGTTGGTGTTGCTAATGGTGGATGAAGATAAACCGACACGAAACATCAGAGTATCTTTGTTTTCTGAAGCTTGTGCAACCGTGCCAACCGGAATCCATAACACTGCCAGAAAAACTAAAAATAATTTCAAGGGGTCTCCTTAAAGTAAAAGCCGTTTAAGAGTCGCAATCCGTTCCAGTGCTGTGTACGGCGGGCCATACTGTTTTTGAACATTAGTTCTCCAGTTTTTTCATCACTTCGGTTCCGACGACCAGCGTCAGTTGGGACTGAAGGGCAATGTGTTCATAGAGCGCCTTGTAGTGCTGGGCAGACATGAGGGAATCCATTAACTGGGCGCGAATGACCTTCTCTGTATCCACTAACTCATGCTGATAGGCCCGGATGTTCAAGCTGCGGTTTTGTTCAGCCGCTTCCATGGTCGCCAAAGTTGCCGTATACGATTTTTCAGCCGCATTCAGGGAAAGAAAAATATCTCTGATCTGCAGTCCGATACCCTCCTGGAGAAGAAATTGTTCCTCTTTTATTTTGGCCACTCGGGCCAGTGCTTCGGCAACTTTATTCGTGTGCAGGAAACCGCTGAAAAACGGAATCTCAACACCGATACCAACCGTCCAACCCTCTTCGTTCCGTTTCGTCGCCAGGCCGCCGTCAAAATCATTCCACCATTTGAAAAGATCTCCGGTCAGCGCCAGCTTGGGATAATGACCACTTTCAGCCGACTGCACAGCCCCTTCTGCAGCAAGAATGCCGGCCTCGACTTTGGCCCAATCCGGATTGAACTGATAGGCAGTGCCGACAAGTTTGTCCAGCTGGTTCACAAAGGATGTAAACGGCATTTCCCTGTCTGCCGGTTTCACGCTGGAAGA
>Ga0307990_1003089_pt1 | contig 12928 bp, 10 predicted proteins | sample EllFjometagen129_FD_203168 | JGI IMG/M metagenome (GOLD analysis project Ga0307990, IMG submission 203168) | Marine microbial communities from Ellis Fjord, Antarctic Ocean - #129 | ecosystem: Environmental > Aquatic > Marine > Unclassified | place: Southern Ocean | collected 2014-10-08
CGATATGAGAGGCTGGATAGAACCATGAAGCGGATTGTCTGCGGCTGTTTGCCGATATACCTGCCGTTGCGATTTTGGCGGTTTGGCTTTGCCTTAATCGTCATCTGCGCCGCATGCGCCTTGGCCAGGTCAGCCGAGACGCTCGTGCTGGAGGATTTCGAGTCGTTCCAGGGCGACGCGCTGATCGTTCCCGTTGGTCAGGGCAAGGGGGTAACCCACGGGCGTCAGGCGGTGATGTTTCGCGCGGGCGGGTCGGTTGTCGTCAAGCTGGCCGGGCTGGATCCCAACGCGACGCCCTGGATTCGTCTGGACAGTCTGACCACCCAGCCGTTGGTTCAGCCGATCATCCTGGATTTCCTGAACTCCGACGGTAGAAGCCTTTATCGGGTGGTCGGCCACGTTCAGCCGGGTTCGGATACCTTGTCGTTGCCGGTGTGGTGTTTTGCCGGTCGGGTTACCGGCGAATGGCCGGGCTCGCTGGTTTCGGTACGCGTGACGAATCCCGGCCCGGAGGCGGTGATGATCGACTATGTTCGGGCCGAGCCGGTGGTTGCGGCGCCGAACCAGAGCGTAATGCTGGATTTTGGCCCGAAGAAGCAGGTTCGCTGGCCTGGCTTTATGACGGCGGGTAACGATGATCCCGCCTGGGTCTGGGCCAACCAGTGGCGGGGCCATGGCGACTCGCGGAGTTATCCCGATGGTCTGACGGGCGACTACGTAGGCCCGACCGCCTTTGGTAACACGGAAAAGATAACGATTGTCGCACCGGGATCCACCCCAGTCGTCGCATGGATATGGCTTACGCATGATTTTGGCAGCCATTACCCGCCAGCAGAGTATGCCTTCCAGGTGAATGGCAAGACTGTGCTTCGGAGCCGTTTGACGGCCAAGCAATTCTTCAGCGACGACGGGCTTATGCGAGGGCGCGGCGGCGACTGGACGGCGCGGTGGTACTCCAAGGATTTCTCCGAGCGGCTTTCCCATCAGCTCAAGGTTACGCTTCGGCCGGGGGCGAACCGGGTCAACTTGCTGAACTGCCAGGTGGCGGCCATGGTGATGGGTCCGGCGTCCAACGAACGTGCCATGAAGCAATTTGTTGACCAGGTGAACCGGGACGTGCAACGGTATCGTCGGCAGTTCGTGGTAGCCACTCGTCGGCAGATACTTTGCACTGTCCAGCCGACTGCCGAGCAGCAGCAGGTCGGGATGATGGTCTTCTCTCCTCGGGGGCAGCGTCCTTTTGAGGCGGGCTGGGTTCCCCAAGATGCCAACGAGGTCAAACTGGTCCGGTGTACTGCCCTGGCCGGCAGCACGGCATTGGCGGCTCTGGCGGTCGTGCCGACCAAACCGTTGAGCCTCCTCATGCCCAGTGTCGAGACGACGTCTACCGAGGGCCAGTCGCTGCGGCTGGCGGCGCAGTCGTGCAACGCGTGGGTCGTGGACCGCATTCCCAACGCCCACGAGGGAATGGTGGATTTCGTGCCCTGGCTACTTAGGAGCAAGGCCCGCGACATCAAGAAAGATGAGATCCTGCACGTGGCGGTCGCGATTGGGGTTTCGGCGAAGGCGGCGGAGGGAGTTTATCGAGGCAGCATCCGGCTGAACCATGGCGGCAGCCAGGTCCGCATACCGCTGGAGTTGAAGGTTTTGCGCGGACCCGTTTTGGACAGACCTCCGACATTTCTGCCGACACGTCGCGTCGAGACACCGATGTTCTACGGGGGGCTTTCCGCCACGTTTTCGAAGTCCCAGAAGGGCAAGTTCCGGCGGGACATCCACTCGCTGTTGTCGGCAAGGGGCCTGAATGCATTCTGGATCTCCGGCCCGACGTTTTCCACGGGACGGTCTCTTGTGGAAACCGACATGATCGGTGATCTTCAGGATATTTCGCGTAAGTTTATGACGGGCCGATGGTTGCTTAACCTTCGCACGATGCGTGACAAACTGCGGAACGTGGGGATTACTTTCGGCACCTCGAAGTACAAGTTGGTTATGTCCGCGGCGATTTCGCGATACCAGGCAAGGGCTCGGAAACTGAGGTTGCCCGAGCCATTGTGTTATTTCGGCTATCATTGGGACATCGAGGCCGAAAAGGAACTTCAGGCCGAGGCCGCGGGACTTGCTCGCATGGGCGCCAAACTGGTGTTCCTTTGCACAGGCAGTTTTCTATCGAGGCTGGAAGTTGCTGAACGCAAGCGAATTCTGCAACCTTACGCAGCCCTGTTTGTCAGTGATGGTGTGGCCAATATGGGCGATCTGATAAAGGAATACAAGGCTCTGGGCTCCGACCGCTTGGTGCTCGTTTGGCAAACGGTACCCGAGCGATACGCCGTGGGCTTCCGCTCGGCCGCGCTGGGCGGAGACGGCGTCTATGTCGACGCCGTGATGCCGAGAGGTCCGGTATATGACGGTCTGGGCCGGCTTGGCGCGGGGTTCGCGGTGGCCGACGCGGACGGTTCGCTGATTGGCACGCTTGGTTCGCTGATCTTTCACCAAGGTGTGGACGATTTTACTCTGTGGAAGAAATGCGAGCAGTTGCTGGAAAAAGCCGACCGGACTGGAACTGACGTTGCCGGCCTGAGGGCGGTGATGGCTGAAATACAGCGTAAGGTCCTGGCCTTCAGTCCTCGCCCGATCAGCGGCGGACTGGTAGACAAAAACATAAATCCCATCCAGCTCGAGCAATGGCGGATGTCGCTTCTCGGTCAATTAGAGGCTCTTCAGGCCCGCCCGGTTGCCCGATAAGCTCGTTGGGTTTGGTGCGGCTTGGTCGCGGATAATAGCATGGGATGTCGTGGAATGAGTATTGATACCCAGCCGACTGATTCGAACGGTGCCCACGGGGGCGCGGGTTTATACCTGGCCGTGCTGGGGATGATGCTGGCGCTCTACGCGGTGACGACCCAGCACGGCCCGGCATGGCAGGACAGCGGGATATTCCAGTGGCGAATCCTGAATTTCGACCTTGCCGGGGAACTCGGGCTGGCACTTGCCCATCCGCTGCTGATCATGCTGGGAAAGGCGATGAGCTTCCTTCCATTCGGGTCGCCGGCGTTCAGGATGAACCTTCTCTCGGCCGTATGCGGGGCGGTAGCGACAGCCAATGTGGCGTTGCTTGTCCGCAGGCTGTCGCCGGATCGACCGGTTGCGGCCTGGTTGGCGGCGGGGTTTTTCGGCCTGGCGCATACGCCGTGGTGGCTTTCGACTATCTGCGAGAGCCAGATGGTCTTCGCGGCCTTGTTCACCCTCGAACTGCATGTGTTGGTCTCGCTGGTTCGCAGGCCGACAGGTGGCTTGGTCTTGCTGCTGGGGGTGGTTAACGGACTGACGCTGATGGCGCACAACCTTGCGCTTTTGAGCATGGCGGTTTATGGATTGGCAGTTCTTGCTTTTTGCCTGCGTGGTAAACTTCGATGGTTCGCCGTCGGGCTGCTGGCCATTGGATGGGTGGCTGGTTCGGCGGGGCTTTTGGCGCTTGTGGCGCGCGAGGCCGGGGCGATCGGGCTCATCCCGGCTATCAAGTCCGCCCTGTTCGGCCAGAGGTGGCAGGGCGATGTTCTGGGCGGTTCCGCAAGGGCGGTCAGAATGGGTGCCGCGTACATCGTATACAACTTCCCCAATGTCGCGCTGCCTCTTGCGGCCGTCGGGTTGTGGCGGTTCTGCCGCGGGCCGCTCAAGGCGTTTCGTTGGCCGATCTGCGGGTTGACTGCACTATACCTGGGATTCGCCATACGATACACGGTCGTCGATCAGTTCATGTTTTTCGTGCCGTTTTACGCGATGTTGGCCGTGCTGGCGGGCGTGGGACTGGGCAGCTTGCGAGATCGCACCTTTTCATGGCTTGCTCCGCTGGCGATGGCTAGCCTTTTGACAGGTCCTGTTCTGTACGCCGCCATGCCGTCGGTTGCCCGTTTGGCGAACCTGCCCGTGCCTGGCAGGAGCGACTTGCCTTTCCGCGATGCTGGGCGGTATTGGCTGTCTCCTTGGAAGGCCGGTGAGAATTCGGCCGGTCTGTTCGCGAGCAAGGCCCTTGCGAGCGTTCCTGTCGGCGGGATTGTCATTGCCGACAGCACGTCGCTTCCCCCTCTGCGATGGATTCAGCGGGTCGATGGCCTCGGCCGTGGCGTAAAACTTTTGACAGGGGCATCGCCGGAGATGGTTCCGCCCGGTGCGCCAAACGTATTTGCAGTCTCGGCGACACCGGGTTATTATCCGTCATGGCTTGCGAAGGCGGCCTTGCTGGAACGAAGTCCGGGTCAGGCGTTGTATAGCGTTACGTGGCGAAAGTCGGGTGGGCCACCGGACGACCGGCCCGGCGAGCGAGTTCCCGGCCCGGCCACGGTTCCATCCAGACTTTAGTCCGCGATACGAGGTAGCGATTCGTCCAAATGTCCGATGTCAAGTACACAGTGGTGGAAGTTCTGCAGGATAGATGGTGGGTCGCCTTGGCCGCCATGGTAGCCTCGTTGATCGCCACGCCGATCTTCAGGGCAGTGGCTTATCGCTTCAAGATTGTCGATCGCCCTGACGCCCTTCTCAAGCCTCACGGCCGGCCCGTGGCGTACCTTGGGGGCCTGGGCATATGGACCGGCATGATGATAGGCCTGGGCGGCTACCTTGCGTTCATGCCTGCCCTGAGTGTCGAGTGGGCCGGCGTTTTGCGCGATATTTCGCGGTTCAACATACTCAGTTTGCTCAACAACCACCTGTGGAATCTGCTGGGCATCATGTTTTCCAGTACGGTGATCATGATCGTCGGCTTGATGGACGACCTGAAAGACATCAGCCCCAAGCAGAAGATTTCCGGCCAGGTCCTTGCCGCAGGCATTCTGCTGGCCGGCGGGGTTGGTTTGCGTGTGGCCAAGATGCTGTTCACTTCGTTCGGTTTCGATCCGCCGAGTTGGCTTTATGTGCCGCTGAGCATTCTGCTATGCCTGGTTTTCATCATCGGTGCCTGCAATGCCACGAACCTGCTTGACGGCCTGGACGGTTTGTGCGGCGGGGTTACGGGTATCATCTCGCTGGGCTTTCTTGCGTTGGCGGTGTGGTTGGCGCTGAGGGAGAGCCATCTCGACATCGAGGGCCTTCGAATCGTACTTGCGCTGGCGGTGGCTGGGGCCGTGCTGGGATTCCTGCCGTACAACATCCCGCCCGCAAGTATCTTCATGGGCGATGCGGGAAGCATGCTCCTGGGTTTCTTCGTGGCGATCATGATGATCCTGTTTTGCCGCGAGGGCAACGCTCGCTGGCTGCTGGCTGCACTGGTCGTGTACTCCCTGCCCATACTCGATACCGGCCTGGCTCTCGTTCGGCGGTCACTGGCTGGCGTGAGCATCTTTGCCGGAGATCGAAGCCATCTGTATGACCAATTGGTCGATCGAGGTATGAGCGTAAAGAAGGTCGTCGCGCTGTTCTACATCCTTTCGCTCGTCGCTGCCGCACTGGCGGTTACCGTGGCCATTAAGCTTCGCTTCCGTTACGCCTTGGCTATCTACGTGGCGCTCTTTGCGGCCGTCTGGGTGATATTCTGGAAGGCCGGCATGATCCATCCAGAGTCGACCAAGCCGGATGCCCACGAATCCGATCTGCCGCCGACCGACAGGAGCGAGTAGGTCCCCAACGAATGCCTTCCAAAGACGAGAACACTGCTGTCCTGTCCATCGTTATCCCCGTTTACAACGAGCGCGACACGTGGCGAGAGTTGCTCGCACGTGTTCAGGGTGTCCGCATGCCGGACATCGGCCGGCAGATAATCCTTGTGGACGACGGCTCGACAGACGGCGCCGGCGAGCAGTTGCGGGAGTTTGCCGACGCCTGCGGTGACCAGGACCGTTGGCCTGGCGCGGGTGAGGTCTGCTGCAAGGTCGTTTTCCATGATCGAAACCGCGGAAAGGGCGCCGCTTTGCGGACGGGCTTCGCCTCGGCAGACGGAGACGTTGTCGTCGTCCAGGACGCCGATCTCGAATATGATCCGAGCGACTATCCGGGCCTCCTAGCACCTTTGCTGCGAGGCGAGGTGGACGTGGTTTATGGAACGCGATTTCCGCTCGGCAGCGGGCGAAAGGGATACCTGGGCAATTACCTGGCCAACAAACTGCTTACCTGGCTGTCGAACCTGACCACCGGCTTGAAGGTCTCGGACATGGAGACCTGTTACAAGATGTTTCGCAGCGATGTTTTGCGGCAACTCAGCCTGGAGCAGGACCGCTTCGGATTCGAGCCGGAAGTCACGGCAGGGATAGCCAGGCTGGATATCCGCATCGGCGAGATTCCCATCAGCTATCGCGGTCGAAGCCGCCAGGAAGGCAAGAAGATCGGCTGGAAAGACGGCGTCCAGGCTATTCGCTGCATTTTTCGCTACGGCCGACGCTCTCAGGGGCGGGCGAGGATGGTGGCGCTGAGGGCCTTGTCGGAACAAGACGATTGCCCCATGAATCGCCTCGGTTAATCCAAAATCCGCAATTGTGTCTTCTCTCTTCGATTCCCGATAAAGTAAATCGCTTCGCCAGGGCGATATAGATTATGAGGCGAGGGTCGTTTTGCGCCCTCATTTGACATGGACGTTTTGGAGTGGGTAAGATGCCCAAAGGTATGGAAATCCCCAACAGTATCGAGAGTGCCGGAATCGAGAGCCGAGAGGCGCTGCAGAGTTTTGCAGGCCGGCGTATTCACCTCATTGGCATCGGCGGTTCCGGCATGCGCGCGCTAGCGAACATGCTGATCGAGCGCAAGGCGATCATCAGCGGTTCAGACAACGCCGGCAGCGGCGCCATAGACCGCCTGCGCCAAGGCGGCGCCGACGTTCACGTCGGCCAGTGCCCAGAGAACATCCCCGAGCGGTGCGATCTTGTCGTGCGTTCCGCCGCCATTCACGACCAGAACCCCGAACTGCTGGCCGCCCGGACCCGCGGGGTGGAGGTCATCAAATACAGCCAGATGCTAGGCCGACTCATGGCAGAGCGGATCGGCATCGCCATTGCCGGCACGCACGGTAAGAGCACGACGTCGGCGGTGGTGGCTTACGTGCTTCACGCGGCGGGCATGGACCCCAGCTTCGTCATCGGCGCGACGGTGGAACAACTCGGCGGCCCCAGCGGGGTAGGCGCCGGCAGGCACTTTGTGGCTGAGGCGTGCGAGTTCGACCGCAGTTTCCTGAACCTTTGCCCGCGGTACGCGGCCATCCTGAACGTCGAGGAAGACCATCTCGACTGCTTCGCCGACCTCAACGCGATCGTCGAGGCCTTCAAGGCCTTCACGGCCCTGGTGCCCGCATCGGGCGCCATGATCGCCAACGGCGACGATCGAAAGGCCATCGAGGCCGTGCGGGTGGCCCAGTGCGAGGTCGAGACTTTCGGCCTGTCCGAAGGCTGCGCCTGGCGCGGCGTGGATGTCTCCGAACGTCACGGCTTGTACAGCGTAACGGTGGTGTTTAAGGGCGAGGAATTTTGCCGCCTGAATGTTCCCCTGCCGGGCCTGCACAATGTCTACAATTGCCTTGCCGCCACGGCCCTGCTGCATCATGCCGGGCTCACCGGCGAGCGGATCGCCGAACTGCTGCCGGGATTTGCCGGCGCGTACAGACGGATGACCCTCAAGGGCGAGGCCAACGGGATAACGGTGGTGGACGACTATGCCCACCACCCGACGGAGATCACCGCCACGCTGCGGGCTCTAAGGGACTTCTACCGCCCGCGCAGGTTGATATGTGTATTTCAGCCGCACCAGCACAGCCGGACCAGGTTTTTGCTGAAGGATTTTGCCAAGAGCTTCGCCGTTGCCGACGAGGTGGTTGTGCCGGATATATACTTCGTACGGGACAGCGACCTCGAGAAGGATTACATTTCTTCTGAGGATCTTGTGGCACAGATAAGGCTGCACGGCGGAACGGCAACGTACGTCAAGACCCTTGATATGATCGTCGAGCACCTGCGCCAGCGCCTCGGCGTCGGGGACCTCGTGGTGACAATGGGCGCAGGTAACATCTGGGAAGTTGCGGATGAAATTGTTTGCTGGCTTGGAAGAGATCGTTAAGCAGGACCACCCGTTGGGGCCGGAAACTTGGCTTCGCATAGGAGGTCCGGCCCAGTGGCTTATCGAACCGCATACGGTCGATCAGTTGCGCGACGTCGTCTGCCGGTGCCGGGCTGAGTCCGTACCCATTCGCGTTATGGGCAGGGGCGCCAACCTGCTCATCGACGACGCGGGTGTAAAGGGCGCGGTGATCCGCTTGCACAAGGGCGAATTTGCCCAGGTGGAACTGACCGACCAGGGCATCCGCGCATGGGCCGGGGCCGATATGGGCAAGCTCGTGCTGCGCTGCGTTCGCGAAGGCAGAAGCGGCCTCGAGGCGCTTACGGGCATTCCGGGCAGTATTGGTGGCTGCGTGCGGATGAATGCCGGCGGGGCCTTCGGCGATATCGGCAACACCATCGAGACCGTGGATGTCATGAGCGCCGACGGCGAGGTCTTCACCAGATACCGCGGCGACCTTGCCTTCGCGTATCGGTCGACCAATATCACCGCGCCGCTGATTCTGGGCGCCGAGTTCAAACTTGCCGAGGACGATCCGCACCGGATACTCAAGCAGGTCAAGCAGATCTGGATGTACAAGAAGAACACCCAGCCGTTGGGCAGCCGAAACGCCGGGTGCATCTTCAAGAATCCCCGAGGCTTGTCGGCTGGGGCATTGATCGATCGCGCGGGCCTCAAGGGCAAACGGGTCGGCGGGGCGCATGTTTCCCAGAAGCACGCAAACTTCATCCTTGCCGATACGGGCGCGCGGGCTAACGACGTGCTCAAACTCATCAATGTAATCCGCGAGACGGTCTACAAGAAAAACGAGGTGTACCTGGAACTGGAAATCGAGGTCTGGTAAATGGATTTCGCTCCCAAGGCCAAGGATGGCAGTCGGATGCAAAACGACTCCACAGACAGTGTGTTGGATATAACGGTCCTGATGGGCGGGCTGTCGAGCGAGCGGGATGTCTCGTTGCTCAGCGGCGAGGCCATCGCTGGCGCTCTCGAACGTCGGGGCCATAAAGTCTGCCGGGCAGATATCAATTCTACGGACACGACCGCGCTTGAACGCCCAGGCATCGACGTTGTTTTCATTGCCCTGCACGGCGAATTCGGCGAGTCCGGCGAGGTCCAGGAACTCTGCGAGAACGCACACCTGAACTATACCGGTTCCGGGGCGCGGGCCAGCGAATTGGCGATGGACAAGGCCGCCACCAAGCAGGCTGTCAAACGCGCCGGCGTGCTGACCCCCGATTGGATGATAATCGAAGAGTTTCACGAGCCGGCCCAGGTCGCCGAATGGTTGCCGCAACTCGACGTGCCGGTCGTGATAAAGCCCATCGATGGCGGATCGAGCGTGGACATAGTAATCGCTCGCACTCATGCCCAGCGCGATGAGGCCCTGGAAGCCTTGCTGGACAAGTACGGCCGGGTCATGCTGGAACGCTACGTGAACGGTCGCGAGTTGACGGTCGGCATACTCGGCGACCAGGCTCTGGACGTCCTCGAAATCCTCCCGGACGGCGAGTTTTACGATTACCGGGCCAAGTACGCCGACGATGCGGGCACGACCTACACTTTCGATCATGGTCTGGACGACAAGACCATCGAGACGCTCCAGGCAAACGCCCTGGCGACCCATCGCGTACTGGGCTGCCGCGACATGGCGCGCGTGGACTTCCGTCTGGGCGAAGACGGCGTCGGTTGGATGCTGGAAACCAATACAATCCCGGGCTTCACCAGCCACTCGCTGCTGCCAAAGGCGGCCGAGAGGGCCGGCATCGGGTTCGATGAACTTTGCGACCGAATCGCCAGGATGGCGATGGCGCGGACCGCGTGACGGAGGACGATAGAATCATGAGTAAGTCGCGAAAGAACATTCGAAAGTCCAAACCTCCGCGTCAGCCTTCGCGTTTTGGGCTGTGGTGGAAGAGCATGGATCCCGAAAAGCGCCACAGAGGCTTCATCGTCGCTGGCTGGACGCTGCTGGGCATACTGGCGGTCGTTGGAGTCGTAAGTGGGATGCAGGCGCTGCAGAAACGCGTTGTCGAGAAGCGTTATGCCGGTGCCGAGGGCGCGGCAGTTGTCCGCGTGACGAGCGTGCCGAGTTGGATGCCGACCTCGCTGGCAAAGGACATAACCGACACGATCACTCCATCCGGCGCGAGTCTGGCTGACACCGAACTGGCAGCCAGGGTGTACCAGCTCGCCCAATCCAACCCGATGATCCGCGAGGCCACCCGTGTCGAGGTCTGCCCGAACGTAGATCGTCCCGGCGGCGTGGTCGAGGTGGACCTGGAGTTCCGTCGGCCCTTCGCGCGGGTCCGGGTCGATGCGGATTATATCTACGTCGATGCCGAGGGCGTCTGCCTGCCGATTACGCAAGTGCCCATGTATGTCCTTTCGCTTCAGGACCGCCAGAAAGGCACCGTGCGGCAGATATGCTACCAGGCGCTGGGCGAGATACCCGAGCCCTGGCGGGCCTCGGCCAGGAAAATCCACTACGTTACCATCGACGGTGTGTGGACGACTCCGCCGCCGCCGGGATGGGACTGGCCCGCTAAGGACCTGGATGCCGGGCTGCGGCTGATCGAACTCGTCAGCGCCCGGCCTTACTATTCGCAGATCAGCGTCATCGACGTCCGCAACCACGGCCGTCGCATAACGCGCAACGAACCCGAACTTCGCATGTACGCTCAGATAGGGCGAGGCAGGCCCACGGACATACGCTTCGGGCGATTCCCCTATCCCGGCAGCGATGTCGTCGTAAGCCCGCAGCGTAAGATGTGGTACTTGGACGACTACACCTCCACCCACGGAGGCCGGCTTGCGGGAATTAACACCTACCTGGACCTGCGCTACGACAACCTTCATGTCAGTGTAAATTGATTTGGAAAAGGTGTAGGTAATAGGCATCCCAGATAACTCGTGGGCAACCCGACGCGTAGGAACGGATGAGAAGAAATGGGAACCCACGAAAACTAACAGGGATAAGGCCCACGCAATAATTGCGTGGGCTGTCCGCCCGGACACGAGATCTAACTGGGATTCGTATAACAAGTAGTGGGACGGGGCTTGTTGGGCACACAGGGACCTGCTTTGCCGATGGCTATAGATAATCCTTCCACACCCACCGCGGAATTACCACGCGGCTTGCTGGCAGCCGCATGGCGGGCCGGGGGGCTCGTGTACCTTGGCGTCTGCGTGCTGGCGCTGCTTACTGGGATGTTCCCCAACGCCATCTACCCGCCCCGGGGCGTCAACGCCGCGCCGCTGCCGGCCTTGCAGGCTCTGACGCTGGGCCAGGCGATGTTCATCCTCGTGGGCTGGCCCGTGCTGAGCATCTGGCGAACGCAACATAGGACCATTCGAAAATACGCTGCCGAGTCGATCATCGAGTCTGTCGCGTGGCTTGTTGTCACGGCGCCGCTATACCTCGCCGCCGCCTGGCTCGCTGACGCGACTGCCATCGACGTCGCTCGAAGTGTGCTTGTGTTGCTGACGCTCTGGCCGCTCGCATGGGCTGCCGGAGCGCTGATGCGGGCTGCCCCCTCGCTGCGCCCGGCCGTGCTCATCGCCATGCTCGTCCTGGCCGCAATGCCCGCGGTATGGTACATCTGGCGGGAGTTCCTCGGCATGATGCCCGCCGGGTGGCTCTGGGACCTCGGCCCCGCAACGTACATCTGGCAAACGGCTGCAAGCCGAACCCCCGACATCCTGCCCAGCCCCGCCTGGCCCCCGGCGGCGTGGCTCGCCGTCGCCGCGGCACTCTGGACGCTGGGCGCGCTGATTGGTCAAAAATCCCGATAGTTTGTCAAACCCCGATGTTCAGGAATCGTCAACGAGAGTGCGAATGATACTCACGAATTCGCGAGTCTTTGTCAGACGCTCGGAAACATCCTCAGCGGAAAAAGTTCTTGTTGGCAGGTAGTCGCCTTCCTGGCGATCCTCGAACAGTTTGTGATAGAAGCTTCCCCAAGCCTTATCAAGCCGGCCGGTCTTTATGAATGTACGTCGGAATTCCGAAAGCACGCCGGAGTGCCTCGCGAATTGCTTTCCATGCTCGTGCAGTAGGGCGGTGACCGCGTAGAAGCATGCGTAGTACGTCCTGTTGACGGCGAAAGTCTGATGGTCCGCCCTGAGTTCCAAATCTGCTGAAGCCAGCGCGTCGTCCGCCTTGGCCATCCATAGGGCGGTCAGTTTGGCCTGGTCTTCAGGTTGAGTCATATCTCGCACCCGTCCCGGTCTACTTCATGGCGGATCGGCAAGAGTCGCAACAGGCCGGTTTGCCACTCCTGCTCTGAGGCGACAACGGACGTGAGGGTCAGGTCGCTGGAAAGGCCCGCCTCAAAGACAAGCTCCGATATTTGACTCCGCAAGCCGCGAGTTACCGGGCAGGACGTAAGGACGAGCAGGTCGATGTCCGAATCTGCCTCGGCCGAGCCACGTGCCTTTGAGCCGAACAGTACGACCCGGTCGACCGGCAGGTCATGTTTGAGCCGGGCGGCGACCTTCCGGAGAACTGCGCGTTCGTTTGCGTCGAGATGGATTCGCTCGAGCGTCTTCATGGTTGCCGATCACTGGTGCAATGAACCAAACATTATGATACACGCAACTTGTGGGCCTGACAAGACCGGGCTGGAAAGCTCTATCTGCCATCGGCCTATTCGTCCAGCGTTGCGGCACAGGTTGCGGCACCTGTGACGGCATACGCGAACGCCGGCTGGCCCCGCAGGGGCGGGCTGGGCTAACCACCTTGTCGCGCCGACGGTCCGCTCGCAGTCTTGCTCTGCCTCTCGCAGGTTCCATCACTCCGGATCACCCACTCCATATCACGGGATACTTCGTTGACTCTGACAGCATCGGGGGCTTCATTGGGTGTTCCCTTCTTTGCCTTCAGAATCCTCGGTTG
>Ga0307990_1003090_pt1 | contig 12925 bp, 4 predicted proteins | sample EllFjometagen129_FD_203168 | JGI IMG/M metagenome (GOLD analysis project Ga0307990, IMG submission 203168) | Marine microbial communities from Ellis Fjord, Antarctic Ocean - #129 | ecosystem: Environmental > Aquatic > Marine > Unclassified | place: Southern Ocean | collected 2014-10-08
CTTTCACAATTCGGGTTCTGTCAAGCTCAGCGCGCAGTTGCCTGATGACGCGCTGATGCTGGATAATACCCGGCGGACGGTGGCCAATATCCGTGAGCGGGTTTCCATATTATGTGTTGAAGGCAAATCCTATGGTAACAGCCTTGAGAGCTTTATTGCCAAGGCGTTGCGTACCCGCGGGGTTGCCTCCAGTAAAGAGAATTTCAAGGTGCGTTCGGTTTCATGGCTCTCGCTTCCCTCTCAGGATCTGAACAAATTTGATATTGTCATTCTCTCGGATGTTCCGGAGATCACCTCACAACAGGCGGATCAGCTCAAAGAGTATGTTAAAAAAGGGAATGGCCTGATTTGGTTTGGCGGCGAAAACCTGAAGGTTGCCGAATGGAATAAATGCTCCGCCCGGAATGGTGATTCTTTGCTGCCTGCCATTATCGGAGAGATTGTGAAGGTCAGTGATGAAATGGGTGTTGGCCGACCGCTGGATCCGCTTCTGCCTGAGCATCCCGTCTGCCGTCCACTGCGTTCGCTGCCCAATGATCTGCTCAGCGAAACACAGTTTCAGAGGTTGCTGGATGTCAAACCGCTGCCTGCCAGTTCGGTTGTATTGAACCTTTCGGGAAGTATTTCATCGGTACTGATTGAACAGAGTATCGGACGGGGCCATGTTTTCATGTTCACGACCTCGGCCAACCCCACCTGGAATAATATGGCGTTGACACCGGTATTTCCGATGCTTATGCAGCAGATGGTAACCTATCTGACCGGTCGTGAATTTGAAAAATCGCGATTGGTCGGCAGCTCGTTGTCACTCTCCTATCCCGACCGGCCGGATGCCAACGATGGTGTATTTGAGACACCTTCGGATGAGATAATCAAAGTTCCTGTTCGTCAGCATGGCAATCAGTATGTGGCCTTTCTTGAGCATGCGCACGAATCCGGTTTTTATATTGCACGGGTGAGTGTGCAGTCGCCTGGAATGCCGATCGCTGTCAATGTCGATACGCATGAGTCCGATGTGCGTTGTCTGGACCCCGCTGAAGCTCAAAGCACTTTTGCCGAGAGCGGGATTGTCGTTGCACAATCCACAACCGATTTTATTGAAGATGTCCGTACGGGATATGAATACTGGCGTCTGTTGATGGCAGCTGCTCTGGCGGCCCTGATTCTAGAGAGCCTGCTTGCATCCAATATCTTCAAAAGGAAGAAATCAAAACTAGGATCTCCCCTGCAAAACCTCGGTCAAAGCAGAGGAGCTATAAAATGATGGCACTATTTTCTAAAGGCACAGAGATTGAAGAATTTCTTTTTGCGCGCCCCTTGCTAGTCAGTATATGGGTGCTTATCATTGCAGCGGTTATTGCGCTGACTTATTTGCTCTATCGTCGCGAACGGGGACTCAAGCTGGGTCTGCGTATATCTCTGATCATAGCGCGAATTGCAATAATACTGCTGGTTGTGGCAGCCCTTTTTGAACCGACAGTTGCGCTGAAAGAGAGTCGTGAAGAGAAACGATCTTTGGCGGTACTCATTGATTCCTCACAAAGTATGTCAGTCCGCGACCAGCGAAAACGGGCAGAAGATGTCAACGAAGCAGCAGTTGCTCTGGGCTTTATTCCGTTGAAGAAGATCGATGAATCCGATAAAACTGCCTCCGAGCTGAATACCAAACAGCGCAATGCCATAGCGGCCGCTTCGCGTCTGGACCTGGCCAAGGGGCTGCTTTCAAAAGCTGCCGCACCTCTTTTTAAAGCTCTCAGTGCCGAGCTGGATATTCACTATTATAACTTTGGCCGGTCAATCGAGATGCTTGGTGATGGAAACAGCGATGTGGGTAATGAGATTGCAAAGCTGAAGGCGATCGGATCGGGTACAGAGCTGGCCGACTCTATCAGCGAGGTGGCAGATACATATCGAGGCAACTCACTCTCCGGGATTATTTTGCTGAGTGATGGAATTGAAACCGGCTCGCGTCAACCAGAAGCTGTGGCCCATGATCTGGGTCTAAGAGGAATTCCTATATACACCCTGCCCACTGGAATTCCTGATCCTGATGACATCTCTATTCGTAATGTGATCGTTCAGGATGTTGCTTTTGTCGGTGATACAGTACCCGTCAGAGTGCAGATCAGCTCGAGGGGTTATGAGAAACGCAGTACGGAGCTGATCGTTCACTTCAACGAAAAAGTGGTGGCACGCCAGGAGGTCATCCTGGAGGGCGGTGTGCAATATGTGGACCTATCTTTTGATGCGCATGTCAGATTAAAGGGGGCGGTGGTTCTTGAGATTGAAATTGAACCTTTTATCGATGAGTCCAGCGCTGAGAACAACCGAGTTGCAAAGAGTGTGCGGATCGTAAACGAAAAGATCAATGTGCTCTGCATCGAAGGCAGTGCCCGTTGGGAGTTTCGTTATCTGCGGGCCATTCTTAAGCGGGATCCCCGCATCAACGCCACCTTTATTGCCACCCGGGCCGGCAATGATCTAGCCATGCAGTCCTCCGAATACATTGCCCGTTTTCCGGAAGACCCTGAAGATGCCTTCAAATATGACCTTGTTGTTTTAGGTGATGTTAATTCAACCTTTTTCACTCCAGGCGAGTTTTCGCGGTTGGAAGAGCTGGTGCGTGATCGGGGTGGCTCGTTGCTGATGCTGGCCGGCACGAAATATTCCCCGTGCAGTTATGAAGGAACTACAGTTGAGCACATGCTTCCAGTTAAATTCACTGCAAAAGCCAAATGGGAGGATGTGGCCAAAAACGTACATCCCGTGCTTACCCCTGAAGGACGAAGCAGTCTGGTTCTGACCCTGGAAACTAATCGTGACAAGAATGACAGAATATGGAGTCATGTTTCGCCCATGGATCATCTACCGCCATTATTGGCACCTCGTCCCGGTGCCGTTGTACTGGCGGAACTATCAGACTCCGGTTCCCGGATAGGTTCTTATCCGCTGATTTCCTGGCAGCGTTACGGCACCGGCAAATGTATGCTTATGGCGACCGACAGGCTTTGGCGCTTACGCTTCAGAACGGGTGACAAATATCACTGGCGCGTCTGGTCTCAGTGCATTCAGTTTCTGACGCTATCGCGTCTGATGGGGGAGCATAAACAGATCCGCATGGAAACTGACTGTGTCAGCTACGCGGTGGGAGATCAGGCCCGAATTTATGCAGAGGTGCTTGATGAGGGTTATGAGCCCGTACTTCAGGAGAGATACGATATCTATGTTGGAGCAGTGAGTGAAGAGAGTGAAGAAGATGATAATAATGCCCGTGTCAGCCTGCGCCCGGACTCTACCAGACCCGGACTATATGTCGGCTACTTTACACCACCCGGTTCCGGTCGCTACCGTATTCAAGCTGGTGAAGATGATATTGACTATGCCAATACTATCGAGTTTCAGGTAGCTGATATTAAACCCGAAATGGCGAATACCGATATGCAGATTGAGCGTCTGCAAAGAATAGCCAAGCTCTCCGGTGGCAAGTGCCTGAAGCCTTCACAAGTTCAAGAGCTGGCCGCCTGTCTTAATAAAAGTCCGTATCAAACCACCATCCACAGGGATAAATCCCTGTTTGATAATTGGTTATTTATCATACTTATTGTAGGTTTGACGGGTTTTGAATGGATTGTTCGAAGGAGATGTGATCTGCTGTGATGGAAACTATGAAACCGGTAAAATTATTTTCCTGCCTGAGTGCTGTACACCAGCGCGGACAGATATTGAACCTGCTGACAGGGCTGCTGGCCCTGATAACATGGGTACTTGTTTTTTTTCTGGCAGTCTTTGCTGTCGACTGGCTGATACATATCTTTATGCCAGGGCGTGTCATTATTCTTGCTCTGCTGATAGGTACCGCACTCTATAGAGGCTGGCGAAATGGCTGGCAGTACTTCCGCATCTTAAGTTTTGCGCATAGCGCACTGAAAGTGGAAAACCACTACAATAACCTTGAGAGTCTTCTGGTTACAGGCGTGCAGTTGTATGCTCACAAAGCTTCATCCGGAACATCCGAATCGATGGCTGAACTCTCCATCAAAAGGGCAGACGAAGCCGTCGTGACACTGAAAGCCAGAGCGGTTGTTCCCTATAAAAAGTTACATAAACCAGCTTTTATATCAGCGCTGCTATGTGCGCTGATTTGCGTTATGGCATACATAAACACCCCTGTTCTAATGGCGGGGATAGCACGTGTTTTTACTCCCTGGCGGGCGGTAACCTATCCCACGCGTACATATATCGAACTGGCCGACAAGGATATCAGCGTCAAAGAGGGTGATCCAGTCCAGATTCTGGCACACATTAAGGGTGAGATTCCCGGTAGTGCCAGGCTCTCTCTGCGTACCGGCAAGGGTAAGCCTCGCAAACGGAAGCTGGAGGTCGTCAATGCTACATGTAAATACAAGATGGCCGCAGCTTTTCGCAGCTTTGACTACTCCATCCGTGCCGGAGATGCAGATAGCGATTGGCATACGGTCAACGTTATTTCTTCTCCGCGGGTAGCAAAAACCCGGATTCGCCTGGTTTACCCGGAGTATATGAAAAGGGCACCGGAAACAATGGAAGCGATGACGCTGGCAGTTGCAGAGGGAACCGGCATCGAATGGAAGTTACAACTGGATTCTCCTGTCAGCAGTGCAACTTTTAAGATCGAGGGGGGCGAGCCAGTTTTGCTGGAACTCAGTGATGATGGCCTTACTCTGCGACATAAAATGGAAGCCAGTGCCTCTGGTGCCTACTCATTTGCATGGGTGGAGAAGAAACACAATTTCAGTTTCAGCAGCGCAAAACACTATTTGCAGGTTGCGCCGGATCAACCACCCCGGATTGAAATCAGCTCTCCCCAAAAGAATCTCTTTGCCACTGTGGGTCGTAAACTGGAGATTGCGTATCGCGGCCGGGATGATCACGGCATAGGGAATGCAAAGATCATATATCGTCAGAACAATGCTGCTGAGAGAGAGGTCCCATTTGCCTCTAAGATGTCAGAGGGCCGTAGTGTTCAACAGATCGACTGGGATTATCGGGAAGTTTTAAAGGAACTGAATGTTGGCGATAGTGTCACGTTTGCAATCGAGGTCAGCGATTTGTATCCGCCGCCTGATGGTCCGCACATCGTTCGCTCTGAATTCCGCCGCGTATCATTTTTATCAAGAGAGGATTATCTGCTGAAAGTCAGTGAACAGAAAGAACGTTTACTCTCGCAGCTTCGCACTGTTTATCGACAGGAGCGTGCCGCCTACGATGTGATCAGGAATCTTGATCCGGCAGATGATGCATTCGAGCAGATCTGCTTTCTGGAATCCTCCAGGCAGGATATTCTGACAGAACGTATCATTACGCTCAACACAAGCATTCGTGCTTTATTGGATGACCTGATTGCAAATAATATCACAGATGAAGCCGAATTTAGCGGCCTTAAGAAATTGCAGACAAGCTTAGAGGAGATCTCCAGAAATCATATCAGCCAGGCTGCTTCACAGCTGAGAGACCTGGGGCCATCTGTCAATAGCGATGCACAGGATGTTGCGAAGACTGCCGATACAATCAATACAGCAGCCCGTGAATTAGGGAGCCTTGTGCTGCAGCTGGGCGTGAATCAGGCCATGGAGGTATTTGCCCGGGAACTGCATGTAATCGCCCAGACACAGAGCGCCCTGCGATTGAAAACTCTGGAGTCGCAGGGCGAAACCAGCGCTCTGTCAACCAGACAGGTACAACTTGCCAAATGGCTCAAAAGACTCCTGACCGAACTGAGCGGAAATCGTGACTACTCAAAATCGCCTCTCATTATTGTGCGTCTCTCAAGAATGGTTAAAGATCTGCGTAATGCCGGGATTGATCCATCCATGCTGCTAGTTGCAGAGCTGCTGGAGAGTGAAAAACGTGCCGAGGCCGCACTTTTGCAAGGAGAGATCATATCGTCTATATTTGAGTTGGAATGCAAAATCCGCGTGGGTTCTGAGTACGAAGCTCTGCTAAATGCCCGTGACATCTTCAGTTCCTGTATAAACGAGCTGAATCGGATTGCTCTTGACAATGAGCCGCTGACAGCCGAACAATTCAAAACCCGGCGAGTGGAAATCAGAGATCAGTTAGCTGGCCTGTACCGGAGTGTACGCCTGCTGATCATGCCCTTTATAACCGCACCGCTACCTGATCTGCTGGATGATAAACCTGCAGAAATTCCGCTGGCTGAGGAGATGATGGTTTCGGCTCAGGGCTCTCTGCAGAGTGCCATTGAATCGATCAAGGCTGGCAAGCGGGCGTTATCCGGTTCGCAACAGAAAAATACGGCAGATGCTTTTGTGAAGCTCAATCAAGTCATAGAAACTCGGTTGGAAGAGATCACAAGGACCTCGCGTTACGCTGGTAATTTCGGAGCATCATTGGAGCAGTCAACCCACATCAGGGAGTTGTTGGCAAGCCAGATGAGACTGACTGAAAAAACGGAAGATGCGGAATATGATGAAACCAGTGGTGTTTATCTGGCTCCATCCCAACTGCACCTCAGCAAAGAGGTGCTCAGGGTTCGAAGCAGCATGGAGAGAAAGAACAGGAATAAGAGCTCCTCCAATAAAATGGTTGCACCAATGTTGAAGATGATGCAGGATGCATCGGACGCGATGATAAAAGCACATCCGGCGCTGGAGGCAAACAAGCTGGGCGATGCACTTGCGCATCAGGACATTGCTTTGAATACACTGCAAAAAGCAATTTCATTTTCCAGCCATGAGGCCAGCGGCTGGCTCGGTTTGGCAAATTTGCTTATGACGACCGAAGGTGTCGCGCTGCCGGCAAGGTTTATGAAGGATATTGTCGCCGAACAGAGAGATCTGATTGGAGAGACAAAGCAGAGCACACCTGAGAGCAGAAAACAACTTCTGGCTGTACAGCAGAATCTTGGACGTGCGGTTTTTGATGTAAGTATGCTTATGGAAGGTACCGGTTCTGCATTGGATTTCGAGCAGGCGATGATCTTCGCCGGCTCTGATATGGGTTTATCCGCCTTGAAACTTGAGAGTGGCGAGATCCCGGCAGCAATGCGAGCCCAGGCACAGGCGGCCGAATCGGTGGCTGATCTAAACAATCAGATTAATACATCTGAGAAACAGTTCTATTACTTCGTGACCGTTCTGGAATTTCTGCAGGAGATGCACACTGATGGAGTCGTTACTCATAGCAAGCTCAATAAATTACGTGATAACCTGGAGAGCGCAGAGGATAATAACAATCAGATTTACCTGGAAAGACTGCGTGCGGTGCAGCTTGAGTCTAAGACGATCAGTGATCTTCTTTTCAGTGCCACCGGCAGGGAGGATTATACCAAAGCGCAGCAGTCGTTGATCAGAGCTGTGAAGGAATTAGATGCCGGTCAACGCGAAGCATCGCTGGCTGAGATGAGTTCCGCCGGAGATTTGTTAAATCAGAATCTGGAAGAGTTAAGAGAGCTGATCGCTAATATCGGCTTTATCCCCGATGTACTTCCGATGGAAGCACCTCCGGAATATAATGTCATGCTTGATATGGTATCTCTGTTGATTCATCAGCGCGATCTTTCAATTCGAATATATAAGGACAAAGCAGATGAATTGACCGATTATGTGTCGGCTCTGAACGAAATTGAAGAGAGCGCCGGAGAGCTTACCCAATCGACTGGAGAGCATGCATTTATGGTCGGGTCCCACAAGTTTATAACTGAAGCATTAAGCCATCTTAAAAACGGAGCACCTATCGAAGCATATAAAAAACTGCAGCACTCCGAGACATTGCTGCGCCAGTGTATTCTAGAATATGCGCTCTATTATATTGAAATTAAGCGACCCCGTGGCGGCAAGAAAAAGAAGAAGGGCAAGTCGGGTATCGTTAATATGTTCAAGATGTCCAATAAGCTTAAGTCTGCTTATGATAAAAACTGGGGTGGCGTTGAAGGAGAAGATCCCAGGAGCGGGCGTGCAGAATGGGAAGTTCTGGGACGTCGTGACAGGGCCGCCCTGAATGAAAACTTTGTAAGGGAACTACCCCTTGAGTATCGAGAGTTTCTTAAGAACTATTACGAGAGGCTGACACAATGATGATTGCCACTATTAAAAAGATTACACTCCTGTCCATAGCGTGCTTTTTAAGCGCCCCCATGATGGTTACAGACGCGAGTGCCGAAACGGATAAGACCCCGGATCCAAACGTAACAAAGATCAGCACGATGAAACTTGCAAAAAAGTTAGTCAAAGAAGATGGATCACCGGAAATGACCGAAGAGGCATCTAAAGCGATCGATAATGGACTCAAGTACCTGTTGACCATTCAACAAAAGAATGGGTCCTGGAACGACGGACGGGGCAATTTTGAGATGGCCAGTACGTCGTTGGCCTTAATGTCCTTCATGGTAAAAGGTGAATTCCCCGGCTACGGTGAAAATGCCGAGGCATTGGATCGTGCTAAGGACTGGCTGCTGAAACAGGCCAAGTCAGTGGCTGACGGTTATCTTGGTAAGAGTATGTATGAGCATGGATTGGCCACATTGGCTCTCTCAGAGATGTGGGGTATGACCAAGGGTGACAAGGACGATCAAGATATCCAGAAAGCATTGGAGGCTGCCACCAGCGTGATTCTACGCTCGCAGAATGTGGGTGGCGGCTGGCGTTATCAACCTTCGCCTGATGCTGGTCAGGATACCTCGGTTACCGTTATGGTTTTCATAGCTCTGGCTTCAGCACGTCAGGCGGGCATCATGGTTCCGGATGAAGCTATTCAGAGAGTGGTTAGCTATCTTGAAGGTGCGCAGGATCAGGCTAGTGGTGGTTTCAGTTACGCTCCCACCGGCAAGGGTGTCTCAGTTGCCTGCAGTGGCGGTGGGCTCTATGCGGCTCAGCTCTGCGGCGAACGTGACTCGCAGATGGTCAAAGCGGCCATCAACTACGTCAGCAATCTGCCGGACAGCACCTTCCTTAAAACTGGTCATTACTATTATACTCATTACTACGCTATCCAGGCAATGGTTCAATCCGGTGACAAGGAGTATGCCGAGTGGTATCCTAAAATCAGGGATGCCCTTATAGATAAACAGGCAAAAAACGGGTCATGGGCCCCGGAAAGAGCCGGGACGGCCCAAGCCACCACGATGGCCGTTCTTATCCTTGGAACTCCACATCGGTTTATTCCGATCTATCAGAGATGATGAAGAGAGTGCTGAAGGATGAGTTGAGAGTTGAGAGTTGAGAGTTGAGAGTTGAGAGTTGAGAGTTGAGAGTTGAGAGTTGAGAGTTGAGAGTTGAGAGTTGAGAGTTGAGAGTTGGGAGTTGGGAGTTGGTTCAGGGTTCAAGGGTTCAAGGGTTCAGGCGGCTTCAGACTGATAGCGTTATGGGCTGAATGTCTTTATTCTTTGTTTTCGATTCAGTCGATTTTTTCGATTCAGTCGATTCCCTCGACAAAGCGGAGGTGCCTGGGCATCCATCTCATAGCGTTGGACGTACTTTTATTGGTTCAGTACGTCCATCGCTATGAGGTGGATGCAAACGTTAAGTCAAAAGCTGCGTTCAGTTGATAGTGGTTGATTGGAGATCCGCTTCGCTTCATGCCGAGCCCGTTTTCGTCTAAAGGCTACGTCGTGATAAACTGGGTCTCAGCGTTCCCAGGTGTTCGGGGTTAGTTGTGGGGAACGTAGATAGAAAGATTATTGTAATGCGCTTTTATTATTTAATCATGATGCTCTTGCCGGGGTTGGTCCCGGTGCAGTCATCCCTTGCCCAGAAACAAGCGGCTTCGGCTGCCGGGATTTCGGAAAGCTCGATTGTCACTCTGCAAACAGAGTTCGACATCACGGTCGAAATCGAATCGACTATGGAACGGCGGCGGCTTTTGAAGCGGGTTGTCCGCAGTGCACAATCGCTACTGAAAGAACATCCGCAAGCACGCAATCGTTTTCAGGTTTTTGGAGTCATTTTTCAAACCCAGAAAGAGCTGATGATCCTCAAGAATGACAGTCATAATCAGGAGGCTCTACTGGGAACCTGTAAAAAATTGATGGATGCACCTGATGAGTATGCAGTTGAGCGCATCGAACCGGAGGTGCTTCTGCTGCAGCTGGAACTTGACCGCAAAGGAGCCACCGAGCATGAACAGGCGGTGAGCATAGCTAAGTTAGCTGACAGCTATCGTGATACGCCGGCGGAGGAGGATAGCCTGATCATTGCCTCGGAGCTGGCCTTTAATCTTGGGCAGGCTGATCTGCTGAGCGCAATGCGCTATACCCTCTCGCGAAAATTCAGGGAGAGCGCGAAGGCGATTGGATTTCTTAAAGACCGATTTGCCTCCAAAAGCTCCAGTCTGCTATTCCGCGGTCGTTTTAAGCGGGAAGATGGAGAAACGCTTGTTTTGCCGATCGACCGGGCCGGTCATGTTTATCTGACCTGCTTCTGGTCGCAGGGGACACGCGATCTTAAACAGAAACTTAGTGCTATTAAAGATCTACAGCAGAAATATCCGGGGAGGTTCGAGGTGCTTAGCTTCAATCTTGACGAGTTGTCAGATGCGGGTAAGAGCACACTGGATGCATGTGGTCTGGATTGGACTCCTCTGCATCTTCAGGACGGCAGTAACAATCAACTTTTTCGTGCCTGTGGATCTGACTCCAGCTTTCTGATCCGGATAGTAAATGCCAATGGTTATATTATTCTTACTCCGATCAGAGCCGTCCCCGACAGGTTTGGCAGGGTTTTTGGACCGGAGGAGTACCTGAATATCACTATGGACAAAGCGCGTTTTATGTCGTTGACCCAGACCGTCAGAATCGGCGACTTTCTTGTTCAGGATTATTCCAGGCCGCTTGAGCGTAATCTCCCGCCGCATTGGGAAAAGGGAGCTCTGCCTGCTGAAAGCCTGCGTGCCATCCAAACTTGTTTTATTGCGCCTCCCATGCGTTACCGCCTGACCAAAGAGCAGGCTATTAAGAACTATACAAAGGCGGCTGGTTTATGCGCCGACTTAATCGCACAACACCCCGACTCCAGTCATCTCTGGTTTGTGTATAACCGCAGGATAATAGCTCTGCTGGGAGTGTGGAATCTCAGCGGAGAACCGAAGTATCTTAAGGAGGCGCTGGCAGCATCCAGCGCTGTTCTGACGGAGGAAATCCCTCGTCAAGCGCAGGTTGTGCCCAGGTTCTGTCTGGCCAAAGAGGCCTTGCGCCAGGTAGATGCTGATTCTGAAGCCATTTTGGCGGAGTTTATCAACGCCACAGGGGAGGATAAGGCCTGTGCGCTATCTATTGCTGCGGCAACAGTTCTGAGTCTGGATGCCAGTTCGCCTGTGCTATACCATAAGTTCAGCGAAAGGCTTTTGGATGAGCAGATGGATAACCCCCGGGTATGGCCTCTGAGAGCATACTTTTTCAATAAATTTGTTGCCGGCAGGTTATTCAGGGGCAATTACTATGGCTCTGAGGCAAGGGTTTTCTACGGTTTCAGAGAGTGGCAGAAGAACACTGAAATACAACCGCGAAAGTTCTTAATCAAACTTTTGAATCTAAAGGGGGAGCCGATGGCATTTCCCCATAGCGACAGCGATAAGAGCAATGTTGTTGTTTTTATGGATCTGCCCGCAGATGAAATCAGCGTCAATCTGCAGATAGATTTTGTGAAGCGGTTGGATGCACTCGCAAAATCTCATATACACAAAAATGTAAACTTTGTCGTGGCATTTGTTAGCGACGATTTGGCGGCAGTTCAGGCGCTGGTGAAAAAAAACAATTGGAGCGTAGAGCGCATTGCCATGGTGCCGGATGGTCTCAAAAATCCACATCTAGTGCGACTGGGTGTCTTTCTTGCGGATCAGAGGCCCAACACCTTTATTGTGGCGCATGATGGGACAATCATATGGTCAATGTCAGGCATGTATCAAATGTCCACCGGTGTAAATGCTATAACCGGAACTGTACGGGAAAAGATTCAAAAGCATGATCTGACAATTGGGCAACTCGCATTGGAGCAGGGCAGCTATGAAAAGGCTTTGCGAATCTTTACGGGCACGTTTCCTCCTAATCCTCGTGCGCCCTTGACGCTGAAGAATGCTCTGCGTCTGGGAAGAGCCAGGGCGCATATGGGACTGGATAAATGGCCAACCGCTTTGCAGGATTTCAATGCGATTATTGCTGAGCATACGCAGGATGCGATCCGTAACCCATGTGCCTGTTACAGCCTGGCTCGAAAGCTGAGGGCGCGCACCGACCTGCTGGAGCAGCTGGGAAAATACGCAGAAGCCACTGCCGACCGAAAACGTGCTGAACACCTGGACTGTCACCGCGGTGGCAAGGTCAGGTTCAACCCGAACAGGTTCGAGCAGGAGCTTTTCAACAGAGTGGATGGATATATATACAGTAAAGAGTGGAAAGCTGCGTATGATTATGTTAATGAAATTATTGTGCATGGCAAGGATGGCCGACAGGCAGAGCGGGAAGTGATGGCAGGATGGCTGCGCGAGCGGGCCGAGATATTGAGACAGCTTGGAGAAACGGAGAAGGTACAGCAGGATCTTCAGTGGTCAGAGGCCTTGACTAAGGGGATTAAGTCGAATGCGTCAGCAAGTGGAGCAGAACCCCGCGATAAACTGAACCCTCGGCGATATGTAGATGTTGTAACCTAACGCAGCAGATCCGCAACCAAAGGGAATTTGAGTGATATGCGAAAGCTTTACTCACTCTTTTAAAAGGCCGACCCCGTCGGCTTTATGTGCGACGGGGTCGCACATTTAAGAGCGCAGACGGGTCTAAAAAATCTTTCGCAAGTTGCGTGGCGGGGTCAAGGCCCCCGCCCTACAGATTTACAGAGATCAAAGCCTTTGCTGTAGCTGAGGTCCTTGCATGCCAAGCCGTAGCCCCGTCTTGCGGGGCGTAGGCTGGACCTCGGAAGCGTTACCCACATAAAAGTCG
>Ga0307990_1003091_pt1 | contig 12922 bp, 24 predicted proteins | sample EllFjometagen129_FD_203168 | JGI IMG/M metagenome (GOLD analysis project Ga0307990, IMG submission 203168) | Marine microbial communities from Ellis Fjord, Antarctic Ocean - #129 | ecosystem: Environmental > Aquatic > Marine > Unclassified | place: Southern Ocean | collected 2014-10-08
TTTCCAGGTAGATCCCGTAATCACCACCTTCAAAATCATTTGAAGCCACATCCTCTATATCTGATCTCAAAAAGTAAGCGCCGATTGTATTGTCTTCAATATTTTTACTTGACTAATTATTAGTAGGCCGATATAAAACATTGAAAACATAAATTTACAACTTAAACGCAAACGGTAAAAAAATAAGGAGGTCAAAAAATGACACCCCGAGAACGAAAGGCCCTGATGATTATGAAAGACGTCAAAGCCGTGGACATTGCCAAGTGGCTTGGCGTTACACCAACCTGTGTCTACCTGGTACGCGCCGGTCGCGGCCGGTCCGCCCGGGTGGAAAATGAGCTGGCCAAACGTTGCGGTACTACCCGTGGCAGAATGTTTCCGGCGGTCGCATCGGCCGCCTGATCACTGGCTTATCACCCGTACCGACTACACGGTATATTAAAAAAAACACAAATTTGCAAACATTATAAAAAAGGAGGCGCGTCATGGCTAAGATATCGGCAATAAATCCATGGCGCCTGTGCATACACCGGCATCCGGTCTGTTCTTCCAGCTTACCTACTCCTCTTCATACCATTTACTTTGTTATACGTCGACAATCTGCCGGGATCAATGTGAAATCCTGTGTTTTTTTTGACGTGCCGCCGTCTCTTTTACGTCCATTCGGCCTGCCGGTTTTGACGGCGGGAAACCAAAAGGAGGGCGCCATCATGTCCAGAAAACGGAACAAAATAGACCCCAATCAGATGACATTAGACCTTCGATGGGAGCGACAGGTGACCAACCTGGTCAGTGACACCCGGCAAATCCAGGATGCCCTGGCAGCCCGGCCGGCAACCCTGGCGGAAAATGATTTTGAGGCGTGCATTGCCGTGGCTGCGGCGGCCAAACGGGCCATTGACCATTCCGGGTTGTCCCGGGACCAGGTGGTGGACCGGATCAACCGGTATTTCAGGCGCACCGATGACGGTGCCAGAACAGACCCTCCAGGATGTTTCAAACCCCTGTCAAAGCACATGATGGACAAGTATCTGAGCCAGCCCACCGAATACAAGCTCCCCGCCTATCTTTTATATGCCATGCATTACGTCACCGGCTCCCTGGAACCGGCCCGGATGCTGGTGGAGGCCGAGGGCGGGGCCGTGGTGACGGCGGTGGAAAAACGGCGCCTGCACCTGGTGCGCCTGCAGGATTACATGGGGGAAGCCAAGCGCCTGGAAGGCGAATTAAAGAAGAGTATGCGGGTGGTTTAAGCCCATGTCATCGAATAAATTAACAAAAGTTAATAACCGACAACCAAAGATGTGTCAAGGAGGCTGATATGAAACGGGTGTGTGCATGGTGCGGAATTGTGATGGACCCCGGAACGGCCGGTGACCCCCGGGTATCCCACGGCATGTGCCGTGACTGTCATAAAAAGGTGAAAGTTGAACTCGCGGCCCTGGCCGCCGGGAAAACGGCCCAAAAAGAAACGGAGGCGCGTATATGACCACGTATCAGCGCCTCAAGGTGATTGATAAAACCCTTGATATACTGGAGTTCCTGTCCAACCAGGCCGTGCCAACAGCCGGGGCCGATGTGGCCCGGGGTGTGAACCTGTCCAAGGGCACGGTCATGTGTCATCTGGCTACCCTGGCAGATCGGGGTATCGTGGCCAAAGTGGGGGACGCCTGGCAACTAGGTATGGGCCTGGCTCTTTACTGGGCCAGGGTAAAAACAGACCGGGAACGGAAGATTGCGGCACTTAACAACGATTTAACGGCACTTAAAATGGGAGGACGATAAGAAATGACAACAAATGCTAATGTTGCAGCGGCAAATGAAATTTATAACATCGCCAGGAAGGATGCGGACAATGACATGACCGCGCTTAACGGAGAGGTTGAGGCCCTGCAGTACGAAGCCCATGCCCTGGGCATTCTGCAAAAGATCAAATACGACCAGAAGCACAACGAGATGCTCAAATATGTGGTGCTCTTCCGGGTAAAGGAAAACAAAGCCTATAAAAAGGGCGGAATGAGTTGGGCGGAATTTTGTGAATCTGTTGGAGAATCTGTTCGGACAGTGGATCATGTTATGTCAGATTTGAGGCCCATTGTAAACGAGTTTTCGGCAAGCTTTGCCGATTTTGCAAAAATGCCGTTTAATAAAATCAGGTACTTAGGAAGATTAGTGTCGTCAAAATCGGCAAGGCTTGCCGAAAACGCCCTAATCATAGACGGCGCCCAGATCCCCCTGACCCCGGACAATAAAGACGAAATCGAGGCGGCCATCGATGCCATGAAAGACACCCACCAGGCCACCAAAAAAGATCTCACCACCCGCATTGAAAAACTGGAAAAGCACAGCAAAAAAGTGATTGCCGAAGAGACCAAGGCCCTTTCCTGCGAGCGGGATGCCCTGGTCAAAGAAAATGTGCGGCTCAAGGCGTTTGACCCCGGTGAAAAAGACCATACCTGGAGCGTGGAGCAAATGACGGCGGTACGGGCGGCGGCCATCTCCTTTACGGCGGCGGTGCGCAAGTTTTCCATGGATGAGCGCATTACCGAGGATATGCACGTGCAGGGGCAGGTGGAAGCGCTCATGGCCGAGACGGATAAGTATTTCAGGGCATTGAGACAGGACTGGGACGAAACGTTTACAGCGTACGAGGATTGATCATGAGCCTGAACACGGCAGTTATCGACACCATTCGCGGAGACTGGACCGCGGCCCCATCAGGATGCCGAACCGATGTTATGGCCAGATGGTCGGACCGGCTGGGGTGCTCCCTGAGCACATTATACCGCAAGCTGGAGATCGGCCGGTCCCGCAAGGGCGGGCGCCGCATCAATAATATCGAAGCCTGTGCCGAAATAATAGCCCAGGTCAAGCGCAAGCCCCCTGTCAACATGGGGGAAATCACCACCGAACAGGCCGTGCGCATTGCCGTGAAAAACAAGCTGATCCCCGGCGATATGACCGGCCGGTCCGGCACCTTTGACCGGGTGATGCGGGAGATGGGGTATTCCAAAAAGCGGCGGCGCTTTTGCCGGTTTCAGGCCGAGTATCCCAACCAGATGCACCATGTGGACGCCTCCACCTCCCAGTGTTTTTACATTCACCGGCCCACGTCGGACAAAAAAGACTATGTGATGCGCCTGCATTCGGGGAGCAAAACAGGGTACAAAAACAAGCCCATTCCGGTGGGGTTGCGGCCCTGGGTATACGGCCTGGTGGATGACCACAGCGGGTGCCATGTGGCCCGGTATGTGGCGGCTGCCGGTGAAACGGCCCTGGACAACCTTGATTTTCTGCAATGGGCCTGGAGTAAAAACGATGACACCGCATTGTTCGGGCTCCCGGATAAGCTCAAGGGTGACCTGGGGCCCATGATGCGGGGGCCGGCGGGCAAAGATTTTTTTAAGCGCCTGGGGGTTGAGATCGACCCGTCCATACCGGAGAACAAGGAGTCCCACGGCAAGATCGAACGGCCGTGGCGCACGGCGTGGCAGCGGTTTGAAAAGCCGTTTTTTGTGCAAAACGACTGGAAGAATTTCGAGATTTTAATGAGCGAGCTCAACCGCCGGTTTTATATCTACCAGGCCGAGCTCAACGATCGGCCCCACCGCTATGAAAAAACCCTCTCCCGGAAACAGGCCTGGCTGCGCATCAACGCCCGGGGCGGGGCCGTGGCCATACCGGAAAACGCCATGGCCACCATTGCCCGGCGCTATGATCGCACGGTGGGCGTGGACGGCTGTTTTTCCCTGGGCGGCACATCATATGAGGTCAAGGGACTCCACGATGCCAAGGTGTATGTGTACCAGGGCGTATTTGACGGTTGCCTGGTGGTGCAGGATAAGGCCAGCGGGGGAAAGTACGCGGTGGCGACATTTACCCCCCTGCCCGTGGGCACCTATAAAGCATCCCCCCAGACCCCCCACCAGACGGCCCGGAAAGACGCCGTTGATCTTGCCGTCACAAACACCCTGTACACCACGAAAACCGATGACGCGGTACCGTTTTTCCCCACGCGCATACAGCCCCCACCGAAGCTTGCAAACCCCATGGCGGTAGATGCCTATGCCTGTGTATCGGTGGCCATGGCTGATTTTGTAGCCCTTTCCGGGGTGGTGCCGGATGCGGATAACCGGGCGGTGATTTGCCGTCTGATTGATGAAAACGGCCTGGACCGCGCCTTTGTGCGGGATCTGGCCATGGAGGTAAGGAGCGAGAACGAAAGGAGTGTGAGCAATGGCTGAATTATCGGGTATGGAAATTTTGGATTATTTCGGATTTACGAGGGACCCGTTCCGGGCCATGGAGTTTGATACCGCCGATCGCCAGCGTATCCGGCGTATCGTCTCCATGGCCGTGGCGGACAATGCCATGGTCTGTGTGGTGGGCATGCGGGGCATGGGCAAAACCCGGGCCGTGGTCAATGCGGTGCGGTCATTAAAAATTGATCCTGTCGTGATCGATTTTCCCGACCAGGTGCGGCTGCTTATCGGCGATATCGAGCGCACCCTGGTACGGGAATTGTCCGATGAAAACCCGTTCCGGTCCAAGGACGCGCGGAAACCGCAACTGCGCCGGATCCTGGGGGAGGCGGCCCGGCAGCGCAAGGTGGTGGTGGTGATCGAAGAGGCCCACCGGGTCCACGGCAACACATTGCGGGCGCTTAAAACCCTGCGCAGCCTGGACTGGATGGGGCAACGCTCCCTTTTTGCCGTGGTGCTCATCGGCCAGAGTGATCCCATGCGCCGGGCCGGGGTATCGGAGGTGGCCCTGAGAGCGGACAGCGTGCGGATGCAGGGCATGACCGCCAAAGAGGCCACGGCGTATATCCGCCAGGGCCTGGGGGAGATATTCGATGATGATGCCGTGGCAGCTGTGTCATCGGCCCCGGAATGCCGCAATTTTCTAGATCTGCAATACATGCTCAAGAATTTGATGGGCCGGGCCATGGTGGCGGGCCGCCGGCACGTGACAAAGGCCGATATTACGGCAGTTGAACATGCCATGGCCGTGGCCGCGAAACCCGACCCGAGACCTACCCGGAAAAACGGAAACATGGTGCTCAGCCGGGCCTTGCAGCTACGGGAGCAAGGGGCCGAAACCCCGGAAGGAGCAAGACAGTATGCGTAAAGATGGGCAGGTAGAAGGTAAAAGGTTGAAGGCCGAAGGTGGGTTGAAGGTAGAAGGTAGCAGGCTGAAGGTAGAAGGTAGAAGGCCGAAGCCGGGCCTATTTAAACCTTCAGCCTTAAACCTTCAGTCTAAACAACCTGATCTTTTTTTAACCCGGCATTTTTCCCAGCGGTGGCAGGAACGCGTGGGCAACTGGCCCACGCCCGAGGCCATCGCTAATTATATCCGGCATTCGGTGAGGGTCCAGGGATGTGAAGACCTGACCCGTAAAAACGGCACCCCTTTCCGGATGCTGGCCATCTACTGGCACCCGGCCCTTGACCTGGTGATCAAGGTGGATGGGGTCAGAAATGCCGCGGTGACGGTGCTGTCCATGGAGAACTGGCGATATAGACATCAGAATATGAATGTGGGTGGTGCTGCCGGGCCGGAAAACCAAATTGAAGAGGGGCAGGCTGAAACGGGATCCACAGAGCAACTGCGCTCGGCTATGGCCGATCGGATCGCCGGTATCAAGGCTATGTTTGGGGCGGGAACAATGATGAATTCTGAATGCTGAATAAGGATAAAAATGAAAAATCCACGTGTGGCCAAAGATCGCAAACCAAAGGCTATGGATAAAAACCGGTCGGAATACATGAACTGTGCGGAAACGATTGCCTATATGCGGTCTTTGGCCATGGGGGATACCGACGATAATCCTTTACCGTCAGAAAAGGAGGTTATAGTGGGAGAAAAAATGAGTGCTGAAGATAAAACGGCGACGGCGGGCAAAGTTAAAATTTGCCGGGCATGCAGGAAAGAAAAGGATCTCTCCTCCTGCTTCGAAAAGAATGACAAGATGAAAGACGGATTTATAAATACATGCAAGCAATGCAGGGCGCTCCAAGCCATAGAGAGAAAAAAATTAAAGAGCACCCAAAAGCCAACCACTCCACATGCGCCTGAACAGCCCTTTGAAAATCGGTTCTTTCCCCTGGGACGGCCAACCGCTCCACCTGGGCCGGACGCATTACAGAGTGAGCCGATATCGGGGAAACCGATGGTACTCCTTGATTTCGGCGATTATCAAGATTTGTACGAACGGGTTAAAAAACAGGCAACGGATGATTTCCGGGATGTGGGGAACCAGATCTTGTTCATGCTGAAAATCGAGCTGGACAAACAGGGAGGCCGAAATGCTCAGCAATGAAGCGGACGATGCCAGGGAAAGAATGCTTTCTTCTATCAAGCTGCTCAGGGGCACCACCTGCCGGTGCGGAAACATGAAGCGGCCCAAGATGGCCCTGTGCCTGGAATGCTGGTACCGCCTGCCCGGCAGATTGCGATGCCGGCTGTATGGCCGCATGGGCAATGGGTTTGAATCGGCCTATGAGGCCGCGTGCCAATACCTGGATGGAGGGAAAGCCGATGATCCCCAGCACTAAAAAACAGCGACAGTTGATCGGGATCGCGTGCAGCCAGATGGGCATCGACAAGGAGATCAAGGCGGCTATGCTGGCCGATCGGTTCAAACAGTCCAGCACCACGTTGATCTCCCAGGCCCAGGCGGATCTGTTTTTACGGGAGCTGAAGAAAAAGGGGTTTGCCACCCGGTATGTGCCCCGGAAACGCCGGCCGGCAGGCTCCCGGGTATCGAGCAAGACCATTGTCCTGGTCAACCGGGCCGAGCGAAGCAAGATCGCGGCCCTTTCGGCCCTGATCCCGTGGCGAAATGACAACGGTCTGGACCGGTGGATAGAAAAGCGCATGAAGATAAAAAAAGTCCGCACGGCCGGTGAGGCATACCGGGTCATCGAGGGCCTGAAAAAGATGTTTGAAAACCATATGAAAAAGCACCACGGGCCGGACTGGTGGGTGATGATATTTGATGATCCGGATATCGAGACGTATATCCGGACCCATTGTCCGAAGGATTATACCGCCAGGATGTGGGCTGCGCGGATCAGGGCGGGGATTCTCAAACCGGGTGATTGGAGTACATGATGCCGAGGAATATAAGTTTTGCGTTAACCACTGAGTCATTTAAAAACAGGATAAAGACGGTAACGCGCCGCCTCGGCTGGTTGTTTTTGAAACCTGGTGACCTATTGATGGGTTGCCGTAAGTGTATGGGCTTAAAACCCGGTGAAAAAATAGAGCGCCTGGGTCTAATCCGCGTGGTGAATATCCGCAGAGAGCGCATCAACCAAATTACAGACGGCGATGTTATCAAAGAGGGTTTTCCAGACATGGATAGAGCGCAGTTTCTGCAGTTTTTTTTGGACGAAATAAGGCCGAAGCAAGGTGTCTTGACCATAGTTACCCGTATTGAGTTTGAATACCTTTAAGCCAACTACAAACGCTGTCTGTACAGGGAGGCAAGATGAAAAAACTGACGATTAACGATCTGCCCAAGCCGGCACTGGTGATGATCATCGAGAGACTGGTGAAAAAACCGGATCAATTATTAACCGAACAGCATATCGCCGAAATCATTGTTCGTGAGCGGTGGCGAAAGATATTGCAGGCCACGGCACGGGCCGGTCAAAAAGAGATGGCGTCCCGGAAAACCAGAGGCGCGTCGGCAAAGCGAAAGTTGGCAAGAGCAATCCACAGAGACCAGCTCACTGCCGTAAATTTGTATGAATCAACCAAAAAACTGGCCGAGACACATGGTTTAACCGAGTGGACAAAGCGGATGGCCGTATAATCTGGAGGAATATAATGTTGATTGATTTTATCGTAAAAGAGCAATTGAAACAGGTCGGTGCAAAAATAGCTATATTCCTTGCCGGTGCCATGGTGGGTACGTTTTTAGGCAATGTGTGGTTTAATCTTCAGATGGGGATTTAGTGAATGATGAATTATGAATGCGGAATGATGAATTAAGGAGAAAAAAATGGTGCCCGAAACAAAAACACTGAACAAAAAGACAGTATTTGAGCAAAATCGCATCAACCAGGTACACGCCCATCTTGGTGACATGTTCCTAAATCTGCACAAAATCGCCGTACATGATACGGCCAGTCGCCAGGCCCGCCAGGATGCTTTGGTGATGGTGACCCGGCTGCGGCGGGACCTGGACACACTGGGGCTGAGGCCCTCTTTAAAAAGTGAGGTGGGCGCATGAGGCTGACCTGCCCGGGGTGTGGATGTATCGGCAATATCGAGGCGTTTGTGGTCACTGAAACCGGCAAAAGAATAGCCCGGATGATAGCGGCGTTCCCAGAGCCGATAGTGCCGCTGATACTGGGCTATATAGCCTTATTCCGGCCGTCTCCAAAGATGTTGATATTGCCCAAAATAGAGCGTCTTGTTATCGAATTGAAAGCCCTTGTGACCGCCTCTCATATTCAATGGGACCGGCATGTGGCCCGGCCGGCCACGGCCGCGATCTGGGCCGAGGCCCTGCGCCGGATCAGCACCAACCCGCCCCGGCGGTTGCCGTTGAAATCCCACGGGTACCTGACGGCAATGGCCTATGATCTGGCCGATGAGGTCGATCGGAAAACCGAGACGGCGCGGAACCAAACAGAGCGCACCGGGCAGTTTAGGACGGGGGGGAAGGTAGCCGAGCCGGCACAGATCAGCGTTGAGGAGATGCGGAAGATAACAGCAAAGAAGAGGTCGAAGGTTGAAGGTAAAAGTGAAAATTGAATAGTGAGAAGTGGAAAGTTGTTGAATCGCTTCGCTCTGTCGGTTGGTGGGCACAGCCCACCCTACGAAAAAAGGGGGTGAATATGAAATTAAAGATAACTCGAAAGGACAAAACAGCCGAATCGCCGGGAATGTTTCATGACTCTGTATTGACTGTGTATATCAAAGCCGATCGTGGTGTTGTCGGGGCTGTTGAAGCGGCTGTCGTTTCTGCCATCAAGGCCGGATCGAGCGATGGCGGGCAGGTAAATAACCTAAAAAAGGAGCTATAAATGAAAAATATACCCTGGGATTACGAGCCGCCCAGACCGGCAAAAAAGCCCAGGCGGTGGCCGGTGATCACACCTGAGCTGCATGACGCCATTAAACACCTGTACCAGACCAAGTCCGGCAGTAGCGGGGCGGTCCAATTATTTGCTCAAAAAAAGGGCCTGCCCCGCTGGAAGATCACCCGCTATGCCCAGGAACAGGGGTGGTCGGCAAAGCAGAAAAAAGAGCCGAACTGGTCTGAAAAAGAATTACATATCTTGAGGACTAGCGCCCACCACTGCCCGGAAGTGGCCCTCCGTAAGCTGAAGGCGGCCGGGTATAGCCGGTCCCTGGTGGGCATTGTTTTAAAGCGCAAGCGGATGCGCTACCTGCAGGACTTTGTGGGTGATGGCCAGAGCGCCACATCCCTGGCCATGTGCCTGGGAGAGGATATCCATTTTGTCACCAATGCGATCAAAGCAGGGCAGTTAAAGGCCATCCGGCGTCAGCAGAACCGCACCCCCCAGCAGGGCGGTAATGCATTCTTGATCCGGAGCAACCATGCCCGGGACTGGATTATTGAAAATGTACACATGATCGACCTGCGCAAGGTGGACAAATACTGGTTTGCCGACCTGATGGCTAATACCCATTAAGGTAGAAGGCTGAAGTAGAGCCTAATCAACCTAAAAAAGGAGATAAAAATGACAATGAAAACAAAAGACGGCCACTGGATCGATTCCGCCGGATGCGCCATTCCGCCAAAATACGTCAAACCCGTGGATAAACGCCGGGACGCCCTGGTGGAAAAATTAACCAAACGCGCCCGGAAGATCAGCGCCGAGCTCGTAGCGTTCCGCGCCCTGGTCCTGGCCGATGTGGAAGGCTACCTGCAATACATAGCAGATCACTACCAGGTCAACGGCCGCAATAAAGAGGGTAATAAGCAGCTCACCAACTTTTCCAACAACATTAAACTTGAGGTGCGCGTGGCCAAGAACATCGAATTTGATGAACGGCTGGCCCTGGCCAAAACCATCATCGATGACTGCATCCGGCGATGGTCCGCCGGGGCCAACGACAAGATCATGCTGCTCATCGACGAAGCATTCAAAGTGGACAAAAAGGGCAATATCGACCGGGACCGGGTGCTGTCCCTGCGCAAGCTCAAGATACGGGATAAAGAATGGACCAAGGCCATGGACATCATCGCCGAATCCATGGTGATTGTGGGCGCCCGGACCTATGTCAAATTTTCCGCGAAAGTCGCCTCCGGGGCCTGGGTATCGGTGCCGCTGGATATCGCCGGGTGCTGAAAAAAAGTGAAAAGTGAAAACCGAAAAGTGAGAAGTTCAGGCAGAGCGAAGCGATACCACAACTTTTCACTTCTCACTATTCAATTTTCAATAGTGAAGGACACAGTCTGAAAATATGCCGCATGTAATTGACCATATTGATATTGACGATCTGCCGGAAGATTGCCGGCAGCTCGCCGATATCATCGGGCTGGACGCCCTTATGGCCCTGTCTGAGCGATTCGGCGGGGACCGGGTGTATATCCCGATGCCCGACCGGCTGGGGATCCCCGCCAGAAACAGGGAAATCCGGGAAGCGTTTAATGGTGGGAACTTCAGGGCGCTGGCCGCTAAATACAATCTCACGAAACGCTGGATACGGGTGATCGTGTCCGGCGATGATGACGATGCCCCCACCGGGGCTGGGAAAACCCGTCACGAACAATTAAAACTCTTCTAACCGGGCAGGCCTGCCCCTACCACCCCCCCCATCTTTATCCGGCGATCCTGCCGATATCAAAAAACAAAAGTTGAAGTAAACTACTGTAGTGCTTCGGTTGGCACCTCTGAATATTTCCTCCTATAACGTTCCCAGACAGGGCGAGGGCGGCCCTTGAACCACGGCCCCCGACACCCATGACCCGATACCGAGGAACGGACCCCCGAATGATTAAAGAATTGACCGATATTGTGATCGACCCCGGCCACGGTGGCGCAGATTGCGGTGCCGTATGGGGCTATACCGAGGAAGATGATCTGAATCTGGCTATTGCCAATGACCTGGTCCAGGCCCTGTCCAGTATGGGCAGCCAGGTGGTGATGACAAGGCGCGATGACGTCACCGTGACCCTGCGCGATCGGGTAAAGATAGCCAATACCCTGGATGCCCGGGCGTTTGTATCGATCCACTGCGATGCATTCCACACCACTACCGCTAGCGGCATGAGCGTACATATCTGTCCGGGCAGCAAAAAAGGCCGCGCCCTGGCTGAGCATATCCAGGGCTGCCTGATGGCCGCATTCCCGGGCCACTACCACCGGGGTGTTATCGAGTCTGATTTTTATGTGCTGAAACATACCCGGATGCCGGCGGTGCTGGTGGAGTGTGAATTCCTGTCAAACCCGACCACGCGGGATTTTCTAAAAGACCCGGGCCACCAGTGTGAGCTGGCCCTGGCCATCGCCTGCGGGGTCTTTATCTCAAACTTTTAAGGAGGCAAAATGGATACCAAGTCCGCAATCAAAAGCAAAACCATTAATTTTAACGTTATTCTCCTGGCCGTGATTTCGGTCATGGCCGGTTTCGGCATCGATGTGCCGGATGCAATCTATCAGGCATTGCTCGGTATCATCCCCCTGGGGAACATCTTTTTGAGGTTTGTCACTAAGGGGACCATCACATTGGCCCGTGGGGGCAGCCAGAGCGGCAAAATAAAGCCCTTTCTCATGGTTCTATGTCTCTGTATAGCCGTTATGGTCTCGGCCGGTATCGGGCTGATGGGCTGCTCAGGGACCCAAACCGCCACCGGGCAGATATCATCTCAAACCGGTGATCCTCAAACAATTGCCCTGGCCGCCTATGCCGACGCCCAGGACCTCTATATTGCCGCCGTTGAAATTTACCTGCCATATCAGGCAACGATCGTTAAATCGGACCCTGCTCTGAATGATAAAATCATCCATTATTTCCGGGAGGCCAATAAAATACTCAATGACTGGGACGCCCTGGGCGGTGTGTCAGCCGCCCAAAGGTCCAGCTTTACGGATTATATCCGTCAAATAACCTTGTTGGTCGCCAGATAACCGATCGCCCAATAGAGGGAATAACAGACAAGCTAAATTACAGGAGTGAATCATGAATGAGGTTACAGCGGTGGCCATCGGCATCAATATGATCTGCGACATTATCGAGACGGTGCGGGCCAGGACGGGCGTCACCATTACGCCTGATACGATTTCGGAGTACATTTCAGAGCAAAAGGCCCGCCGGGATGAGCTGAACCGGCAACTCGGCATTGGTGATTAGCAATTAGCTTTTAGCTAACAGCTTACCGCTAACAGCCTTCAGCCTTCAACCTTCAACCTAAACAGACCTCGGAGAAATAGATGGACGCGATATCCATGGACCTGGCAACGGCCATTATGCAAATACTCGGATTACCCGGGATGGTCTTCATTATCTGGCATTTCGACAACAAACGGGATCAGCGCAAAGAGGAGCTGCGTCGGGACGAAATCGCAGAGCGGGAGAAAGCCCTGGCCCTGACGCTGGCACAATACCGGGAGGATGTGGGCAAGATCCGGCATCTGTATGAAAACAACGCCCGCCTGGTGGATGATTACAGCGCCACATGCAGCCGCCTGGAACATCTTTACAGCGAAACCATTTCGGTGATCTCCCTGAATACCCAGGCCCAGACCACCCTGGTGGAGACCATTAAGGGCAACAAGTTCTGCCCCCTGATAAGGAAGGAGACCGGAGGCTTATGATCCTGGAACGGGCCGCCATGCGCGGCAAACTGGCGGAAAAGAAACAGGCTGCAGCAAGCCTCAAGCTGCGCATCGAGGGCCATTGCCGGCTGATCCGGGAAGGGCTGAACACGGCCCTG
>Ga0307990_1003092_pt1 | contig 12919 bp, 17 predicted proteins | sample EllFjometagen129_FD_203168 | JGI IMG/M metagenome (GOLD analysis project Ga0307990, IMG submission 203168) | Marine microbial communities from Ellis Fjord, Antarctic Ocean - #129 | ecosystem: Environmental > Aquatic > Marine > Unclassified | place: Southern Ocean | collected 2014-10-08
GATATCACAATTTTTCAGTATAGATACAGCAAAAGTCTTAGTGAATCTGGCTGAGTTCCGACCTAATCTTATGGAAAAAGTAACGAGAAGAGAACCAAATGCGTATATTGCTTCATTGTATTTTGATACTGAAATGTTCCGGAGATTAAAATCCAAAGGTGAAAAGATCGATTATAAAGGAAAAGTCTCAAAGTTGATAAAACAAATGACGGTAGATGAAAACCAAACCAAAAGAGCTTTAGCAAAGAAAACAAAAATGTTCATCATAAAAAATTCAACATTCATTAATATCGGAATATGGAAAGCAATCTACAAAATGCTTGTTGCCGGTGACCCAAAACTTAGATCTTACAGAGCATTATTCGTTTTAGTTGGAAAAAACAAAAAGAATTTATCGAAGAGGAAAACAAAATGAAAAAAGAATCAGTAATGAAAAAAGAGGAAGTTTTAAATCCTATTGCAAATGTGGTTATTATAAAAAGGGATAAGTTAAAGCCTAACGATTATAATCCAAATGTGGTGAATAAAAGAAACATGGATTTACTCCTGCAATCAATTCTGGCAAACGGATGGACGATGCCGATAGTTATCAAAAAGGATGGAACGATAATTGACGGTTATCATAGATGGCTGCTCGCTGGTCAAGAACCTCTTAAAACAATATTAGATGGCTTTGTTCCGGTAGTTTATGTAGGGTACGATGATAAAAATAAAGAAATGTTTGGAACGATTACGCATAATAGAGCTAGGGGAGTGCATCAACTCGGTCCAATGAAAGCTATAATTAAAAAAGTGTTAGCTTCTGGAAAAGAGATTTCAAAAATAAGTAAAGAACTTGGGATGTCAAAAGAAGAGATATTTAGATTATCCGATTTTAGTAGGGACGACTTCCTTTCGATTATGACAAAAGGATCAGAATCATACAGTAAAGCCGTTTATTATGTAAACATTAGAGGAATGTAGGTAATAACATCAAACAATTAATGGTTGCGGATTAGGTCAGGGACAATGGCAAAGTCAAAATACGATGCTGAAATCTTCCCATTATTAGCCGAGGAGTACGCAAGGGATGGATATAGTGACAAGGAAATATTCCAACAGCTTGCAATAGGAAAGAATACCTACTACAAGTACCTTAAGAAGTATAAGGACTTTTCGGACGCTATAAAGAGGGGTCGTGTTCCGGTAAATATTAAAGTTGAAAATGCTTTTCTTTCCAGATGTCTTGGAATTGAATATGAGCAGGTCAATAAAAGGGTGCTGGAAGTGCCAAAAGTAACGGTTACAAGGACTGTGGATACAACCGGGAAAGTTATCAATACAACAGAAGATGTCCAGAAACAGCGTACAGTTCAGGTCTCTACAGTACAGAAGAGAATATTACCTCATGTTGGAGCTTGTAAGCATTGGTTGCGTACCAAAAAAGGTGAGGTTTGGAATAAAAAAGAAGATGAAGAAGAAACTACCGGGTTCAAGTCATTTGCTGATCTCATGTTAGCAATAAGGGGAAGAGGACAAGGGTAATGGCAAGAAAGAAAAAAGATGAAAACTGTATCAATTATCTATGTGAAAGCAGGAAAAATTGTGCTACATTCGATGAAGAATATGTTAGAGCTAATATCGATAAGATCAAAAAGTTTTATGGCTCTTCTGTATTTTATAGAAAAACCTGTCACCGATATTCAAAAAAGGAAAAGTGATGCCAGAAGTTACTAAGATGGATCGAGAATTAGTAAAAATATATCAGAATGATTGGAATAAGTTTGCAATCGATGTTCTGGATGTTGATCTCGATATTGAACAAAAGAAAATACTAACAGCAGTACAAAATAATGCTCGTGTTTCTGTTCGTTCCGGAACAGCCAGGGGTAAGGATTATGTTTCGGCAGTTGCAGCAGTCTGTTTTTTATATCTATTCTCTCCTTCAAAGGTTATTTGTACAGCTCCAACCGGTAGGCAAGCGGTTGATATTATGATGGGAGAGATTGCAACAATCATTAGAGGTGCTAAAATAAATCTTGGTGGTAGATTATTAGTAAGTCGTATCAGTTTTAAAGGTAATGAGAATTGGTATCTTGAAGCATTTAAAGGTGAGGATCATAACCTTGAAGCATGGTCAGGTATTCACTCTGATTTTATCATGGTAATAATGACGGAAGCATCCGGCCTATCTGAGATCATATTTCAAACCATTGAAGGGATACTTCAGAATTACAGTAGATTCTTAATTGTATTTAATCCAAATAGACTTTCAGGAGAAGCTTACAGATCTACTAAATCCAAAAGATATGTTAAAATGGTATTAAATGATCTCGATGCTCCAAATGTTATTAATTGGTTAGCATGGAAAAAAGGCAAAATAACAGAAGAGCAATATAAGAAAATGAAAATCCCTGGTCAGGTCGATGGAAATTGGGTACATGATAAAGTAACAGAAGCAGGATGGTGTCGTGAGATAACAGAAAGCGAAGTGCAAAAAGAGTTTTACGACTTTGAATGGTTAGGCAAATACTATAGGCCGGGCAACCTATTTAGAATTAAAGTTCTTGGTCAGTTTCCGGAAGAGGATGAACAAACTTTATTACCAATGCCTTGGATAGAAGCTGCGGTTGAACGATGGAAATCATGGAAGAAAAACTATAAAGGTAAAAAATTAGGTCGTAAAAAGGTTGGATCAGATATTGCAGGGGATGGCAGAGATAGTACAATTCATTTATTACGATATGACGATCTTGTTTTAAAGATACACCAATTTGGTCAACAGACTCATATGCAAGCTTCTGGATTTATTAAACACCTATTGAAACCCGGTGATACTTCTTTGATCGATACTATTGGAGAAGGAGCCGGAGTATTCTCAAGACTAAAAGAGCTTAAAACAGCTAATTTGATATCAGTAAAAAACAGCTATTCATCGAATAATCTGAGAGATATTACCGGTGAATTAAAATTTATAAATATGAGAGCATATACATATTGGGGAATAAGGGATTGGATGAATCCTCAATTTAATTCAAACGCAATGATCCCTGATGATCCGGAATTTATTCAAGAGCTGAATGAGATTAGATATGAATACCGTAGTGACGGAAAGATCGTCATTGAAGCAAAGGATTTAATCAAGTCTCGTCTTGGTAGGTCTCCAGATAAATCAGATGCCCTCGCTTTGACATTTGCACCTATAAGGACTGTAAATAAAGGCGGAAAGGGAAAGAAAGCTTTAGGAGTATTCTAAAAATAAGGAGTGGACTATGAGAATCAAAGAAATTTTAGAAATGGCAGATACCGGCAAAAGGATATCTGCTTTATGTAAAGACCCACTTTCAGAATCAAGACACATGGAAGAATGGGAAAAAGAGTTTGATGGAGAGCATAAGATTCTCCATAGAGCTAACAAAACAGTTGGTGAAAAGCCTATCGAGTTAGAAGATGGTACGATATCTGATGATACAAGGAAAACTGTTCTTACAGCTAAGATTGCTCTTCCTTTGCAAAAAGGGATTGTGAGATCAGCAGTTATCTTTTCTGTCGGTGGCGGAATCATTCTAAAGCTGGATAATAAAGAGGATAAGTTTGAGAAAGCATTTAAACTTATGAATAAAACTCTTAAAGATGTTAAAATTGATAGCTTTAACATGAAATTAGTTGAGAGATTATCTGTTGAATCAAAGGTTGCTGAACTTTGGTATGTTTCAGGTGATAAAGACGAAGGAACAGTAAACAAAAAAGTCAAAACTTGTTTACTTTGTTCCGATAATGGTGACGAAATATATCCGCATTATAACGAGTTTGGAGATATGGATGCTTTTACGCGTAAATATGTAATGTTAGATGAACTTGATAGAACTATTCATCATATCGATATTTATACTGCTGAAAAACAGTATTCATTAATTAAAAGCCTATCTGGAAATTCATATACCACCACAGAGGTAAAGAATCCTTATGGTAAAATTCCTATTATTTTCTATGATCAAGAAGAAAGTGAATGGAAAGATGTTCAAATTATGGTAGATCGTGTTGAAACGATTTGTTCTAAGCTTGCAGATATGAATGATTACTTTTCTGCTCCTACTATAAAATCAAAAGGGATTGTGGCATCACCTCCAGATAAAGATGAAATAGGTAAATGGATTCAAATAGAAGGGGAAGAATCAAGTACCGGCAATATTGCTTATGGTGATGTGGATTATCTTGTTTGGAAAAACTCTCCCGAAACGGTTAAATTTGAAGTCGAATTACTGCTTAAGTTTATTAATTCTCTTACCTCAACACCGGATATTAGTTTTGATAATATAAAAAATATTAACGGTAGTATCTCAGGTGTTGCATTAAAAACCATGTTTCTTGATGCAATTCTTAAAGGAAAAGGAAAACAGACCTTAGTTCTTGGAGAAGGATTTAATAGAAGAGTGAATCTATTAAAAGCAATTCTATCTGTAACTAATACCTCTGAAAAATCCTCTTTAGAAAACATGGAAATATCTGTGATCTATAAAAGCGTGCTTCCGGAAGATATTATTGAATTGATCGAAGCATTATCAACTTCCAGACCCGGTGAGAATTTAATCTCTAGGGAAACAGCAATTCAAAAACATCCTTTTGTAGAAGATTTGGAGAATGAAAAAGATTTACTCGATAAAGAGAATCAGGAACAGGAGGGTTCATATAATGGATAAGAAAAAAACAGCATTTGATGTAGTTAAAGCATTTTGTAGGGCATGGAAATTAGGAGATCACAAAGCGATGCTTGATAGTTCAACTTTGACATATCGAGGATATCACAAAGTTAAAGATATTGAGGTTGCATTTGGTTCTAAAACCTTAATCAGATTTAAAGTAAAAGAGAAAGAAACAATTGTTCCGGCAATGGTGGATATCGATGTTGAAATACATTATAAACAAGGAACGGCAAAATACAATCGAATAACGAAAGTAAGATGTGTCTGTGAGAGACAAGCTTTTGATGCATCTGTAAATGGATCGTGGGGTGTTAATCCGATATCAGCATTAAGAGAAAGAGATCTTCCACCTAAACCAAAAACAAAGGAGAGTAAAAAATGAAATTTGCAATAGGAAATCAGTTTTTAATTGATCCAATAATCGATCAATTATTCGTAAATGTTAATGCGTTAAGCAAACATAAAACGGAAAAGGTAACTTTTTATACCGGAAATTCTGTTTTGTTTGATCGTGTTAAAAATGAAAAGGGTGCTAAAAGTTTGGAGGCGGTGTTTGGATATAATCCAGAGACTAATGAATTTAAAGCTTTTGATCCCGGTGAATCGAAAAAGGGGTATCTCCTTTTATGTAATCCGGATGGCAATTTTGGTCTCAAGTTAGAGAAAAAGGAAACGAAATTACCGGTGAAAGCAACTGGCAAATTAGAAGATATGCTTTACAATGATCTATTTAAAGAAGCTAAAAAGTATGGATTTAAGACCGCAGAGCATAAAGACCGCCAGGGTAAAACCCTAATCAGTTATATCAAAACCATGACTCAAAAGATAAATCCACCACCAAAGGATATTACTGCAAAAGTATTATCTTCAACAATAGATGATTCCAGCTCTAAAGATTCCGGAATCAAAACATTCAAAGTGATCAAAGAGGATTCCGTTACAAATGCTTCCGGATTTCTTAAGGTTGGAGCAATTATCAATGAATCACAGGAGTTTCCTCTTTCTATTCAAGAAATGCTCGATACTGACCTAATTGAGGAATTCACGGAATAATCGTGATAAACTATAATCTATCGCTTCGAAAGCTCAACGCTGAGACGCTTAAAAAGATAAAGAGTGTTTATATATTGGCGGATAAACAGCTTGGCATCACTATTTCCAAATATAAGTTAAGGTATCCAAAGAGCTTTACCGAAGGTGCTTTTTATAAAATCAATCAGAGATTAGCAGAGGAAATCAAATTTATGATCAAAGAATTAGATCAGAGATTAGAATCTATAATCCGATATGGTACTGAAAAGTCATGGGAGTTAGGAAATATTAAGAATGATGCTCTTGTGAATAGCTATGTTAGTGGGGCTGGCATAACTACTGGAATGAGGGCATCATTTTCTCAAACCAATTTAGGAGCATTAAAAGCTTTTACTGATCGAATTACAAATGGGTTTAATCTAAGTGATCGAATCTGGAATCTCACTAATGGTAAAATCAAAACTCTTGAACAATATCTTTCTACTGGAATTGCAACCGGGAAGAGTGCTGCAAGAATTTCTTTAGATATTCGAACATTTGAGAGGAATCCTGATCTTATTTTCAGAAGGGTTCGGGATGATGCCGGATTGTTGAGACTTTCCAGACCGGCAAGAAGTTATTCGCCTGGTCAGGGAGTTTATCGATCTTCATATAAAAATGCTCTTCGTGTCTCAAGGACTGAGAACATGATTGCTTTTCATACCTCCGATTTTGAACGGAGACAGCAGTTACCGTTTATCAAGGGTGTCAGGATCAAACTAAGTAATATGCATCCAAGAGAAGATATTTGCGATCCTATGGCAGGGGATTATCCTAAGGACTTTAAATTTACCGGTTGGCATCCTCAATGCTTTTGTTATTCCGAATCGATACTGGCATCTAAAAAAGAGTTTAAGGATTTTCTTGATACCGGAAGTTTGAAACCAAGTAATATAAAATCTATTCCAACGAGTGCAAAAAATTATATTACTAAGAATTCAGACCTTTTTAAATCGATGAAGAGTAAACCATATTTCCTGACAGATAATTTTGATAATAATTTCAATTTAACGATATGAGGTAATAATGAATAGAAAACAATTCCGAATAAAACCGGAAACGAAACGAGAAAAGAAAAAAAGGATAAAAGAAGAGGATTTCAATAAGATGCTCGCTGCGGTTAATATAAATAATTATAATACCGGAATCAAACGAAGGGAGATTATGATTTTTTGTGAGACCCTTTTTAGTAGTATGAAACTTAGACACCGGATTATGTTTGTAATTGCCGGACAATATTATTATCCTTTAAAAAAAACTTATGAGACAAATCTTAAGAAAAAAAGTACTGATCAGTTGAAAGCTGAAAAGGCAAATACAAAACGCATGAAGGAGATGGCGGAACGCAGAATTAAGAGAAAAAAACTGCATGGAGAGATGACGGTTATTAAGAACGAAATGACAAACGAAATGATCCAACAAAAATTAGATGCGAAGAAAAATGACTTGACTTCCGGAAAGAAAAAAACAGAAATTGTCTCATAAGATAAGAATAGAAATGTAAAAAAGAAGATTATTGAGTGTTGCTATCGAAAATATCGAAGCTAAATTGGTTGATCAGATGATTGCCGGTTTAGCTTTTTATTTTTACTATCGTAAATATGAAATTGGATAATTTAACCATTAATTAAGAGAGGATTCTATGAAAACATTAGCTGAAAAATTGGATGATTTAAAAGCTAAATTTAAAGATGCTAAAACCGATGATGAAAGAACGAAGATTGTGGATGCAATCGATGAAGTGATCAAAGATGCTAAAAAAGTTACCGATTCTTTAACCAAAGCAAATGATGAAGCTAAAACCTCAAGGGAAGAAAGCAAAACAACAAAAGGCGAATTAGATGCATACAAAAAAGCCAATCCGCCTAAGGAAATAACAAAAACTCCGGAGGAGATTGCAGCAGAATTAAAGGCCAAAGAAAAAGGTGATGAAGTCGTACCTGAATGGGCTAAAAAACTAATAGAGAAAGTTGAAACATTTGAAAAGGATACGGCAACATCTAAAAAAGATACGCTGATCCTTGAAATCTTGAAAGAGAAAAAACTTCCAGAGAGTTTAGCCAAATATGTAAATGTAAATAGTGAAGATAAAGCTGAAATCACTAAATCCATTGAATCGCTTGAACAGGATTTAAAGGATGAAGAGATTCTAAGTGTACCTGATCCGAACAAAGCTGAGACCGGTGCAATTGGTGACGAGCTTATCAAGAGCTATGCAAAAGGCAAAAATGATCCTTCCGGTAGTAATAAAATCGTTGGAAAACAAATTAAAGTGGATTAGTTTGATCCGCAGGAGAATTAAATGAAACTTGGAATAGTAAAAGAAAGTGGTGTCGAATATCCTATTATCTTTCTTCAAATGTTAGAGGATATTCCGGGTGGTATTACGATCTTTACAGATGATCTTAAAACTGCTACAAAAGAATTAAAAGCCGGTGCAATGGTCGGTGAAGATGGAAGTACAGCGGGGTTGTATCATCTATGTAAAACTGCAGAGGTTTATGAAGCTGCAGCCCTCGGTGCAACTGAGGTAAAAGTCGAAAAAGAACACGAATTTAAAATTGGTGATTTTATCACTAATGGAAATGTATCAACTGCTATTACCGGTATTGATAGCACAACCAGCACCCTTTATGATGCACTTACATTAACAGCTACTTTAGACGCAGTTGAGGCTATTCCTGTTGATTCTGTATTATACCAGGGGAGTTCTGAAACAAGTAATGCTGCAGTTGCTAGTGTTGCAATCCTTGAGGACGAAGCCGAAGATTATCTTACAATCTCGAATCCTCGTGGTGTTTCAAACGATATTCTGGTTCAAATTTCACAGGCTGCAGGAGATGCACTTGCTTTAACTTATACGCCTTCAACTAAAACTTTGCTAATCGCTTTAGCAAATTTAACTGCTTCCAAAAATAATGCTGCAACTGTTCAGACTGCTCTTAGAGCATTGGTTCAGTCTGCGGGCGTTGATTTCACCGATTGGACTGCTGTTGGTACAGGTTGGGATGGTGGACAAACCGGTGCTACATTAACAGATGCAAAACACCGTATGGAAGATGGAGTTCCTAAACCTGATTTTATGGCTCCTAAATATACTCCTTGTGCTCTCACAAATGCAGGGTTAGATGTATCCGAAGATGATGTCAATTCATGTGTCGGTGCTGTTGTTCGTGGAACTGTAAATGAGTCTTTACTTCCTTTTGTTGTTCACTCTTCTTTTAAGACTTTATTAACCGAAAACATTCGGTTTGACTAGGGGGAGCTATGGAACATACATTACTTAAAGAAATAAACAAAAAAACTATGGGTACTTATCTCGATGAAAAGGATTATGGAAACGAGCTACTTTTCTTGAATTTCTTTCCTTTTAAAAACACTCCCTTCTTGTCATTTGAGACTCTAATTGGATCACAGGGAAATCCTGTTGCTGCAGATATTGTAACTTACGATGCATCTGCTCCGTTGAAAACTCGTAGGACTGTTTCAAAACTATCCGGAGATATTCCTCCGACTCGTATAAAGAAAAAAATGTCAGAGATCGATCTCAATACCTACAACATTCTTAAAGCTCAAGCGGATAACGATTCAACAAAACTTTTAGATTTTGTTTTCGGAGATATCGATGCTTGTGTTGAGGGTTGTTTGGCAAGGTTGGAATGGGTAGGATTACAGGCTCTAAGTCAAGGTTATGTTACTTTGACAAAGGCTAATAATGCCGGAGTCATAACTGCTGATAATATCGATTTCCAAATGCTTGCTTCTCATAAAAGAGTTTGCAAGACTGCAACTTCAACTCGTATTTGGAGTAATGCAACTGCCGGTAATCCAAAACCAATTACTGACATTGAAGTTATTCAAGATTTAGCTATTGAACAAGGTAGAAAACTTGAATACGTTTTGATGGGTCGTAGTAAATGGCAAGAGTTTCGTAAAACAACCGAAGTAATTCAAGCATGTAAAGGAACGAGTACCGCTGTTGTTAAACCTACTTTAGCAGAAGCAAACGACTTTATGACAGCACAGGGATTACCAAGAATTGTCATTATAGATTCTTATGTTGATATTGAAGATCCCGATCATACAATCACATCTGTTAATTGCTGGGTACAAAAATATATCCTCTTTGTTCCATTCCTTAAATTAGGTGAAACATTATCCGGACCCATCGCTGCTGAAACTAATCCACCGAAACAAGCTGTAATGGCAAAGAAAGATCAAATACTCGTACAGAAATATTCAACCGATGATCCGGTAAACGAATTTACAGTTGGCTTGATTAACGCATTTCCTTCATGGCCTACAATAGATCGTTGTTACCGATTTGATACTTTGCTTTATGCTGCCGATGGTCTTGACGATTAAGGTTAAGTAAAGTGACTACTTTACAAGCATTACAAAGTCTTACTGAGTATGAGAATGAAAATCTACTCAGTAAGGCAATTGCTGATATCGGACTTTTAGGAACGGAGACTTATGTTTCTGTAACTCATAAAGAGGATATTGATATGGCTAGTGCTTCCATTTATGAAACACTTGCTAATCATCCGGAATTAAGAGAAGGATCATACACGATTAAGTATAATTCTGTTCAATTAATGGCAATGGCTCGTAAAATCAGAAGTCGATATCACATGAAGAAAGCTACGATTTCCGGAAAACCGATATGGTAAGCAATTATCCTCACGAAATTATCATTAAACATGATGAAGGAAAATTTACAAAAGGTGTCTATTCTCCTGACGAAAAAACTGAATATCAACCTAAATGTAATATCCAACAACAAAAAGGGAATCATTATAAAGATAATTCCGCAGGAGATAGCCTTTCGTTAAGTTGGACGATATTCTGTCCGATATTTACTGATTGTGATAAAATTAAAATTGGTGATCGTATATTATCGATAACAGCTCCGGCTGGATTTGAATTTGAGACAGATCATAAGATTCTTTCTTATACTGTTTTTCAGAAGCATATTGAAATAGGTGTATAAATGAAAGTTAAATTAACTCCAAGATTTGATGGGAAAGATGTTAGAAAGCATTTAGCAATATTTGGAACTGAGGTCATGGAAGCAACGATCTCTGTTCTAACCTATGTTGGTGAGAGTTTCGTTAATAGTGCTCGTAATATTGCCACCTATCACGATCAAACCGGGAACTTACGAAGTTCAATCGGCTATGTTATTGGAATTGATGGTACAATAGTTAAAAAGAATCTTTCCGATGCCAGATTCAAAGGTGTCTCAACCGGTGGAAAAGAAAGAGCTGTTGAAATTGCTAAAGAAATCCTGAATGAAAATAAGAAAGGATATGTATTGGTTGGCTTTGCCGGAATGGAATATGCAGCTGCTGTTGAATCAAAAGGATTTGATGTTATTACAAATAGTGTTCCGGCAGCAGGATCGTTACTAAAAGAACTGAAACAATATTTGAAGGTACAATGAGAACTGCAGAAAGCGTATTAGATGCAATTTACACAGTAATTAATGTTACTACGGTCACTACTCTTATTGATGGTTCAATTTATAAGATCAAAAGACCGGTAAATTCGGATAATTTCGATATTGTTTTGAATTGCCTACCTATTCAAAAAGGTGATACTCAAAGTGTAACGGTATTTATCAATGCTTATAAGGAAAATTTTGAGAGTACCGGAACACCGGATATCTCAGGGTTAGATGCTTTAGCGGTTGCTTTAATTACAGCAATAGAAGCATACAGTAAAACTGCTGGGATGTTTTTATCGATTGAAATTACCGATCAGAACATTATGAATGATAAAGATAGAAAAAACACAAGTTATCTTTCTATAAGATTATTGTGTTATGTTGAAACTAATTAAGTAGGAGTGTAAAAAAAATGAGTTTGAAATATAGAATGCACGGTTACGATACAATCAAACAAGGAGCTTGCGGAGCCGATGGAGCTATGGGAGCATCTTTAGCTGAAATTGGTGCTATTGTTCCAGATAGTGTAGTGTTTGAGGTATTAGAACCTGAACTTACTGAGATATTCGTTGAAGGAACTGACGAGCCGGATATTTTAGATATTGCAAAGGGCGGATTAAAATCCGTAACGGTATCAACCAGGGATGTTAGTGTTGCAAATATGGAATCTTTCTTTGGTGGATCAACTGCAGTTGGAGTATGGTCTGCACCGGTTAGAACAGTTAAGAAATTCCAGTCGGTAGAATTGGTTGGTAAATATGTTGATGGAAACAGGATTAAAATAACAATTCCAAGAGCTTTAGTTACTGCAAAACTGACCGGAAGTTTACAAGATGCAGAATCCGGTGTAATCGATATTAATTATAAAGTTGGAACTCCGGTTAATGCTTCCGGTGTAGCTTTATCTCCTTATCAAATTGAATATGAAGCAGACGCTTAATCCCGTCTCATAAATTGGATTAATAGGAGATTATAATGAGTTTAAAATATCGGATGCATGGTTATTCTAAAATAGAAATAGGTGACTGTGGTGTTGACGGAGCAATGGGAACTGTCCTTACAGAAGTTAAAGCCATTGTTCCTGATTCAGTTGTTATGGAAATTTTAGAGCCAGAGCTTACAGAAATATTTGTTGAGGATCAAGATGAACCTGATATCCTCGATGTGTCAAAAGGTGGATTAAAAACTATAAACTTTTCCACTAGGGATGTGAAAACGGATAATCTCGAATTATTCTTTGGCGGTTCAACAGCAGGCACTAAATGGTCTTCTCCTGTTCGTTCCGTAAAGAAATTTCAGAGTGTAAAACTTACCGGTAAATATGTTGATGGTAATGCAATTGAGATTTCCGTTCCAAAAGTTCTCATGGCTGCAAAATTAACCGGTAGCTTACAGGATTCCGAATCTGGAATCATTGAAGCAGGATGTAAGGTTTCTGTTCCTGTTGGTGCTTCAATAGCTTCAACAGCTCAAGTTATCGATGATACTACTGAAAAACTTGATATTTCTAATCCTCGGGGAGTAAATGGAATCACAATAACCATTAGTCAAAATTTTTTCGATATATTAAATGTAGCAAGTTCAGTTGAAGGAGAAGCAGTAATTAAATTAGCAAAAACCACTGCAAGTTTAAATAAGGCTTCTGCGATCCAAACAGCTATTAGAGCATTAGGAACAATCGGAAGTACCGATTTCTCAGATTGGGAATTTACAAGTG
>Ga0307990_1003094_pt1 | contig 12918 bp, 2 predicted proteins | sample EllFjometagen129_FD_203168 | JGI IMG/M metagenome (GOLD analysis project Ga0307990, IMG submission 203168) | Marine microbial communities from Ellis Fjord, Antarctic Ocean - #129 | ecosystem: Environmental > Aquatic > Marine > Unclassified | place: Southern Ocean | collected 2014-10-08
CCGCTGAAACTCACGTAAGGCGAAGGTTCCGCCCCCGGATACGGGCCCTGAGAGTAACGGTGAATTCCTTCTTTGCGATACACGCCGAAGAAATACTTCTCGCTGACGTTTATCTCCCCTGCTGTAGCCTGGTAATTTGGGCGATAACCGAGACGAAAGCCATCTTTGCCCTCCTGCTTCAGATCCCAGTAGGGATATTCCACCCCTGCAAAACAGCCGCCTTTTTCAGCGCGCAGAAAGAGATTGATCGGACACTGCCAGATCGTGTTGTCATCGTGAAAATGGATTTCATTAAACGCCGCCGAATTCATATCCTCAAGAATCACGGACTTGAGGAAATAGGGTTTGCCATCCGAAGCTTTAATCGTAAGCCACTTTTCAATAAACCGGTCGTTAGTTCCCAGACGATAGTGCAACGTGATGTTCAGTCTGCCTTCCGTGAAATGCATCTCCACTCCGTCATTGCTGGTCTTAGTTTCAACGACGTTCTTTGCCCGGATAACACCTGTCTCAGTTATGACAGAAAATCCAATACCCGAAAATGGATATGTAATATCCTGTTCTTTGTCGCGGATGGAACGCAGTGCCCCGCTCTGGCGGTCGATCTCCACCGCGACGCGTTGGTTCTCTAGGCGTAGCGTCTCTTCAGACGCCCAAGTCTGATTCAGGATCGTGAGTAACGCTCCGATAATTAATATATTCTTCATAATTTGTTTTCTTTTTTAACTTTCAGAGGATTCCACTTATCGCGGTATTCCATCTTCACCTTGCCGGTTTCCTCATCGAGATACATGGGGCGAAAGAGAAAGCGTGACTTCTCGATATCTGACTTGTCAGGATTCCACCACTGATCGCACAGGGCCATCACGGCATCGGACTCTTTCAGATAGATCAGGTCGGTAACTTGAGAACCCCAGGTTCTCTGCTCACTGATATCTGCCTGCTTTTTGAATTCTCCTAGCGGCGAATCAGCTACTGCACACTTAGTGTTTGAGCCCGCCCAGCCATGTACTCCGGACGCTACCGCAATGTATTTGCCTTTATATTTGATCATCGCGGGTGCCTCACAGCCTCCATCAAAAACCACGACACCATCCCGGTTACTGGTCAGGTAGTCGTCGCTCAGGCTGTCGATGCGAATTGCGTAACGCCAGTTGCCCTCTGGCTTGGCATCCGGCTTGTTGTGATCGCAGTAGATAACGTAGCCCTTGCCATCGTCATCTTGGAAGACATTCATATCCGATCCAAAACCGGTCGAGGTGCCCATCTGTTGCGGTCCGTGTGGAGTAAATGGACCTTCCGGATGGTCGGCCGTAGCGACCATCAGGAACGAGGCGGGCATGGCCACAAACCAGCGATACCACATCACGTACTTTTTGGTTTTCTCGTTGTACATCACGTGCGAACGGCCCGTCGCTCCTACCTTACCAAAACCGCGTTCCGGACGGGGCAAACAGACGCCCTTATAGGTCCAGTTTTTGAGATCGGTCGAGCTATAGACTTGCACGCCATTCCATACCGGCCCGGCGTCCATGCGGAACCGGCCCTTTGGGTTGTTGGCATAGCTGCTGCCGTACCAGTAGAAGGTGTCGCCAAAGCGGGCGATTTCACCTTCATGCGCCACGATTCGTTTGCCCGCAGTGTCCTTCCAGTCGGTGCCGTTAACGATGGTTGTATCCGCCGAATGGTTGGTCTTTTCTGACTCCAGAGCTTCTGCCAAACGCATCACGGAGCGGATCGTATACACCGTGCAGTTGATCCATGTGTTTTGAACGTCCTCAAATTTGCCATCGCCAGAGTGTGGTATGAGATAGGTCGGGTAGTCGCCTTTGTGATTCTGCTGAGCCACCAGAAGCGTGTTTGCCAGGTCCTTAGATTTGGCAAGGTAGACCTTATTGCCAGTAGCGAGGTAGGCATTAGCGAAGGTTTCAATCAGGTGGGACGAACTGAAATTGACCGGCATGAAGTATCCGGTCTGCTCAGAGACACAAGGGAGAATCCAGTTAGGCGAATTCAATACGGGAATGCCACAGCCCGACGGCTTCGGATTCTCCCAGCTGACGTATTGACCCTCAGCGAAGCGCATCAGCTCCAGTGCCATATCGACGTATTCCGGATTTTTCTTGCTGCGCTGCAATAAATAATCAGCAAACTCACACGCTTGGCCCGGGGAAAGATTCCGATAGGCCGGCATGGGAGCGGCATCCTCATACTGAGCCTGCCAGTTGAAGGTTTTCATTGTGCTGCCCATCACGTAGTCAAAGGCCTTATCCCGCATCTCTTGGTACTCTCTAAGACCATACTGATTGACCAATCGATCCGCAAAACGAACCACCTTGACTGGATTCAAATGCATCGGGTAAGCACCCTTGCCGGTGTTATTATCGACCACCTGATACCAAGTCCCTTCCGGCAACTGTAGTTTTCGGTAGGTGTCCGCAACTTTTTTGGCGGCCTCCAGATATTTCTTATCCTTCGTGGCATCAAACAACGACAAATACGCGTCTGCAGCAACGCAGGGGAAATTCATCATCACATTCTTTCGAACCATAAAAGGCTTCTGATACTTATTGAAGGCTCCCGCTGCGGCGTAAGTGGGCGGCATGGATTCCAGCGGCGTACCCGCTGGCAAATTAAGACTGATGAGATAATCCGCCGCTTTCCGTCCGATGGCGATAGCATCGTCAGCGTCGGCAGGTCGTGGAGTGATATTTGCATACAGCGCGGCACCCGCCACGGTGGCTCCCAGCAGCTTCGACGGATAAGGAATGCCCCAGACATCACCGCAATCTTCCTTCCTTCGGTAATCCTCTGGAGGAACCCCCGGCTGCATCCAGGCCACAAAATAGTTGCGATTAAACAAGGTTTTCAGCCCCCACTGCGCACTCGCCTGATAGCTCATGAGCTGCTTGTTATAAGGGCCGTTATACATAGCAGCGCGATGGAAACCCCGTTGTCCAACCTCTTTCAGCACCTGACCGTTCGCATCCAGTGCTTCCACTTTCAAGCTCGCACGACCACTAGGAATTTGGAGCCAAATAGGTTTGAGCGGGGCGGTGGGTTTGCTGGCTTCAAAGGTGTAAAGCTGACCATCACTTGCCTTGAGCGTAAAAAGGTAGTTCTTTGCGCCGCTCACCTCTTTGAAATCAAATGAAGGAGCATACATAAACTGGTGCGATCTTATATTCCAGAAAGCCCCTCCATTTGCTTTTCCCGGCCGTACGGCAGTCAGATATTCATTTTGGGCAAGTTTGCCCATTGGACTTAGTTTTTCCGCCGTGGCGGCTTGTGCCTTATTGAACAACTCGGCAGGAACCAGCGCCTTGACTTCCGATTCAGCCAACACCCGCTTCGTGACCTTAAAGTCGGACAGTTCGCCGACGAAAGAGGTTCCGTATTGACCTAGGAACGGAGTGGCGAGGGCGGCCTTGACTCCTTTGAAATCGAAAAGGCTTTGTAATTCAGCCGTTTTTTGGCCATTGAGGTACACGCGGGCGGTTCCGTTTGCTTCAAAAACGACGGCAATCTGCTGCAGTTTCCCTTGAACGTTTAAACCCGTTGCTGCCGTGAGCCAGGTTGTGCCATTCCAAAGTTGCAGGGTCGATCCGTTCATTCGCAAAGCACCGGCCTGATTGATGCCCCCTTCCAATTGGGAGAGGATCCGCCCATCGCTCTGTGAGCGATCGGTCTTCAACGAAAAAGTGATCGTTGCCGGAGCCTGAGCGTCAAGATCGCCCAGATCTTTCGGCTGATCGTCGACAAAATCGAACAAGCAAAGAATCACGCCCACATGGCAGCTGTACCAAAATTGTTTATACGTAAACCCGACCACAATCCGGTTGTCCGGCTGTAGATAGTACGTGGTGTAGTTCGCCGTCTGAATGGCGCGTTGCCGCATCTGTTCATCACCAGTGGCCTCTGACAGTTCATAAAGCATCGAGGCCCAGTTCAGGCTGTGAATGCCCATCACCACATTGCACTGCAATTGCTCACGGATTCCTTCCGCTGGCTCAAAGCCCTTGATTTTGTCCATAAAGGTTTTTTCGATCCAGACGTTGAGCTCTTTCGCCATTTCCAAGTAGCCGTTATCGACTGTGCGGTTGGCCAAAAGATAACGTATTGTGTCGAGACAATCGTAATTGGTGCGGCCTTTCGGGCTCGGCGGAATATCTTCGTAGAAGCCGCGGAATTCCTTGGTCTTGATCGGGCCGTTCACTAGCCATGCCCAGGTCTTGTCACGATTGGCCTTGTAGGCATCGTTGCCATTCAGCTTATCCAGCCGTTCAAACAGCATCACGGCATAGATGACGCTGCTGGTGTATTCCTCGACCACCCTTTTCGTTTTCGGATCCACCCGGAACGGCCAGGTCCCATCGGGGCGCTGGCGTTGTTGGAGTGTGTTAGCAATCGCTTCCGCCGCTTTCATAAACCGGGGCTTTTTGGAGGCTTCGTACAGATCGAGATACGCCAGCGACAGAATCGCCGCCTTGTCCGGCATGATTCCGGATCCGTCACGAAAACCGCCAGGCTTCTTGTGTTCAAAGGTGCTGTAAGGCATGCTCCCATAAGCCCACTCGCTCGGAGTACTGTGAGCAATATCCCCATCTGCCAGCTTGACTGCTTCCTCAAGCGCCCGTGGGTCGTCAGCATATTTCCAGTATCCGAGGAACGTTTTTATATCAAGTGCATGGTGAAAAGCCGGGTAGGAAGTGAACCGATCCACGGCGCGCGGAAACGGAGCCCCGTTGTGCTGGACATTCGAGTAGTAGACCCACGGCATCTGCGTCTTCCCGTTTTCATCCTTCAGCGTATCGACCGCCTTGAACCATTTTAGATGATCGTCGAGAATGAACGACATACCGCGCCGGATCGTTTCATCGTAAGGCTGGAGAGGTAATAGATTACCTTGTGCGTCGCGCTTGCGCGGGGCGACCGTCATCAGCTTCCGCCAATCCAGCCTTTTCGATGCGGCAAAAGACCAGTCACCCGGCTGCACGGAGAATGTGACATAATGCTCATTCTCTTCGATAAAGGTCAGTCCATCCGGTGCATCCGCCGGATTCCCGCCCTGCCATACGGTTGACCCGTTTGCCTGAATACGGGTAAAGATCGAGCCAGCGGGTTTAGGAATACCGATGATGGCCGTAGTCCCTTCCGGTGAAGTGAGATCCATCGTGAAAGAATCCGGCTGATTGCGCAGCTCTAGGTCAATATTGCCCTTCACCGAGGGAACGGTGGTCTTGATATGTTTCAATGGCCCCATCTGCGGCAGCACGTGGTAGGTCCCATATCCGGGCGTTACCGGGGCCACGCCGGCACCGTATTGCGACAGCAGCGTCAGCGCACCGCCACACCAGGCATGGTTGATGGTTCCGCCGCCGCTGCCGCCGATGCGCCAGTCTTCCCACAGGGTTGTGTAGTGATGATCGGTCATCTCCCGGAAGCGTTTCTTGGTGCGAGCGATGGCATCGTCCGCGAAGCGCATCTGATACAGGGCTTCGCCGACATATTTTTCCATGTAGGGGCTACTGTGTTCCTGTACCTGGAAGACTTGGCGAATCGCGGCGTACTGCTCGGGTTTGGCCAAACCGGAGACGACCGCCAGTGCTTGAGCCCGATCATCGGTCTTGCCGTTGTATCCGGGAGAACGATACGCCGTACCGTTCCAAAAGGTCTTGTTAAAGTTCTGCTCGATACTTGCCATCTTCTCGCGGATACCGGCGAGGTCATTCTCTTCTCCCACTGCACTAGCCATATTGAGTTGCCCCTTGAGGGCCAAGTAGTACCAGCCGTTGAAGAGAATGGTCATATCCTTGTTCTGCCCCCAGTCGCCCCAGAGCCAGCCGCCGTTGCGCGCCACAACCAAACCGTCAGCACCCATTTCCCAGAGAGAGAGATACCGCTTTACCGCCGGATAAACCGCACGGATCGTTTCCAGATCCCCAGTGTACTGATAATAGGTCCAGAAGCCGTAGTAGCCGATCGAGTTGAGCATCTGCGTCGGCAGTTCCTTGTTCCAGTTTCCAGCGGGGACGGGCGAGAAGATCGTGTGGTCCGAGCGTTGCCAATTGGCCAGCTCCAGAATCCCTTTCTTCGCGAGGTCGTTGCTGCGCGGATCGAGCGCGTAGAACGCCTCGCCCATCTCGTTGACCATATCGCCCCACCACTGCGCGCGCTCGCGGTCCGGGCAGTCAAAGTAGGTGTCGCGCATCGTGATATAAAGGGTGCGCAGCGCCTTTTTACGATAGCGGTTCAGGAACTCGTCGTCGCACTCAAACGTGCCAGTGAACTCGGTGTTGTAGCCCGTCTCGCGATATTTGAGAGAGAGAATTTTGAAGCCCGCCGGAATGGTGTAGTGCACCTCGTGTCCGTTCATCCAACCGAGATTCTCGTATTCCTGCACGCCCTGACGCGTCACATATTCGCCGCGCACATTGATCGCCTTACCGCCGCGATAATTATCCATGCGGATATCGATCACTTTCCCAGCCGGCCCTTCAATCTTCAGGCACGGCGTGATCTGCGCGTTGTACGGAAGCTTGGCTTTGATCACCTGGCCGTCAGAAACCTTAGGCAGTTCCGCGGCGTTCGCATACTCCTTTAGCCCGAAATCCTTCCAGAGCGGAATCGGCCGCTCAATCAGCTCGTTCCACGGCGCGCACGAAGCTGCGCCGAGTTCAGCCGCTGCGGCCCAATTTGAATCGTCGAACCCCGGATTCTGCCAACCGATCAGATCCTGCTGCGCATCAAAGCGGATGTTCGATTCGGGCAGGCGGAAATTCGGATGGGGCGCGCCCGTATCGCCAAAGGCCGGATGAATCTTCGCCTTCCAGTCGCTTCCGCTCCGCAACGATTTTTTATCGATCTGCGCATCAAAAATCAGCCCGGCTTTGCCGCTGCTCTTATGACTAAATCCTTCTTTGCCGAAATACCAGAGCAACACCGCGATCGTGTTGTCGCCCTGCTTGAGATACTTCGCCAGATCCACCTGATCGTAATAGGTGTCGTTTGGGGTCGGCCCGCGTTTGAGCTGCCCCTCGAAAACCACTAGCTCGCCGTTGATCCAAAGCCAATATTTGGAATCCGCCGCAATACGCGCCATCGCCTGCTGCGGTGCCTCGTCAAGACGCACCACTTTACGGAAACAGCTCCACTGGTTGGGCTTTGTTGAATGAGCCTGTTTCTTCGGGTTTTTAATCAGATCAAACTCAACATTTTCAGCGAGCGACTGCTTTATCAGCGTCCCGTTAACGGTGTATTCCAGCTCCAGCGTTTTCTTAATTCCGTGAGCCGGATCGCGGCCCGCGAGCGTATTGCTCGCCGTCACGCGGTAGTTCCCCACGGCAACCGCCTGCTGGATTTTCTGGGTTACATCGATTTGCTTTGCCGGATTGCCCTTCTGCCCGTAGAGCGCCTTTTTAATCAAAACCGTCGGGTTTTTAACGACCAATTCAACCTGAGTATTCTCCGCGACCGACTGCTTAATCAGCTTCCCGTTAACGGTATATTCCAGCTCCAGCGTCTTCTTTATTTCGTAGGCCGGATCCCGATCCGCCAGCTCGTTATTCGCCATTATGCTGTACGTTCCGGATGTGATGGCCTGCTGAATTTTTTTGGTTACATCAATCTGATTGGCCGGATTACCCGTCTGTCCGTAGAGCGCCTTTTTGATCACAATCGCAGCGCCGTTGTTTGACGCGGGATTTTCACTGGCGCCGACCCATGACGCCTGCCACGCCTGCCTGATCATTCCGATGGTTGCGCTGAACGCATACTGGCCGGACGCGACTTCACACACCGCCCGCCCCTCTTCCATGCGCAAGAACTTTACACCGTCAACCTGATCAATCGAGTTCCCTGATTCGAGGACCGAGGCCGCATCTTTTGCAGGCACGTAAACGATCGCTGTGGTATTGGCCGGCACGCTGATCTTCCAGTCAAACTGACCGTCCTCCCGTTTCCAATCGCTGCTGATACGGCCATTAATCGAATCGTAATGGCCTTTGGCCCAGGTGACCCCTTCGCCCAGTTCGGGCTTCATGGTGATCTTTTTGAAGCCAGCTCCAGCGCTGTCGATGCCGAGCATGCTGCGGAACATCCACTCGCCGCAGGAGCCCAGCGAGTAGTGGTTAAACGAATTCATCGTCACATCACCAAAGCCTTTGTCTTTACTGTAACTATTCCAGCGCTCCCAGATCGTGGTGGCACCCTGTTCGATGGAGTAACCCCAGGATGGATAGGTGGTGTTCTGGATCAGGCGATACGCCAAATCGCTGCGCCCAATGTCCGTGAGCGTGGGCAGCAAAATGGGCATACCCAGGAAGCCGACCGATAGATGATAGTCCTTGGCCTTGATCCGCTCCACTAGATGAGCCGCCGCCTGTTTGCGCTGGGTATCTGTCAGCAGGTTGAAGCTCAGAGCCACGCAATAAGCCGTTTGAAGGTTGCTCTCGATCCTTCCATCGGGTTTCACATAGGTCTTCTGGAAATAGGTGCGGATAGCTTCGAACTGTGTGTTGTACTTAACCGCATCCTCTTTCTTGCCGAGCGCGTCCGCCATTTCAGCCATCAGGCTGGTGGTGTACGCATAGTAAGCGGTCGAGATTAATGCGGTGGGCGGGCGACCCCCCGGAGCCAGCCAGTCCCCCCAAGTGTGCGCTTTTCTCCCGCTGGGACCGTCTTTGCCACAGGCCTCCATGTAACGCGCCATCGCATCATAATGTTCCGTAATCATGCGGGTATCGCCGTACACCTTATAAAGCGTCCACGGACAAATAATGCCGGCACAGGCCCAAGCGGCCGCACCGTGACCGTGGAACACCGGAGCCTGATTCCCAAAGAGTCCTTGATTGTTCTGAGTATCCATCAGATCCGTCATCCATTTGGTGAAGAATCCGGACACGTCCTGATTATAGCAACCGGTCCGAATGAAGACCTGCGTGTCGCCGGTCCAGCCCAGACGCTCGTCACGCTGCGGACAGTCGGTCGGCACTTCTAGGTAGTTCGAACGCTGGCCCCAAACGATATTGCTGTAGAGCTTATTGAGCATCGGGTTAGAGCACTCGAAGGAAGCCGAAATGGGCGAGTCCGAATGAACCGCAATCCCCGTTACTGCGTCCGCCACAGGCTGGCCCCGCAATCCGCTAATCTGAACATAACGGAATCCGTGGAATGTAAAGTGCGGCTCCCAAATCTCTTCGCCACCCCCTTTGAGAATGTAGGTATCCGTGGCCCGAGCCGAGCGCAGATTCGCGGTATAGACGGTGCCGTCCGCCTCCAACATCTCAGCGAAATGCATGACCACCTTATCGCCAGCATTTCCCTTCACCTTCAGGCGAATCCAGCCGGAAAAGTTCTGGCCGAGGTCGAACACATAGTTGCCAGATTCCGGTTCTGTCAGCTTGAGTGTCGGCAGCTCCTTCGTGCAGCGAACCGGATCTCCGGGATACGCCTCCAGCGGCGGGTTCAGGTTGGACCCGGTAACGACCGGCAACCATTGACTTGCATCAAAACCAGCACGATTCCAGCCGGGCATCTCGCGCCGAGCATCGTACACTTCGCCCGCCTGCATGTCCGACTCAACAATCGGGCCGTAAGCCGCTTTCCAGCTTTTGTCGGAAGCAATCACTTCCGTTTTCCCGTCCGCATATTCAATGCGCAACTGCGCCTTAAAGCGAGTCAGGCGGCCATATTTATTCTGACCGATACAACTGATGTTACCGCGGAACCAACCGTCGCCGAGCATGGCACCGATTGCGTTCGCTCCTTTTTCGACCCTCTCCGTCACGTCGTAAGCGCGGTAGTAAATCCGTTTACGGTAATCGGTCCAGCCGGGCATGAAATATTCATCGCCCACCCGCTTGCCATTCAGGTTCAACTCAAAGAAACCCTGTGCCGTGGCATAAACCACCGCCCGTTTGACGGCGGAACGAACGTGGAACTCCTTCCGCAAATAGGGGGCTGGCAGGTACTGCTTCCTTTTACCTCCAATCGAGATATCCAGTTCGTTATTTTCAGCAACGGTTCCTTTAACGTTTCTTCCACCCACCGTGCATTCGACCAACAGCTTCTTTTGCTCCCCCGGCGCCGGATCTTTTCCGGCGAGATCGCTCGTCGGAATGACCAGCAAATTCCCCGCATCCACTCGCTTCTGCAGGATCTCTTTCAGATCCACTTGCTTTGCGGGGTCGTCCAACACGCCATAGATCGCCTTTGTGATGACAATTTTCTCATTTTTCCCATCCAGCGCGGCGCGATGTTCCGGCTTGTTTTTCGGCGCTTTATCCAGCCCGATCCACTCGGCCTTCCAATCGGAAGCCTCCAGCAGGCCCATCGACCAAGTTGCCGGCGTGCTCCACGCGGTCGGTTTCCCAGCAGCATCCCAAACCATCACTTTCCAGAAACATTGCATCTGCGAGCGGAGCGTAACGCCCGCATAATCGAGCTGATTGGACTGATCCGACGCAACCTTTCCCGTATCCCACAAATCGCCGCTGTTCTTTTTCAGCAGCTCGCGCGAACTCGCCACCAGCAAACGATAGGCCGTCTGATTCTGCCCGCGAATTTCGGTGTCAATCGTCCAGCTCAAGCGAGGAGCAAGCACGTCGATCCCCTCCGGGTTAACGAGGTACTCGCATCGCAAAGCGACGGGGTTGATGCTCTCCGCGCCCGATACCGCGCCAAGGCACAGAAACGATACGAGGGTGTAACCTATAACGACCGATAATTTCCTATGCATTGCTCTAGCTTTCTCTTTCATTTCGTGGCGTCCCCACTTTTTTCGTATGTGTCCTTCAACTCATCGCACCGTCTCTGCATGCGAACCAAAATCTCTTTGTATTCGGGATTGGAGGCCAAATTGACCAGCTGGTCCGGATCCGCTTTGAGATCATGAAGAAATTCAAAAACGGGATCCTGTCCGAAATACCGAGCATACACGTAGCGTTCCCCTCGGACGCCCTCCCATTTCGGGATGCTTTTGTGCTCCATCAAATGTTCGCAGAAGAAATCGGCGCGCCAGCTGGGGACATTTTTTCCCTGCAACAATGGACGCAGATTGTTGCCCTGATAATGCGCCGGAACGGCGACGCCAGCGAGTTCGAGCATTGTGGCGGGCACGTCGATGTTCAGCGCGATCTGACCGTTCACAGCGCCCCGATTCTTCTGAGGCAGGCGCGGGTCATAGATGATCAAAGGGACACGGAGCGACTGCTCGTAGTGCGACCACTTTCCCGCAAAGCCGCGATCCCCCATATAATAGCCGTTATCGCCCATATAAATAATCACCGTATTCTCCGCCAGTCCCAGTTTGTCCAGTTCCTTGCGAATGCGTCCAACCACATGATCTACACCACTGATCATCCTGAAATAGGCCTTCATGTTCTTCTGGTATTTCTCAGGCGTATCCCAGCGCCATTGGTAACGCTGGCGGTTCATAGAGTTCTTCAGAAAATCGGGGTGATTTTCAAAAATAGCGGGATCGGACAAACGGGGTGCCGGTATTTCCAGATCGTCATACATGCCATCCACCGCTTTAGGCCACGGAAAATGATTCTTAAGATCGCCGTCTTCCGCATGAACCGCATTAAAACTGACCGACAGGCAAAAAGGTTTTTCCGTGGGATTCCCTTTCAAAAAGTCAATCGCCCGGTCACCCGCAACCTCTGTCTCATGGCGCAAGGTTCCGTCCGCCTGTTTCTTAAAATAGGGATTCCGGCCAATCTTCTGGAATACATCGAACATCTCAGACTCCGGATTGCCTCTAGTTTGAACCCCATACTTGCCAACAAAGCCGGTGCGGTATCCAGCCTGACGCAGCAGCATCGGATAGCTTGCCGACATATAAAACGGGCTGAGCGCTGGCTTGCCAAAAGTATAGCCGTGTGTCCGTTCGTTCACGCCCGTGAAAATAGATGCACGACTCGCCGCACAAATAGGGGTGGTCACAAAGGCGTTCTCGAAACGTACCCCTTCCGCGGCCAGACTATCAATCACCGGAGTTTTAATAATCGGATGCCCAGCACAGCCCAGCGTGTCGTTGCGCTGATCATCAATCAGCAAAAACAGAATGTTAGGTCTCTTTGGCTCCGCATCGACGGCCTGTGCACCAAATGCACCAAGCAGACAACTAAACAGCACCAAAACCAAAATTATCCATCTTCTATTCATCATTCTGCTTTTCTTTCTATCCGTTTAATATCATCAAAAAATAATTAAACCTCTCGCAAGACACCACGCACTTTCGGGCTGATCCCGCAGTCGCGGGACCGGCTCCAAAGAATTCCCGTATAAATTCAAAAAATGGAGCCGGGATGCCCTCATCCCAAATACGCGCAATAATTTTTCAAGAGCCTCAAATAAAAAAACACTTAGTCCCAAACACTTAATCCCCACGAACAAACACCGACTCCACGCTCAGCAAACGAACTGGTCCTAACAGCCCCGATTCCATCAGTGTTGCATCGGGCTCATTTTTATAAAACGGATAAGCCGTCCATGTTGTCCGCTCTGCCTCCGGAAGCTTAGCATCGCCAATCAGACGATTTTTCCAAACATTGGTAACGCGCACTTCAACCCTGTTAATGCCGACCTTTGCGGCATCGGTGATATCCACCCGGAAAGGCGCATTCCACAATACACCCAGTGGCTGATCATTAACAAACACCTCGGCCAAATTGCTAACCGCCCCTAGATCCAGAACCACGCGTCTCCCCTTCTGCAATCGCGCCGCATCCAACGTAATTGATTTACGGTAGCTCGCCGTGCCAGAGAAATATTTGATTCCCGCTTCCGGACGCTGCGTCCAGGACACAAGCTTATCAAAGACGATATTCCCTTCAGGTGCGCCACGGTTTTCCGGGAAAACAACGCCCCATCTTCCCTCTACTATTTCCGGTTTAGGTAGGTCTTCAACAATGA
>Ga0307990_1003096_pt1 | contig 12913 bp, 5 predicted proteins | sample EllFjometagen129_FD_203168 | JGI IMG/M metagenome (GOLD analysis project Ga0307990, IMG submission 203168) | Marine microbial communities from Ellis Fjord, Antarctic Ocean - #129 | ecosystem: Environmental > Aquatic > Marine > Unclassified | place: Southern Ocean | collected 2014-10-08
CATGCTGCCGTCAGTCGGATCCCAAAGCTGCGGCGCTGAACCTTTTACACGAAACAGACAATCGGCGTTCACTGGTAAAAGCGATTTGTTTCTTACAAAATAGATGTTCGTATTTTTTGTCTGCCGGTGAATGTAATCAAGATTTGCAGAATGTTCTTCGGTCTGGCAGGAAAAGTCCGGCCCGATAGATTCCTGCGCGAGCAATTGCTTCGGAGTCAAACCCCAAACAACCTTACCCCTGCCGTACTTATTCTCCTTGACAGTAGTTCCGTCGCACAATCCCCACATCTTGTAAGCTATCTCACGCAGCTTCCTGGTCCGCGATTGGCTTTCATCCAAACCGGGAACTTCCAACGGCTTAGGGCCGATGATCGTCGCGCCGGCAGATACAAGTTTTTCTAGTTTAATCAGTACCTCAAGAGGCATATGAGTCTGTTCCGGAAGTTGTAATACGCGGTATGACATACCGTCAGGAAAGGTAATTCGGCCTTTTTTAACTGACATTCGATTGACAATAACATCGCTATTGACGACATCGTAATCGTAACCACCCCCCAAACCGTCAAGCAGAGGCTTTTCGGGAACATTAGCAAATAATGGCCAGAAATTAGGAGCCTGATCGCCATAGTAATACGCAACGTCGGCGACAAACAAACCCTGTTGCAGCATTTGGCAGCAGCGGCTCAAGTAATCCATAAACGACCGCGCCTTTGACCACCATACAACCTGCGGATTCATATCCACACCTGCGTGATAGGTACGGCCAGGGTATCCGGCCTCTTTGGGTGAATGCGAATAACCGTGATAAGTTATGCGGTTAAGGCCCTCACAAAATGCCCTGTCGACTAACTGTTTACGAACGAACGGGCTGTCTTTCCATCTCCGCCAGGTGGTCCATGATTCCGCGTCAACATAAAGCTTGCCGTAGATATGCGACGCACAGGCGATCTCTTTGACCAGAAAAATATTATGCCGGTTCCCAATCCAAAATTCACCGCGAGGTATATCTACGTTGCCAAGTGCTTTAAGAGCATCGACCGGACAACTGGGCCAGATAGGTGGCCCGGGACCTCCGGCTTCGCCTGCAAGTTCCAGGCCGTATTCTTTGCAAACCTGGCTTCCTGTCGTATAGTGACTGAATATCAAAAGATCGCTAACCGTCTTTTTATAGTCATATTCAAATCGCCCGCTGGTTTCCTTATCTTTAACCGTCCATCCCGACAAAGCCGGCAACCAAGCGACTGGATCATAACCATGATACTTCTTAAACCAGTCAGGAAATTTCGGCGTCCATTGAATTCCCTCATGGAGTTCCATACTGTCTACTTCGAGGGTCTTCAGGGGATTTCCAGGGTCACCGCCTTTGGGAATCCCTAGTTTGTTAATGATATACTCAAAGTGAAAACGCGTAGCATCCGGATCAAGGAAATCGATAAACGACCCCTTGGAATTTGGACTCGCCGCGATCAATTGCTGACCGTTGTTACTACAGACATATCGCATAACCTGCCAGCGTCCTTCAGGTGCCTTCCAATTCAACACACCATCTTTGAGCTTGTCGGTAAGATTGATCACTTTTGAAAGATCGGCAATGACTTTATCTCCTGAGTCTGACCACGCCAAAACTGCAACATCCATGTACCACTTCGGCAATCCATTCTTTCCTTTTGGACATCTCTTCGGTACTGTCGGGAAAGGAAGTTCATGCCTGATCTGGCCGGGACCGGTGACAAGAACTCGCGAATAGAACAGGTTTTTGCTCGCCAGTTCTTCCGGCACCCACGGACCGCCGGCATTCCAGCCGCTGGAGGTTATCAACCCAAGATCCAGACCCAGCCGCTTAGCTTCTTTCATTGAATGATGCATGGCAGCGACTGATTTAGTGCCCATGAAAGGCGGACCAGCTGGAACATAACCGTCAGGATTTCTCATAGCCTCGGTATCCCACATCTCCAGGCCGCCAAGCCCCTTGTCTTTGGCCTCTTCAAGATCACGCGTCAAACCGTCCAGCGTTACCGCACCGTTGAGCCAGTTCCAATAAGCCCTCGGCCGGGCTTGATTGCCAGGATCCTTAAATCCAGAGGCAAGCTTCGAATCCCCCGTATTCGCAGCACAGCCAACACCGGTAAAAACCATAACCATCAAAATAACTATAATATGACATTTCCCATTTAAACGATTACAAAACATAATTCCATTCTTTCAATAATAATCTTTTCCAAATGCCTTGAACTATTCGTGTCCTGGCAGCTATAATTATTCAACACTCAATCCCTTACTAAACGCAATTTTCCAGAGCACATCCTGATTTTCTTTTGCTTTCAGGACTATATCTGCAAGGTTTTTATTATCGGGACGAATTGTAATTTCCGCCGTCGCACCATTAGCTGTAACTTTTTTGGGAGTGTATCCGTTTAGTGCCAGCGTAATTCGGTATGGCTCTCCTCCGATTACAGAGGAGGTGCCTGATAGTGTTTTTGTATTTTCACTCCATTGCGGTTTCTTGACCAGATCGACATACCCCTGCATGAGGTGGCGGTCGGTCGATATCCACTGGGGATTGTTTTCGACCGCATGAACCGAAAGCATTCTTGCTTCACCGGCTGCAACTGACTGCTCTATAGAAGCATCTCCGGAAACTTTGCCTACAAAACGGTCATTCCAAAAATCGTAGATGTAGTATTGGCGACCGACATCTAATCTCATTGCGCCGAAAGCAGTATCACCGCTTATCTGAATCTCGAACTCTCTACCATCCTTAGGACCGTTATAAAGTACAACCTGGTGCCAGTCTGCCGAGATTGGGAAATCGAAAACCGTCGGGATGCTGTTAATAAATGCATCCAGCGGACGCGCCGTCAGCGTCGTCGCATGGAAAGGATATACACGACTCAGGTCATGCAAAACCTCATCCGAAAAGAGCCTGAAGCTTTCGGTTAGCAGCAAACGCCCGCTTACAGTATAACTCAGCGTAAGGATCGCACGCCGCAAAACCGGGTCGATCTCGCGTACATTCTTCCCATGACCGTATTTAAGCAAGGCCTTTCCGTCCATGTCATAGTTGGTCAGCCGCCGGTTCTTATACCAGCGTACGGCAACCTGGTTCAGGAGTTTCGGATTGATAACATTAGTATCGCCAGCTGTCCTGACAGAACTAACATAATCCAGTGTAGCGTCAGAACCGGGGCCGATGCGTTCCTGCAGATAAGCATTTTCACCCTGTTGCTCACGCGCGATCCGATACATGTTCCGGTACGCATACGTCGCAGTCGCATACCTGTCTTCCATGCCTCCGCGTTTAGCGAACGCGCGATCCGGGTAATCATAGAACACACCCTGCACACCGCCGTCCTTGAGATTTTTGTTGACCTTAGTCCAGTGCTTGACAAAACCGGGATCTGTATAATCAAAAGCTTCCTGGTAACGCTTACCGTAACCGGCATGCCATTTCCCCGGATTGAGGACATCCGGGATGCCCCTGTCCCCCATCACCCAATGAGGTTCGGCGACGATCTTACCATTCTTTTTAATGTACTTATGAGACTGGTTATACAACATGTGACCGGGAAACGCCTCGGCGTAATCTTCGCTACGAATACCCGGCTGAAAATAAATCAACGGAATACCACCCAATTGACGAACCTTCGACGCCCATTTCTTCGTGGTCTCGTATGGTTTTTCATAATGGCGATCCACCGTGCAGCGTTCCTTACGGCCGTGCATCTGCCAGTGCTCATCGTCCCACCAACCCTGTTGGTTATTCTGTTCATAATTGTCAGGAACAAGGCGGACTGCAACAGGGGAATACTTAAGGAATCCGCTTTCGGCAATACGCTCGGTTTCCTGAACTGCACCGACGGTATTATTGAGTGATCCGGTATCGGCACCAAAATGATTCACCGCCAGAAACCACATGCAGGTCGAAGGGAAAGTATAATAATTAAGATCGATACCACGTGCCTTTTGCGAACATACCGCATAAGCTTCCAACGATTCAAACGGATTATCGGTTTGTCCGTCGAGATAGAACATGTCGGCAGATTTATAGGTCAGCCCCGGATCAACTCTTTTGCCCACCGGATCATCTGCATACATTACAAGGCTGTTTTTGTTGACCTCGGCATGTTTTCGGAAATCGGCGTAGGTCAATCCGCCTGCAGTTAGTGATCGCGGCTGTTTAGGGTCGGCAAAGAAACAGAGAATATTGTTCTCGGCTTTCATATCTTCACGTTTGACAACCATAGTACGTTTAATACCGCTGCCGCCGTTAAGCAGCTGCATAATACCTCTGTCGCAGCCGTCCATGAACTGCCCACAGTCAATCACGTTAACCTTACGCAGGCGGATCGGTTGTTCGCTTAAGTTCTTAAACGCAAAACCGATCTCGACAAAGGTTTTTTCCGGATAGAGAGTAAACTGAACCTGCAATTGGCCCTGACCGGCTTTGTAACTGATCAATGAAGTGGATTGGGCATTGGGAAATGAGGTTTTTAGTGCGTCTTGACAAATAATGTTATTAAGGCAATCTCCACTTTTGACCTCACTGATTTTCAGTTGGTTTTCAAATGCATCCTCTGCAACATCAGCTAACTCAACATAAGGCGCAACCGAAAAACCGATTTGTGAATCACTAATGATCGCCGCCCCCCGCTTCAGATCGATCACATCAAACCTGCCGCGGTCGGCATCAATACGAATTTCCACCAATCCGTTCGATACCACATCGGACGAACCGCCTAAGACGCCCGTCGCCATCACACAGAATACAATTATAATCATGAATACATGTGCGTTGCTGTTCATCATTCAGGGTGCTCCATAGAAATTTCGATTATGCTGTTTGATTCAAGTTCAAGCCATACAACAAGATCATATTGATTAATCCTTCGAATATGACCAACACGAAAGGTTTTGCCCTGCGAAATTTCTTTTCCGTTGACTTTTAACCGGACATCATGGTCTCCCCAGTTCTTGATAACAAAAGCCGGGTTAACGACCGGGCTATCAGAATTAGCCTTCAAGCTGAATTTAAGTTTGTCAATTTCCTTTTCCTTTGAACTGGAAATCACATAACATCGCTGCGTAGAATCAAATTCGCTATCTGAAGCACCTGATTGAATAACCAGTTTTGGCGGCCTGTTCCATGACCGCGCCAATGACGTTAAAGAACCTATTCTATCCTGCGTAGCTCCATACATCCACGTCCACCAGTAAGTATTGTTTTCACCTTTATGCGGTCTTGGACTGGCCCATGCCAATGAGAAATGCGAAGGACGGTCGGCAGCCTGACAGTAGCGCCCGTCAGAAGGGATCATAGCGGCAGGCCAGTGGTTCCACCATGGAAAATGCGAGACATCCTTGCGATGTTCATGGGCAAAACAAGTGAGGTTGCATTCCAGTTCGAATATCTGGAACGGTTTGTATTTGCTCTTCATATTAACCATCATGATGTTTGGTTTTTCACCCAGGGCATCGCCAAAATGAATATAAGAACCGATTTCCCTGCGTCCGGCGTTTCTAAACTTGGGCGATTTATCGGCCCAGGTATAAGTATGCTGCTTTCCGTTGAGGTTTGCCAGTGTCATTGCACTGAGCTCGATTATATCTTCCGGCCTTTGACCCGGCTGACAGAGCCCGATCACCTCTTCGGGCCATAAAGCTTCGCCGTCGGAATGGAGAACTACTTTCCTAAATCCAACCTGGTCGGGATAGAAGGTATAGTACTCATCGACCCAGTCTTCCCAGCCTGATATGGGATTAACCTGAGAATGATTGCCGTTAGCCGAGGTAGGCAGATAACGCCAGTGTACGACAACGCGAGCAGGTGAGTTTTCAATGATCCTTACATGAGAAAAACGGCAGCGGGGATCAAGCATATGCTCGATGCAGCCATCCTTGCCATTGAAGTTTTCAATACTCTGATCGCCCATCCATATGCCATTTTCCATTACCCAGGCAGGTCCATACCGCGTTCCCCGCCAGAACACAACGCGAACGGGAGAATCATCGAATTGAACTACAATATCCGGATCTGCTGATAACCGCCACTGAGCGTCCCACTCAGGGAAATACTTCAGATGCGTATACGAGGCCCCGAATTTCCCCTTACCCGCCGGACCCGAAGGCATAACCCTTGGTGGAAGATCGGCAGGAGCGGAAGGCTTGGACGACTTGTAATTCTTCGCTAAAACTTTTGAAGAAAGAGAGTCCTTGTATATCCGGAGTTCGTCAAGGATACCATCTAACGAATACCAACTTGGAAGTGTCGCAAACGCACGGACAGGATTGGATGCTTCGATCTTTTGACGAGGCATACCAATTCTCAACTCCTCGGTTCCAGCAAATTTCAACTCACCTTTGATCTTCTTCTGGGCAGTTTTTCCCCCGTTGATGTAAAGAACAACTCCGGCCTTTTCATCAAAGGTCGCTGCAACATGCGTCCATTTTCGCAGAGGTACTTTGTCTTCGGACCGGCAGATTTGCCACTGGCCTGTACCGACATGTAAACCCAGATGACCCTGCGGGCTGATCCCAAAAAAGAACCCTTCTTTGGGTGAGTCGGCCGAAATGTCATCCGGCCAGCAGATTTTATCTTTATTTGAGTTCTTACTTACAGTGTTTTCCTGCGCAACAATTGGCGCCCAGTTCCATGGATAAGCCCCAATCGCGATCCAGGCTTCAATCGTGAAAGTCTGACCTAATGCGGGAGCCTGTTTCGCCGGCCTTGCGATGCAGGTAGTATAACCATCCATCACAATCGCCTGGCCTTTGACACCACGGACCAGCCGATGAAACCCGCTGACGACGTCCTGTTGTCCGCTGACAGAGTCTGACATCTTCTTGTCCTGCAAGCGGTCAAAGTTCCAGTACACTACGGGACTGATGCCCATTGCCTGCGAATAGCTTAAAACCACAAAAAGAGTCAGAAGGCAAATGAATACGCATCTCTTTAATATTTCTAAACGCATGAATAATCCCTTTATTAATAAAAAAGCCTCGGCCTTAAAGCCAAATCCTCAATTCGTAATTAGTAATTATCAAACTGGCCGACAGGTCAGTTTGAATTAGCTGCTTCCTGACGTGTTACAATCGGTACGTATCCGATTTCCATTCCCTTGGGAGGGGTGACCAGAAGAGCCGGATCAAGTGATGCAAGTTCCCCCATCGTCGGCGGAGCCATGTAATCTCTGTCAATGGGCCATTCTTTGTGAATCTTTTCAACGAAAGCCTGCAATTTATCTTTTTTGGCTTTGCTGAAGTTATATTGCTGAAAGGATGGCTGATCGACAAAACGATACCAGGAATATGTAACTAAAGAACCGTCTGTCAGCTTGACCTTGAACGGCCCCGCGACAGCACCTGGTTTTGTCCATACCCCTTTAGCAGGCGAGGTAAAAGGTTTACCGGGCTTTGCGAGTCTGAACTCCTTTTTCAGCAGATTTGTGCCTGCAGGTACTTCCGATGCAGGAATAGCCACGCGAATATCTCCTTCATGTCTGAAATACCGAGGAAACTTGCCGAATTTATTGGTCGTGCCATCGAACCATGTTAATCCCCATACATTTTTGTCATGGACCTTGGTATCGAAGATTTTATTGACACCGGTTATTTTTTTGCCGCCCTGGTCGTAACGAGTACTATGTGTCGTTAGTTTTGACTTCCAGGCACCCTTTTCATCGAACTGTCCCGAGCAAGCAGGACCACCATCACGCCACGCCTTGAAAGAATCATAGAGAGCGGCCTTAGAGTAATACACCACATCCTGGACAAGCAAGGTTCTGCCCTTATCGTCGACCGGGAATTGAAGCTGTGGTATCTTTGAATAAGTCACGCCCTTTTCGTCCTGTGACTCAAAACAAGGGACAGTGTTGATCTCCATCGCGCCGCCGCCCATATTGCCGGGTCTTGCATCAAGTCCGCGCCCAATAATAAACGGATAATTGAACAACTTGGCGATCTTGCTCCAGGTCTCCGGAATATAATAGGCCATCGGCCCCTTGAAATTGGCAGTACTTAAAAAACATGTCCAACTCTGATCGCCGGTAGGCATATCTCCTGTTGTAGGTTCGGTAAAGGGTAAAGCCATGTAAGTATAGCCCAGGAATTTACCGTTGGGATTGCCCTCGAAAGGCAGCGCATCCGGCGGAATGAGAAGGCGATTACTCAACTGAGCGATCCCAAGACGGTCGTCAGGCAAAGCTTCGGTGTCGTAGAAGAATGACCAGCCCGGCGAACCAACCTCGTAGTCATAACATTGGGGAGTGGCATTCATACTGAATTTCGGCGGTCCATATCGAAAACGATTGCGAGCCCAATAGCCAAGACCCCCTTCAAGGGTTTGAAACACACCACTATAGGTCGGGGCACGTCCGGGCCAGTTGTCGCGAGCATGTGTCCCAATCGGTGCAAGCGGTTTATCTTTGTTGTCGGAATTGTTCGGAGAAACCCACGCCCCGGCCAGGCCGATCTGAAAGTTGGAAATCGGTTTGTCGATCAACGGCCATACCGCCGAATAAAAACCCATGCCCGCACTGTAGTTCAATCGCTTAGACGGCCTAGCCGCACTATAGCCGATATACCCATGCAACCCACGGTGATTTGACTTGACAACTCCCGGTTCAACCTTAGCTGCAACATCATCCTTGCCCTCACAGAGACAAGAAGGAACAAGAACGAACAACACAATAACAATCAATAGTAGGTGCTTCATCTGATACTCTCCATTAAAACTTTTACAATACATAATTAAGTCCTTTCGACGAATATTATTTTAGCAGATTTAACTTAATCTGCCAAGAGTTTTTGTTTTTGGTTATTTAGAACCTTTAATTGGCTTGCTCGGCTAGACAGCCATCACCAGTAGCTTACTCCAACGCGTTCCAGAAGATCCTTGACGGCTGTTCCGGACCCGGTCCAAACCCGCTCAGCCATAATCTGCACCCTGGGTCCGGGACGGCCATAATTGTCAAATCCAGGTCCTGTACCAAAGAGGAGTCCTTCTTCTGCCTTCTCTTCGATCGCCCAGGAGCACATTTGCCCGCCGATTATCTTGCCTCGATAATCTTCCGGCTTAAATTTCTTCCAGTATGCAAACGGCTGCGGACTGCGGCCGGCGCCGAACATGTACGGCGACCACCTTGCAATTATTTCGGGAGTTGTCATGTAAAGATTATCTGCCACGTACAACGGACTCCAGGATGTATTGAGCACTTTGTATCCTGCCTTGAAGTAATCGCCCGGCATGTGTCCACGATGCTTTATATCGAATGGGCATACTATAATATCTTTGTCGACCTTTGGATCAAGGATCGGAGAAAACCCTTCCCATACGAGCATCTTCCGCCCTTTGTTCTTGACAAAACCATTCATGCGATTGATGAAATAGTGGAATAGCTGACCTCCGCTGTTAAACTTTTCCTGCTTCATTCTTGCCGCACAATCCTTACACGTAGTCCCATTATAGCCGACCTCATCGGCTCCCAAATGCCAGTACTCACCGGGGAACATTTCCATTATCTCGGAAAAGAGTTTTTCAAGTACCTCGTAAGTTTTTTCATTGCCTATGCAAAGTTTCCCGCCGCCGCGTCCGTCGCATCCAAGCCCCTTAATGCCGCGAATCAATGCAGCCGAATGACCCGGAACATCGATTTCCGGAACGATCATGACGTGATATTGCTTTGCAACATCTACAAGTTTTTTGATTTCTTCCCTTGTATAGTGCCGGTCTTTGGTCGGCAATTCTGGGAACGCCACACTCGGCAAAGTATAGCTTTGCTGATCGCTGAAATGTACCTGGTACCTATTCAGCTTGTATGATGCCATACGTTTTACCGTTTCAATATGAAAATCGATAGAGTGGAACTTTCTGGCGGTATCGATCATCAGCCCGCGATACTCAAACTCAGGCTTATCAATTATCGTAAGTTGAGGAATACCCTTCCCCGGACCACCACTCATCAACTGCAGCAGCGTACGCGTACCCCAGAACAAACCATCAGTTGAAGCTGCCGTAATAGAAATATTTGAATCGATCACAAGGCGATAACCTTCTTTGCCCAGACTTTGATCATCTTCTATTCTCAGTACAATCTTACCTTGCTTACTTCGATTAACTGGCACGCCGCCAATCAGCCTAAATCCGATAGCTTTAAAATCGACGGCAAGAGTACCACTAACCATCAGGTGAATTTCTCTATTTCCGTCAAAATCCAGCGGCAGCTTCTCCCCAGGAATAAAAACACCCTTCTGGAATTTAACTTCTTGAGGATAAGGAACAAGTTTCAGCTTCACCCCTTCCGGCTGCTCTGCCAGTAAACTACCACAGACAGCCATAATGGCGATGCATATCAATTTAACTTTTGTTAGTGTGTTCAGTTCATTCATTATTTTCTCCTGAGCCGAAATTTCACTCAACCAAACTTCAAGAACCCATTTAAACGGACTAAAAAATAACGTAACCGTTCACAACAGGTGAAACACGAATAGACACGAATACACACTAATATGGGTGTGTTGCACATTTGCGTCCATTTATTTTAGTTTATCCTTTTTTTCTTTTCATCTTTTCATCTTTTTATCTTTTTATCTTTTTATCTTTTTTTAAAGTTTTTAATCCTGTTTTTATCCAGTTAATCCTGTCAAAAAACATTTTCTCTTTTTTCTCTGTGGCCCTCTGTGTTCTCTGTGGCAAAGTTTTTAGCTTTTTAATCCGCGTAATCCGCGGATAATTCTTTTGTAACCGTTCACAACAGGTGAACCACGAATAGACACGAATACACACTAATACAGGAGTGTTGCACAATTTGCGTCCATTTATTTCAGTTTATCCTTTTTATCTTTTTATCTTTTTCTCTTTTTTTTAAGTTTTTAATCCTGTTTTTATCCAGTTAATCCTGTCAAAAAACCTTTTCTCTTTTTTCTCTGTGGCCCTCTGTGCTCTCTGTGGCAAAGTTTTTAGCTTTTTAATCCGTGTAATCTGCGAAATCCGCGGATAAATTCTTTTTGTTTTTTTATTAGTGTTTATTAGTGTTCATTCGTGGTTCCAATAAAGCTAATTGCTATTCAACAATTTAATTACCAGTCCTTCTATCGCAACTTTTCCCGTCGTACCGCCGGTTTTCATCGCGTAATCAATATGGGCAAGCTCGGTCAAAACACAACCGCATTTTTTCAAACTCATATTATTAACCTGCCGAAAAAACCCGTTCTTATCGCCAAACACTCGCAATTGTTTAGTCACCTGCGGAATGCCTACGCCCTTTTCAAGCAAAACCTTCGCATTAAAGAGTTTGCGAAAATGAAATGCGAACGCGCCAACCGCTGTAAACTCGGCAGACTTATCGTTCGTAAACATATTCCTTAGCCTCTCTATCGCCGCTCCTTTATTACCCGACGTCATCGCGTCAATAACCGCGAACACATTAAACATCCGGTTGTGCCCGACTAGGGCTTCGATACTTTCAGGCGTAATACTTGCGTTCTTACCGGCATAGACAGCCAGTTTATCAATCTCACCGCATATCCTGCCCGGATCGTCACCGGCAAGCTCGACAAGAAGTCCCGCCGCCTGCCTCGAAAGTTTTTTTCCATGCTCAGAAGACGCATAATCAACCGCGTAATTGGAAAGCTCCCACGGTTTAACCTCCTGGCTGATATGCTCGCCCATCTTTTTGAGTTTCTTGGCAAGTTTAGTATTTCCCAGCCACGAATCGACGGTCAAAACCAGCACGCCCTTAGGCGCAGGATCGTCAAAATACTTCTCAAGCCCCGCCCGATTATCAGAGACAAACTTGTCGGCACCTTTGATCAAAACAACCCGCCGCGTTGCCAGAAACGGAAGCGTACGCAACTCGTCCAGCACATCGGCAAGCTCAGCCCGACCATCATCAGGCTGATACAAAGCCATAGCCCGCTCATCGACACTGACAAGCTTATCAACCAGCTTGCTGCAACTATTACCAACAAGAAACTTATCCTTGCCCGATATAACATAAACCGGCTTGGCATCAAGTTCCACTTTTTTAGCCTTAGCAGCCATAACTCAATTCTCACGTACCGCCGGCATCCTGCCGGCTTTTACTTCTTTATTCGATATTCCTTGCCGGTTTTGGATATTCAAAAACCGCATCAAAGAAAGTAAACCTTAACAAAGCCCCAAAGGGACAATACATACCAGCCCGGGGCAAAGCCCCGGGGAAAGGAACAAAACAACCCATTTACCCTGAAAGGGTAAAACAAAAACGTTAGCTAAATCTGTAAGCTATTCGACTTCAGGTGAACTTTCCTGACTTTGACCTTCATCTGTTGCTTCAGCATTACCGCCTTCAGCATTGTCAACTTGGCCTTCACCTGCACTACCTTCGACAGTTGCTGTACCTTCGCCGCCTTCTTCGACCTCTTCATCTTCGTCAACAACAAGCCTCGCAGCCGCCACAAGCGTATCACCGTCCTTAAGCTTAATCATCCTGACACCAGCCGTATTCCTACCGATAGCCCGCACCTGATCAAGCCCCGTCCGGATAATGATCCCGTTAGCACTGATCAGCATAAGCTCATCATCGTCAAAAACAGCCTTCAAAGCAACAACCTTACCGTTCCTGTCGCTCGTCTTCATATTGATAAGCCCAAGCCCGCCTCTCGACTGTGTTCTGTAGTCATCCAGCATCGTACGTTTACCGTACCCGTGTTCGCACATAGTCAAAAGCGATCCGCCTTCTTCGGCAATAACCATATCGACAACCTCATCGCCCGTGCGTAGTTTGATACCCTTAACACCCCGGCTGACACGCCCAAGCGAACGGGCCTGCTCTTCGTTAAACCGGATCGACATACCGTCTTTGGTACCGAGAATAATATCGTCTTCGCCGCTGGTAATAGACACGCCGATAAGCTCATCGTTAGCGTCAAGCCTAAT
>Ga0307990_1003097_pt1 | contig 12908 bp, 17 predicted proteins | sample EllFjometagen129_FD_203168 | JGI IMG/M metagenome (GOLD analysis project Ga0307990, IMG submission 203168) | Marine microbial communities from Ellis Fjord, Antarctic Ocean - #129 | ecosystem: Environmental > Aquatic > Marine > Unclassified | place: Southern Ocean | collected 2014-10-08
GCCCAAGGCACAGCGTCAGTGGCTAAAACTGCGCTCCTGGACAACCCTAACATCGGCCGGGCTATTGGCATCCTAATGAAGGAGCGTAGCCAGAAAACAATGATTGAAGCCTGTCATGTTCTCGAAGAACTAGGGGTTCTTGGGTTTTTCAATGTAAAGGAGCTATTTGACGAACTTGGTAATCTAAAAGAAGTACCTGTGATGTCAGATTCTTGTGGCCACGCAATCAGCTCAATTACACAGAAGGTTGACGCCACGTTAAATATCAGCACCACAATTAAACTCCATAACAAACTGCCAGCCTTGCAGATGTTGGCTCAACATCTGGGCATGTTGATTGATCGTAAGGAGTTGACCGGTAAAGATGGGGCGCCTCTGGCAGTGGGAACGGGAATACCAAAAGAATTGACAGTTGAAGAATGGGAAAAGAAGTATGGGGGGAAATGATGTTCAACTCATATGGAACCCGCAAGAGGGGCCGCAATTAGCCGCTTCTGTTTGCCCAGCAGATGAGATTTTCTTCGGGGGATCCAGGGGTGGGGGCAAAACTGATAGTGCTCTCGGCCTACAGATAAATGGTGCTTTGAAATACGGGCATCAGTGGAACGGGCTTTTTCTCCGGAAGCATTTCAAACATTTTGCTGAATTGAGACGGCGCATTGATGAACTGATTCGGGCTGGACTGCCGGCCATTAGAACTGGTGGAGATACACAAACCAACCTGATTAAGTTTAGCAATGGGGCAATGATCACGCTGACAGCTATCGAACGGGAAGAGCAGTTAGAGTTTTTTCAAGGTCATCAGATGACTTTGGTCAGCATTGAAGAGGCAACACAGTTTAACTTCCTGCTTGAGATGATTGATAAGCTGAAAGCCTGTCTAAGGTCACCACATGGGGTTCCCTGCAAGTTGTTTCTCACGGGTAACCCTGGTGGACCGGGGCATAACATAGTTAAGGCCAGATACATCGACGCGGCACCAGCGTTCACTTTGATTTATGATGAAGTGGGTGAGTCCAGGATTTTCATACCATCTTCAGTGGATGACAATAAGATCTTGTGTGAAAATGATCCTAAATACGTTAACAAGCTTAAGTCTATCGCGGACCCCAACTTACGCCGAGCATGGCTTGAGGGTGACTGGGATGTTGTGATGGGCGGATTTTTCGATGATGTGTGGCGGCGGGACTCCCACATGCTACCATACTTCACGCCTCCCGCCCACTGGCCCCGGATACAAGGGTTTGATTGGGGTAGTGCCCGACCTTTCAGCATCGGTTGGTACTGTGTCAGTGGTGGTGAGGTTCTTCCTGAATTAGGATATGCGTTACCAAGAGGGGCAATTATCCGTTATGCTGAATGGTATGGTTGTGAAGCTCTGGAGATAGCCCCTGGCAAATTTAGCAAGACAGAGGTGACACCCAATAAGGGTATTCGGATGGCCTCTGTTGATGTTGCGGGGGAGATCCTGGAACGAGAGACAACCAGGGGGGAGGATCCGAAGAAGATTGACCGAATTGCAGATCCAGCGATCTTTGTCAGCCAGGATGGTCCCCCCATATCAGAGAAGATGGCGCTTAAAGGGGTCATTTTTAGAGCTGGGGATAATAAAAGAGTGCCAGGGTGGGAAGAGTGCCGGGCCAGGCTTAAAGGGACAGAGGACGACGGGCCGCTCTTCTATGTAACAGAGAATAACACTCATTTCCTTCGGACTGTGCCAACCCTTGAAAGGGATGATCGTAACTGGGAGGACATTGACACCGAAACAGAAGATCATATTGCAGATGAATGGCGATACGTTATGATGAGTAGACAGGGTAAAGGGGTAAACGCTTCTGAACTCCCAGTGAAAAAGTCCATGGCAGAAAAAGACTGGGATCGCTTACGCGGGGTTGAGGAACAAAGAGGATCACACATAATAGGAGAAGGGTAATGGAATTAAAGATTGATGCACATGGGTCACTTTGGCGCAAACTACCAAGGCTTGGGGATGAACCGGGAACTTTTGAAATGAGATGGGAACGAGTGATGTGCCCAAATGGCCATAACTCTTGTAATGATACCTGTGTTAAGTTTCTGGAGTCTACAGGAAATTACTTGATGGTATGCGGCGAGGTAACAATATTTGACAGCCTGATTGATGAGCGGAGGAAGCAGGAATGAGTATCTGGCAAGTCCTAGCAGTTATGTGGAGTGGTGCGGCGATGGTGCTTCTCGGTGTCCTGGCTGGGGGGATCCTGGTCTACAGAACCAAACGGGAGAGTTACGAAACCCTGTTGGCCCCAAAACGTGAGAAGTCAACCGGGCCGGTTCATATTGATGATGGGCTGTTTGCGGAAGGGGAAGAGGAAGATGAAGATCCACTTCAAAATGTCGCGGCTATTCAGACTTCACGGTTCCTGAGTCAGATAGCGGCAGAAGCAAAGGAAGAAGTGGAGAAGGGGGCTGACAAATGAATAAGGGTAAAGGGTTTCTTGTTGTTTGCCCGGGCTGTAAAAAGAGCTTTCATGGGACCACAGATAAGTATACTAATGAGGCCATCAGTAACGGGGCTATGTTTGAATTGACTAAGAAATATGGGAAGGGTGGCCATAACTGGGGATCCTTCCCCAACAACAAAGCAATGACCCGAGCGGATCTTGAGTGTCCTTCATGTGGCGCAGGATATTGTGGTCGTAATCGTAGGGTCACAGTCAAACCAGATCCGGACTTTGTTGCCGCAGACCATTGGGATGGGGAAGTGAAACCAGATAACGTCGTAGAAGTTTCAGATCCTCAAGTAAACACTGAATTTGTCTGTCCTGATTGTGGGAAAGTATGCAAGTCATTGGCAGGACTCAAAACACATAAAAGGTTGAAGCATGCCCTCGTATCGTGAAGTAAGAGAGTTTGATCTAAGAAACCTCCCGCCTGAAGGACATGAGGCTGTTGGTAAGTTCTTCTGGGGTCTCTGGGCCACAGCGGTTGCAGAGAAAGACCGGCTGGGCCTGGAAGAAAGATGGATTGAAGCATATCGTCTTTTCCGTGGGGCCCATTGGGACCAATCCAAGAAGAAACGAAACAAGGGCCAGCGGGTAGACAAGCTGACAGCCAATCTGTTGTTTGCCAACACTCAGCGGACAGTTGCCAACATCACCGCTCGCGCTCCAACTGCTGAGGTTGTGAGTTTAGACGGTGGCGATGACATATCCGACCAGGCTTTATCCGCGCAAGTCCGGAAGTGGAACAATGAGAGTGAGCAGGCGAAGGGTCTCAGTAGCTCAGTTCTGGTGATGGAGACCTATGGCATCACAATTGAAAAGGCTGTGTTCAATCAGAAGACAGAGCACACCACCTTTGTTATCCTGGATCCGTTTGCGTATGCCCCGGCACCGGGAAACTATCCTGATTTGAATGACGCACCGTATCACACCCACGCATACCCGATGTCTTGTGAAGACGTTGAGGCTATATTTGCCCAAAAGAGGGGTGATGTAGTTGGTGAGACTGCGTTGAACATGTTGGGCCAGGAACGGGAAGACCACAGACCAATACCAACGGGCACCACTTATGGGAGTCAAAACTATCCCGGAAACTTTACAGATGTGCAACACCCCATCAAATACGAAGAAACTGGGGACGCTCCAGCCCTGGTTGTTGAGGTATGGGTCAGGGACTTTGCAAAAGAGATTATTGAGGAACCTATCATTGATGGACAGGGGCAACCAGTCGTTAACCCTGATGGTAGCCCAGCGGTGACTAAGTTTAAGCAACACAAATATCCCGGAGGGATCCGAGTTATTACACTGACTAACCGGGGGGAGTTGGTCCTTGCTGATCGGGCGAATCCTAATGTTAACTCTGAACTGCCTCGGGAACTCACTAGCAAAACCTTTCTATATGACAATTTTCCTTTCTATAAATCCAACAGTTATGAGGATTCAACAAGTCTCTGGGGGTTTAGTGCATCAGAACAGGTTGGGGATCTCAACTTAAAGATTGATGAAATGATCACCAGGCTGTCTCAATACCTGGGTCGCATTATGATGCCGACTTTAATCCTACCAAAGGATTCAGGAGTTGAGGTTACTGACCTTAGTAACAAGCCTGGTCTTGTTATTCGTCCGACATCAATAGCCACAAGTAAAGGTATCCGGTATTTAGAGACACCTAATCTACCGGCCAGCTTCTTTGAGGCGCTTAACTGGTACATCCAGTTGTTTGACAGAGTAAGCCAGATTGAGGATGCTGACCGTGGGGCAGTCCCTGACCGTATCATTGCGGCGCAAGCGATTGTCGCGCTACAAGAACGGGGCGCTACACTGATACAGGCCAAGATTCGATCAGTTGATTATCTGGTGAGACAACGTGGCCGTTGCGCCATCTCCTTTTTTCAGAACTTCGGACAGGAAAAGAAACTGATCGAAGTCCAGGGGGATCCTATCCAGATTCAGGGGATCATGTTCCTGGGTCGGTCGTTCAACTATGTTGTTGAGTCTGGGTCCACAGTGGCAAGAACATCACTGCAGATCCAGGAACAGGCAATGGAGCTGTATGATAAAGGGGCTATTGACAGACGAGCACTACTTGAGAACCTTAACTTTCCAGGCTGGAAAGAGATTATTGAGAGAGCAGGGGAAGGGCAACTTGACCAAGCTCTTCAGATCCTCATAGACGCGGGTTTAGAGGAAGAGGTGGCCATAGAGCTTCGGACCCTGCTAGTAGAGTCTCAGGGCGGTCCTGGGGACACTGCGCAAGGCAAACCAACTAAGGCCCCGGTATCGACCCGGGCACCACAGGAAGGAGAAGTCAATGCTTGATGAGTTTACCGACCAGATTGCAATACAGGGCTATGAGGCTTACGCAGTCCATAGTTGTAAAGATGTAGCTGGAGCGAAACCAACTCCATGGGATAGCCTTCCGGACAGCATCAAACTTAACTGGTACGCGGCGGCCGATGGTATTGTTAATTTTATGGCCACTTTGAAAGTGGAGAGAGGGGTGTAACAATGGGTCTGCAAAAAAGAAATGATGGGTCTGGTGGGGCGGCACAGTGTATGCCCTTGTTGGCTGGTGGTGCAGGGGCTACAGTTGGGGCCGCTGACATTAATGTAGCAGCTTTTGAGTTTATTACTTTATTTACTGCTTGTGTTATTTACGTCAACCAAGAGACCACCAAGACGATGACAATTGTTGCAGGGTCTATGTTCGCTATAAGAACTTTGACCACTCTCCATGTTGATAAGGTGGCGGAGTACACTTTAGCATGATTTATGAGTATAAATGCTCCTATTGTGAGCGGAGGACAGAGCGGGTCTGTAAAATGGACGAACGGAATCACCCCTTCCATTGTTTAGAATGCTACAATGAGATGACAAGAATACCATCATTTGGAGGTGGACTTAAAACGGAACACCCTGTATGGTTAGATCAGCATGTCCGTGGGGCTATTCAAGATCCTGGGGATAAAAGACCAATAACAACTAGAAAAGAACATGACCAGTATTGCGAAGACCGGGGTTTTGTTCATCTCTGATAATTTAATATCACGCTGACGCTGACGCAGCCGAAAGGATAACTGTAGACGCATAAACAATTTAACTGATGGGCAACCCTTTAACGGGCCATCATGGAGGACGTACAATGCCAAAACCGAATGTAATGCCATCAGGATCCGCGCTACCACAAGTAGATAACACGGGTGATGCAGGCAAAAGTGAACCAGTTGAGAAAATCTTGGGTAAGTTTGACACCCCTGAGGATCTAGCTGCGGCTTATACCAACCTCGAAGGACTGCTCGATAAACAGGGTGGCGAGGTAGGTCAGTTGCGGCAGCAGATTACTGATCTATCAAAGGTAACAGCAACGGATGAGGGGGCGCCTGAAGCGGGCCAGCCGACCTCCGTTGAGCAAGAGAAGGCCATTGTTGACCAAGTTGATAAAGGGGATTTGAGCGTAGGGGAAGGTCTGGCAGCGATTGCGAAACTGACCAGGGAAACCACTCAGACCGAGATGGAGTCAAAGTTCAATGACTATGACACTGATCGGAACGCACAAGATCTTTATGATAACTTCGTTGATGACAATCCTCTCTTTCAAGAACTCGAAGCGTCCGGAAAACTGGACGAAGTTATGAAAACCAACCCGATGCACGACAAGTTCTCCGCGTTCTTCGCTCTCAAGGCGGAACTTGACTCAGCTGCTGCTTTTAATAAAGGTCAGGAGGAAGCCCTCCGGATCGCCAAAGGTGGGGATGGAGTCAAGCAAGTATTGAGTGGCCCTGGTAGCCAGAGTCGTGAAACTCCTGCCCCTAAGAGGGGTATGAGTCAGGGAGAACAGGCAAACGGTATGATGGCAGCGATGGCAAATGCCCGCGCCCAATAAAGGAGCTAGACCATGTCTTTAACTTTAACTGAACTTCAGGCTATCACTGACTATTATGTTGATAGCACTGATAATGACATCTACTTTAAAAGTAATGTCCTTCTCTACAAACTGCTTTCCCGAGGTCGTACTGTCCCGGGGGGTAAAAAGATTCAAGCCGTACTAGAATATGCTAAAAGCAATTCTGGTTCTTACGGCGCAAACACTAAGTTGCCTCTTGGTAAGAAAGAAGTGTTCAACGCTGCTTTCTTCCGCTGGGCTGCTTATTACTCCGGTGTCACTGTTGACCTGGAAGACCAGCGTCAGAACAGTGGTGATCTTGCCATTGTTAATATGGTTCAGGGTAAATTGAAAAATGCCCAGAAGTCCATCCGTCAGGATATGGGCACAGATATTTACGCGGTTGCTGCGGATTCTAATTGCTTCCTTGGCCTCGGGGATCTGTTTGAGGATACTGCTTCTACCGCTTATGGTGAGATTGCTGAGGATGATATGGCTGCATGGGTCGCTAATGTCGACACCACTGTTGAAGCCATTGATTTTGAAGTGATGCAGGGTATTCGTCGTCTCGCTTCGATCGATGACAACATGGAGGGTAAGCCTGACCTCTATCTCACTACCGAGCTTTTGAAGGACGCTTTTGAAGCGTCTCTCCAGGTCCAGGCTCGTTACAGTGACAAAAATCTGGTTAATGCTGGGTTTGAAAACATCCTCTTTGGTAGTCAGCCTGTTGTCTCTGATAACAAGCAGTCTACAGGTATCGTTGACGCTCTGAACCTCCGGTTCCTTGACATCGACACCCACAAAGACTTCAACTTCACCAAGCCCACTTGGGCCTCCCCAATTGATCAGCCAGATACCAAGGTTGCTTTCATTCGCTGGGGTGGACAGCTCATCTGCCGTAACCGTCAGGCGCATGCCAGGCATTCCGGCCTCACCGCGTCCTAACCAAAGACTGTGGGGCGGTTGCCGTGACCTAACCACAATGTCTCGCTGACCCGGGTGATTTTCTCCCGCCCGGGCCAGCAATTTAAACCTTAATACCATGGAGGTAAAATCATGGATTTTATTAATCATACCATCGCTCTTATTGATGATGCGCCGTCCACCGATTACATTGTGGTTCCATACCGCTGTGTAATCCTCGGTGCTGACTGTGCGTCCGACTTTGAAGCTGGAGACGATTCCACTGTTGTTCTTTACAACGACTCCACTGCCCAGGTTTCTTTTGCTCTGGCCGCTACCAGCTTAGGTGTCAAATGTGCTGGTACTCTTAACGCGACTACCATCTTCGAGAAAGGGGATCTGATTAAGATTGTCGCCTCAGATGACGCGGGGACTGCTGCGGGTAACGTCAACATCACTATTGCTATTGACCCGTTCCTTTCCGGTGTTGCTGGTACCTGAGTTTAACCCTTAACCATTACCGGTAAAAGGAGCATGTGTTATGTCGAATAAAATGGTTCTTGTGGGGGGTTCAAAGGCGACGGCTGAGTTTGGCCGTGACCGAGCGGAGATCTTGACCGCTGCAAAATCCCTCAAGTCCTGTGATACAGGAAAAATCTTCTATCTCAACTCTGCTACAGAGTTTGCCGTCACGCTGCCTTCCGCAGCCGACGCGGGGTTGGGCTGGAATTGTGAGGTTATTGTTAAGGCTGCGCCTGCAAGTGCTTCCTACACAGTAACCGAAAAAGCTGCTGATGACACCAATGTTATCATCGTTAATGGTATTAACGAACTTGAAGTTGATGACATTGAGGACGGTCCATACAGTGCTGGTTGCACAACTATCACTTTTGCTGATGGGCTTGCTGTTGCCGGTGATTGGATCAAGATTCGTTGTGATGGTACGAAGTTCTACGTCACTGGTCAGTCAAACGCTGATGGTGGCATCACCGTAGCATAATCTATAAGCTGCGCCTGTGCTGTTATGGCAGGCGCAGTTTTTAAGAGGGTTTAATTATGACTGGGGATGCTTTAGTTGAAAGGGTTTTAAGAGTGATACAAGACTCTTCTTTTGATGAGGATGAAATCCTTGAGTATATCAATGAGGGTCTTGGCATTGTATCAACCCTGGTCGACCTTCCTGATTTGGTTGAGGTTGACACTGTCACCACCAGTCTGACGGAAGACTATGTTGACTTGCCAGCAGGGTATCAGCGAAAGGTAACCAGAGTGGAGAGTGTCACCAATGGCGTGAATATATCTGAACCTGGTCGGACAACGGAATACCTTAAGTTTAGGCGTCGGCACCCAGAAGCTGAGGACGGTGCCTGGGTAACTGATATCGCAGTTCGTAGTGGTCAGCTATTCTATTTCCCTACTCCGGAAGTTGCTGAAGTCCTTCAAGTAACCTTTATGAAGGATCCGACAGACATCACCACCTCAACAGCGCCGGACTGTATCCCTGCCAAGCTTCACGCGCCTCTACTGGTTAGCTACGCGGCTGCCCAGATTTTTGAGCTTATAGAAGATGGGATTGAAGGGGCGCAGGTTAACACCACCAGACAAAACAATAAATTTGAAACAGCTTTAGCAGTTCTGGCCAAGCATGTGGGAAATCCAGATAGCGAGCCGGTGTTTACTGCAGATGAAGATACTAATTGAAGTAAAGGAATATTATGGCTCATCAAATAGAGTTAGTTAGAAATGACACCTTACCTAAAATTGGTGGGTCAGTTGAGTATGATTTATCTGGATACACAGTTACATTACATATCAACTTTCCTACTGTTTTAGTTAAGACAGCTACGATCTTAACAACCTCACTAACTGAATCAACTTTTGAGTTTGAATTTATCGTAGGTGATCTTGATGCTGCTGTAAATGTTTACAAATTTGAATTATCTTTCGATAATGGGTCTGGTGGAATTGTAACATATCAGGAAGACACAACTAATGCTAAGTTGAAATTAAAACTTAAAGAAGAGATAGCTTAATTATGTCTATTACATTAACAGTTGGCGCGGGTGAAATAGAAATTAATACATATGTTCCTGGTACTAGAGGAGCAACAGGCCCGGTGGGTAGTGTTAGTTTTGAGTTACCTACTGAAATAGATATAAGTAGTAATCATGCTATTGCTTCAGTTGGTGGATATGCTGTTTATGCAGATGCTTCACTAGACCTTCCAGCTATTGGTATAAGTATGGAGGCGATTGATGCTGGTGGAAATGTTAATATCCAATCTGGCGGTAAATTAACAATCACGGGGGCCGGGTGGACTGATACTCTTCCAGTGTATGTTTCAACAGTTGGTGCATTAACTCAGACAAAACCGACAAGTGGATTTATCCAGGAAGTTGGGGTAGCAATTGGAACTGACATATTACTTATTAATATTCAGAATATTCTAATTGATGGCGGAAACTTTACTTAGAGAGGTTACAAAATGGCTAACACGATTCAGGTAAAAAGAGGCGCAAACGCGAGCTTGCCGACTTTGGCGGCTGGTGAAATAGGGTGGAGTACTGATACTTTTCAGTCATATATTGGTAATGGAGGCACAAACTACGAAATAGTTATGCATCAGTTATATGATGCGCAGACAGTTCTGGCTGCTACCAGTGATAACACTCCGGTAGCGTTAACAGTCGGCGAACAGACTTTGGTTGGTAGGATAACTGGTGGTGACGTCGCTGCTATTGCTGTTGGTATGGCGGATGATAATATTGCTCAGATAGATGGTACAACTAACGTCCCTGTAAGTGGGGATTGGGCCAAGTGGACTGCATCGGGCCTTGAGGGTCGAACAGATGCGGAAATCATTTCTGATTTAGCGGTAGCGACTACTGTTTATGTTGACAGTGTAGCTCAGGGGTTAAGTCCGATTACAGCTTGCGTGGCTATGACTACTGCTGCATTACCGGCGTGTACTTATGACAATGGTACTTTGGGGGTAGGTGCGACACTTACTGCTGATTCCGTTGGTGTTTTAGCTGTTCAAGATGGGGTTACTCTTGAACTTAATGAGCGGTTGCTTGTTAAAAATCAAGCATCTGCGCTTCAGAATGGTGTATATCAGCTAAGTACTGTAGGGACTGCCGGAGTAGCATTTATCTTCACTCGTGTTACTGACATGGATGAGACGGATGAAATTGCGTCAGTATTTACTTTCGTCACAGAAGGTACAACCGGTGCGGATACTGGTTGGGTTTGCACAACTGAGCCCGAGTCAACTACAGTCGGTACTGATGATGTCACTTTTGCTCAGTTTTCGGCCGCAGGGCAGACTACTGCTGGGACTGGTCTTACTAAGTCAGGGAATACTATTTCAGTAAATGGGGTTCTTGAAGATATTAATACCGCAAGCACCTGCACTGATAATCAGGTGTTGGTTGGTACTGGTGCCGGGACAATGGCTTGGGAGGATGGGGATACCCTTCGGACTTCACTTGGCCTTGTTATTGGCACTAATGTTCAGGCGTATGATGCTGACCTATTAGCTTTAGCTGGTTTGACCTCCGCTGCAAATAAAATTCCTTACTTTACTGATAGTGAAACTGCAAGTCTTCTTGATCTCGCAACTACTGTTGGTGCGGAAGGTAGTGATACGACACTTGTTTCTGAGCAAGGTATTCGAGAAGCAATTGCTGCTAGTGGGGGTGGGGGTGGAGGAGCTGATACAGCACTTAGTAACCTTGTCAGCGTTGCTCTTAACACTGCATTATTGCCTGACGCGGCTGCTGCTGATGACTTTGGCTCAGCGACCCTTCCGTTCAAGGATCTGTGGTTTGCTGGTAGTTCCGGTACTCCTGGGACGAATAACTTCCAGGTTACCGGCGCGTCTACTAGTGGAACACGGGTTATCACTTTCCCTGATTCCACAGGTACGGTGTTGAATGATTCCAGTACTATTGATGGTGGTGCTTTCGCGTAATAACCTGGCAGCCGGTCAGATATTGACCGGCTGCTTTTATTTCTGAGGAGAGATAATGGAAGATGCAACCATAAAAACCCCTGATCAGCAATTATACCAACAAGGTGAGTTCCCTTCGATGATCGATACCGATGATCTTGTTTTCGAGATGGGATTACAGCGTGTCGGGAATATGAATAAAGAGAAAGTCTTGAAGGCCGTTACAAAACGTCTTACTGTGCTAGAAGGCGCACTTAAAGAAGCAGGGACGGGTAAAGTAGCCGCCGAAGTGAAAACCGAGGCATTGGGCAAATCTAATAAGTTATTTGACGATAACAATAAAAAACTTGATGCTGCGTTGGTGAATACCAGACAAGAGCTTGCTAAAGTCAAAGAAGAGCTCGCTAAGGTCAAGGCGGAGTTTAACAATATTGTTACTGATAAAACTAATCTAGCAAGACAGTTAACAAATCTTACTTCGGATAAAGCTAATCTCGCCGCGCAACTGACTAGCACCAAAGAAGAACTCACCATTGTTACTAATGATAAGGAATGTCTTACTTCGCAGTTGAAATTAAAAACAGGTAAGTCCAAGAAGAAGAAAGAGGCCTAGATTATGGCTAACCCTATTCAAATAAAACGTGGAGCTCTTGCTGATATCCCCACTTTAAATGCGGGGGAGTTTGGATTTACCACTGATACAAAGCAGATATACGTGGGTGACGGTGTCGCTAATATTGAAATGGCGACCGTGGATCAAGTTGCTGCTGTTGTGATAAATGATTTATCAGATGTCGATACCACTGGCGCTGTCACTGACTATGTTTTAAAAAAGAATGGTTCTGGGTGGCTTGCTGCCCCTTCAGTAACAGCATCAGGAGCAGTAGGCACAACGTTTTATATGGATGATGTTGAAATATTGGGGGTTGATACTGACAATGCCAACGAGGTAAATACTCTCCAAAAAACTCCGATTACTACGACTGAGGTTGTGGACACTATTTCAGTTGCGAATAACACAGTTTATGGTGAAGCTTATCTCTATGATACCGCATTAGGGGGGACGACAATAGACGCTGGAGAATGGTGTTTTTGTACGTATGCTTCAGTTAGTTCATTGCTTGGTGGGAGAGTTTCATCAATTACTAGAAATATTTATCTGGCTGTTGTGGATGCTTCAACGATTACTACGACAGGCACAGGCACATCCAGGACGGCGACAGCGGCTGCTGGGACTCCTTTTGTTGCAGGCGATGCCAGCGCAACGATTACTGATTCAGGTTATCTACAAACCCCTCAAGGACTTTATCAGATAACAGGCTATACTTCGGCGACAGTTGTAACAATCGCCACTCCTACCGATTACACCAACGAAGTTACTCAAGCATTTAGCACATGGAAAATGCAATTTGGGTCTTCGACAGGTGCGATTACATCAAAAGATACAGCATATCAATCGTTTAGAATCAGATCAGTACAAAGTGAAATTTCGGTTGCTGTAACTGATAAATTAGCTGAAATCGTTTTCGGTGTCGGGAATAACACAACCGATATTTATTTTACTCATAACGGTGAAGACCACTACTCTCATTTTCGGAGTCCGCTCGTGACCCGGCATAACGATTTGCCAGGGCTACAGGGTGGCGGCGCAGCCGAGAGATATCATCTCACTTCTGCTCAACATACG
>Ga0307990_1003098_pt1 | contig 12901 bp, 10 predicted proteins | sample EllFjometagen129_FD_203168 | JGI IMG/M metagenome (GOLD analysis project Ga0307990, IMG submission 203168) | Marine microbial communities from Ellis Fjord, Antarctic Ocean - #129 | ecosystem: Environmental > Aquatic > Marine > Unclassified | place: Southern Ocean | collected 2014-10-08
CATGGAAGGTACCTTCTCAAGGTTAAAGACAAAGTTGAGAATCCATTCTGGAATTAAACAATGGAGAAAAATCAGGATGATTGATGAAATTCTAGCAAAATAGCAACCACTTTTTGCCCTTTAAGCCCCAATTGGCAATTTCTTCTTATTACTTTTCTTTAATCAATCCCGTCATATCTGCCTGGGGTTGATACTGATGATAGATAGCTTCAAATGTACCGTCTTCTTTCATTTCATCCAGCGTTTTCTGCCAGGCTTCTGCTATAGCGGGATCAGTGTTTTGGGAAATAGTGATGTAGAAATAGGTTTGATCCATGACTAAAGCAGGTTCCAGATCATTCATAGTGTATTTCGTCTGGTTGATGATCTCAGGAATGGTGAGATCAGTGAATACTGATAGCTGTGCCTCGCCATTCATCAGTTTTTCGATGCTTTCTACGGGGTTTTTGGAGCTGATCAGATTTGTGAACCCATTGTCGACCAGATACTGCTCAGTAAACCAGTCCGTAGTTGTTGCAATAGCTTCTACTTCTCTGGCTTCCTGCAGATTGCTTACTTTTATTCCAGAGCCCTTCTTGGTGTAGAGAATTGAGTTATTCCTGCCCACAGGACCTACCCAGTAAAATTTTGAATTCCGCTCTTGAGTACGCTCAGTGCTAAAAAGCACTACATTTGGGTTAAGAAGTGCCATTTGATAGGCATTATTCCAATCAGTGAGATAGATATTTGCTGGAATATTCTTCCGGGCAGCTATTTCCTTCACCATATCTGTTACAAAGCCGGCAGGTTCACCATCTTTCATGAATGTTATGGGAGGATATTCCTCTGTCATCATGGTCAATATCTCAGGGGGTACCTCATTTGGCAGCCATTTGGAATAGATCTGTCTGAATGTTCCATCCTCTTTCATATTATCAAGTGTCAATTGCCATTTTTCCACTATTTCAACCGGTGTTGACAGCGAAAAAGCAATATATGCCAGGCTCGTGGAAACATTGATCACCTTTTCCAGTTTATGTGGAATAGTACCCGCTTTTTTTGCCGTGACTGGCAGGGTTACACTGTTGCCAATAAATAAGGAAGTTCCACCTCCCAGCATTTTCATCAACGCCGTCTCTTCATTAGGAAATTCCACTAGATTAGTGAATCCAGCTTCCTGCAATATCTGCTGACTGTAATAATCTTTGACCGTACCAATCGATTGATTGTTTTGCAGATCACTAAGTTTATTTACCTGTATCTTACTGTCTGCTGGTGCATAAATGTTATTCTCAAATACTGCAATTGGTCCTACCCATTGCATCTTTTTACTACGTTCTGTGGTCATTACGGTTGTAAATAAGGCTATCTGTCCTTCACCATGGACAGCTTTATAACCTTCTTCCCACTTAACAAGTTTTACAGGTGCTTCGCTGCCAATCCGGCTTTGTAATTCCTTGACTATCTCTACTGATAAACCGGTGATCTCGCCATCTTGATCATAATTCAAAGGAGGATAATCCTCAGTAAACATTATCAGTTCCTCAGTATTAGAGGCTATAAGCTCTGTTACTGGGAATAAACTCATAAAAATCAGAGTTAGGCACAAAAAAAATAAATTCTTCATCGATTCCTCCTAAATTATTTTCTTATAAAGCAATAATTTTGCCCGATTTTGTCAAGCCTATTCATTTCCAGCACGCATATCCCCGAAATTAAAAGGGAATCTGCTGCTAAGTCATATGTGTACCGCTGGTGTACTCACAAGCGGGACGTAGATGACGACAATTATCATCCCATGGATCATTTTAGGAAATATATTATTTGTTAGATTTAATTTCGTAATTTGGTTATAAAACAAACCTATGACTAATTGAAGATAGTTTACAGGAAATTTTCCCTCAATTTTGCTTTAAATATGACCTATAGGACATATAAGACATATAAGACATATAAATCCTATAATTATCATTCAGTTAGCCTAATCAGTGCCCTTAAGGTGGAACAACTTAGCACATAGTGACATTTTTATGTTAGATAGTGCTTTGTTGTTCTGGGTGTTTTGCACTTAGGGAGTTGGAAATATAAATTTATAATCTAAAAAATGGCTTATTCGAGGGTCAGTTTTGGCAATCCGTAGTGATAAAAAAGTTTGAGAATTAGCAGGATCGCTCCGAGTACAAGATGTGTGATAGGTATATCTGCAGCAGTCATATTATCTCCCTTTGCTATTGATGACAGTTTTATTTTGGAAGAGCCAGGTGCTCGGGAATGTGTTTTGCCAGATATGGTTTTGAGAAACTGCTATCACGGCAAGGTCTGATTGATCAAAGAACCATTTGGCAATATTTGTGGAAGTATCTTTATCCAGGGCAGAAGATGGTTCATCCAGCAGCATAGCAGATTTGAGCAATAATGCCTGACTGTCAATAAAACCAGCGATAATTAATGAAGAAATTTTTTAATTTTAAAAAAAAATTATAAAAAACTCAAAAAAGAGTTTGCAAATATCAAGAGTGGGTTATATTATAATTACAGCCTGCCTGAACATTATAACTTAGGGGTGCTTTTCAATCTATAACCCCCATTGGCAGACTCATTAGAAAACAGAAGATAGCCCGACCGGTTATCGCAGGCTTCCGAAGAGAGAAGCCGAAGCAAATGAAGTGACGCAGATTAATCTGCGTCACTTATTTTTTATAAAATAACATTTCCTTTGACATAAAGAATCCCGTTCAAATAATTTGATAAATGGAATTTTTTTTAGAAAGTGAGTAAATATGGAAAATATAATTGGTAAATTTTTATCAATTTTTAAAGAGATATCAGCGGTACCTCGATGTTCCACGCATGAAGAAGCAATTGGAAACTGGCTGGTAAACTGGGCAAAAACCCATAAATTGAAATTAAAGCGTGATGTAGTTGGGAATATATTAATAAAAGTGCCAGGAACAACCGGGTATGAGCAAAGTGAAACTGTGATATTACAGGGTCACATGGATATGGTATGCGAGAAGACCCCTGATAGTAATCATAATTTCTGTACTGATCCTATTATTCCGATTGTAGATGGCGACTGGTTACGGGCAGATAATACAACTTTGGGAGCTGATAACGGTGTTGCTATTGCCCTTGCCTTTATGGTAGTGGAGGAGAAAATACCTCATCCACCACTGGAATTATTATTTACTGTAGATGAAGAATCAGGATTAACAGGAGCTAATGAACTGCAACCAGAATTTCTGGAAGGGAAAATACTCATAAATCTTGATTCAGAAGATGAAGGCAAATTGACGATAGGTTGTGCCGGTGGTAAGCATATTATTATTGATCTACCTTTGGAATATGAGCCGGCTTTTGGGGACAGCAGTTTTTTGCAACTAAAAATTTCGGGACTTCTGGGTGGTCATTCCGGAGTGGATATAAATAAGAATCGGGCACCAGCAGTAAAATTGTTAGCAAGAGCTTTGTATATTCTCCGGGAAGAATTCAGCTTCAATATTGCCACGATTTCGGGTGGCACTGCACATAATGCTATTTCCCGAGATGCAGAATGCACGATCTGCATTTATCCCGAGGATCAGGAAAAGATAGAAGATAGCCTTGTCAGGATAAAAAACACTTTTTCTCATGAGTTTGCAGAAGTGGAATCAGGTTTGGATTTAACGTGTCAAACCGTCCCACCAATGTCAGAAATTTTAACTGAAGACAGCACTCTGCACGTGATATATCTACTATTGGCATTACCTCATGGTGTAGCTGCCATGAGTAATAGTATTCCGGGTTTGGTGGAAACTTCATGTAATATGGCAATAATAAATATTGTGGAAGGTAATTTGAATATCGTGACCAGTATCAGGAGTTCCATAAGAAGTAAAGTGGATGCATTGGGTGGACAGATACTTGCTATTGCAGAATTAGCTGGAGCGGAGATCAATGTAAGCAAGGGTTATCCTGCCTGGGAGCCAAACACGAATTCTGAATTACTAAAAAAATGCCAAACAAGTTATCAGGCTCTTTTTGACCGCAAACTAAAAGTATTAGTGATCCATGCGGGACTGGAATGCGGAGTGATAGGTGAAAAATATCCTGATATGGAAATGACATCTTTTGGACCTACGATAGAAAATGCCCATTCCCCCCGCGAACGTCTAAGCCTGCCATCATTCCAGCGAACCTGGGAGTTTCTGGCAGTCCTGCTGGAGGGATTACAATAATCGCAGATGGTAAAGAAGCCAGCCAAGACTATATTAAAATTCCCTAATTCGCTGAATTATTTACCGATATGTGCCAGTTTTATAGAACATAATGCCCGATTGATCGGGTTTACTCCCGATGAAATTAGAGCAATCTCACTGGCAACTGAAGAAGCTATATCAAATATTATCGTTCACGCTTATGCCCCTGGACAAGAGGATACCATTGAAATTGTCTGCTGGCAAACACCTCTGGGAATAGAAATAATCATTAAAGAAAAAGGTATGCCGTTTGATTCCAATCTTTTCCCTGAATATGATCCTGAGATGATGGATACTAATGATTCCAGAGGACTAGGGTTATACTTGATCAAGCAAACAGTTGATGAGGTGATATTCACTAATCGCGGAAGTGAAGGGAAAGAAACACATCTTGTGAAATATATCACACAATGCCCTTTGGAAGATATTGAGCAGAATAATCAACCCAAAGAGAAAAAGAAAATAAAAACCCATGAAAATAGCAACTTCACGATCAGAAAACTGGCAGATAATGAAGCTATTGAGGTATCTCGTGCCATTTATCGAGTATATGGTTATAACTATTTTAACGAGCACGCCTATTATCCTGAACGGATTGAGAGGCTAAATAAAAGTGGAAATCTTGATACAGCAGTAGCGGTTACGGAAGAAGGGATATTTGCCGGCACATGTGCCATATATCGTGAGAATATCGATGCCGTAACCGGGGAAATAGAGCAGGCTGTGGTAGTTCAGGAATATCGGGGAAATCGCTGCATGGAACAATTAGTGCAGTTTCTGCGAGAAAGCGCTCAAGAAAAGAAGTTACTTGCCTTATATGCCAAATCAGAAACCAGCGAAGCCTACGCTCAGCGAGCTTTGCACCGTTTGGAAACTCATGATTGTGCCCTGCTTCTGGGTTTCACCAATAAGCTGGTGTGGGATAATGAAAAATCTCAGAGACAAATGCAGCGGGAAAGCGTTCTACTGAGCTTTCTACCCTTGCAGGAAGTCGAGAAAAAGAGTATCTATGTTCCTGAACATCATCTGGACATTGTGCAGAAGTTGTATCAAAGTATAGGATATGAACGTGAATATCATGCAGCCAGGCGAGGGAAAAAGCCCGGATATGATTCATCAGAACTTGACATTAAATATTTTTATAACACGGCAATAGCAGTGATCAAGATATCACGTTTTGGCAAAGATATTATCACGAAACTTAAAGAAGCAAAAAAAGAAGTAAAGCTCAAGAAATTTGCTGTTATCTATCTATATCTCAATCTTGAGAATCCGTTTACAGTGAGTTATTTTGAAAAGATAGAAAATCTTGATTTCTTTTTTGCCGGCATTATGCCCTATGATATTATAGGAGATGCCATTATATTGCAATATTTGAATAATATTGAGATAGAAATCGATCAACTTGACCTGTATTCTGAGACAGCCAGGATGCTGGCAGAATATATCCAGCAGTGCCTTGTGAAAGACCCATTACGTTTATTGATCGATGCTGGAGAAGGTAGTAAGATGGAATTTAAATCTACCCTACGCTGGAATCTGAAGGAGAATAAAAAAGATAACCATATAGGTTTTGCGGTACTAAAATCAGTGGCAGCTTTTTTAAATTCAGAAGGCGGAACACTTCTTGTAGGCATCCAGGATGATGGCAGTGTGCTGGGTATTGAGATAGATAAATTTGCTAATGATGATAAATATCTACTTCATTTTTCCAACCTGGTTCAGCATAATATTGGATTGGAAAATTCACAATCAGTATTTTATCAATTAGTGGAACTGGAAGGTAAAAAGATATTAAAAGTTGAATGTGAATCTTGCAATAAGCCAATTTTTATTACTCAGGATGGTCAGGAAAAATTTTATATCCGCTCAGGTCCTGCCAGCAAAAATCTGGTAATTTCAGAGGCAATAAGTTATATAGCTGAACATTTTCAAGGATAATTTTGCTGCCTTCCGGGAGGAAGAATAATGCATAGAATAGAAAAAGCAATCGAATTGATCAGAGAATCCAGGTTTTTGACAGCCTTTTGCGGCGCGGGAATATCTGTAGAAAGTGGGATACCAACCTTTCGGGGAGATGGCGGATTATGGAACCGATATGACCCAGATTGTCTTGATCTGGAAACTTATCTCTATCACCCGGAACGCACCTGGAAGATCATTAAAGAGATTTTTTATGATTTCTTTGGACAGGCTAAACCTAATCCAGCCCATTATGCTCTGGCAGAACTGGAGAAAATCGGATACTTAAAATCAATAATTACCCAAAATATTGATAACCTGCATCAGGACGCCGGAAGTAAAAATGTTATCGAGTTTCATGGGAACTCTCATTTCTTTGTTTGCACAAGTTGCTATACGAAGTATAAATTATCTGAGCTTAAACTAACTAACACTCCGCCTTTGTGTCCCTCCTGCGGGGAATTATTAAAACCTGATTTTATCTTCTTTGGAGAGGCAATACCTTCTCTGGCACGCGATCGGGGATTTAGAGAGAGTGAGATAACTGACGTGATGCTGGTGATCGGCACAACCGGAGAAGTGATGCCTGCCAGTATGATCCCATATATTGCCCATCAGCAGGGGGCATTTATAATCGAGATCAATCCAGGAAATTCTGCTTATCAGAATGGAGTTTCTAATATCGTGATCAGGCAATCAGCTGGAGAAGTACTGCCTAAGATAGTCAAAGGTGTAAGGGGTGAATAGACAGAAGCAGGCATATATATATGGTCTGATAGCCGTATTTTTCTGGTCAACTGTAGCCTCAGCCTTTAAAATTGCCTTAAGGTATAATTCACCTGCTGCCATGCTGTTGTTGGCAAGTCTTTTTTCGCTGGCAGCACTTATTGTGGTGGCTGTCTGGCAAAGAAAAATATCTCTGCTCTGGAAATCCCCAAAACGGCTATTGATATATGCCTCCCTTTTAGGATTTCTTAATCCTGCTCTTTATTACCTGATTCTGCTGCAGGCATATGATCTGCTTCCAGCCCAAATAGCTCAACCCTTGAATTATACTTGGGCAATTGTGATCGCTCTCCTTTCCATTATCATCCAGAAGCAAAAATTGCGCTATTTTGATATTATTGCCCTGATAGTATGCTATAGCGGAGTGGCAGTGATTTCCTCTGGTGGAGGAAAATTAGGTGAAATTAATCACACAGGGGTTTTTCTGGCACTGATATCCTCTATAGCCTGGGCATTTTACTGGATCTATAATGCAGGTATACGCCTTGACCCACTCATTAAATTGATTGCTAACTTTATATCAGGTAGTATATTAGTATTCTTTTACTGCTTTATTACTGACGATCTGCCAGTATTTAGTAAAATGGGATTATTATCAACACTCTATCCGGGACTTTTTGAAATGGGACTCACATTTGTATTCTGGTTAAAGGCAATGGAACTTACAGAGAAGACAATCAGGATCTCCAATCTGATCTTTCTGTCTCCCTTCCTATCATTTATATTTATCAAACTAACCCTCAAAGAGTCCATTGTCTGGACTTCTGTAGCAGGATTAGCTCTTATTACTGCTGGTATTCTCTTCCAGCATTATCAGGCAGGTAAAGATTTAAAACAAAAATAAGAAATCAGTTTTCGCACTCCTCTTCATCATAATCATCATCGTCATCATCATCATCATCATCGTCTTCATATTCGTCATCAAGCATCCAGTCAGGGCAGAATAATGAATTTTCCTTCTTATCCCAGCCATCCACATTCTCCAGACCAAACCTATCGAGCATATCTTCTTCCCATACAGAATAGCGGACATCATCATTATAAATATCATACACCAGTACCGGGTTTGAGAATTTCCTGAGCGAATAGGGGCTGCCAATCAATTCAAAGAACTCTCTTATACGCTTACGATCGCGTTCTGCTTTCATTATATCTTTCTCCTATACTTTTTTATAATTTGACCAAAAACTCCACTGCTATAAACACGTCCTCAAAAAACAGTGAGTGTATATATGTCAAATAAAATGAATAATATTTTGATAATAGTGATGCTGGTTTGCTTGAGTGCAACGGCTTTTGGCTTTGCTCCGCAAAGACGGGATTTTGCCTCTGAATATCAATATCGTCTTTACCGAAGCTGGCTGGCAAAAGAATCCACAGAAATTGATCTTCCAGCAAAAATCACTGCTGAATATGTACGCCGAAATATTAAATTCAGTAAAACTGGTGAAGCCCAGGTTATATATATCTGGAATAACTGGAAGATCATAAGTCAGCGGGAAGACCTGCCAGCAAAATTACCATTCAGTAATTATGAAACTGAGCTGATCATAGCTGGAGAGCTGCTTTACCGGCTAAATTGCCGTCACCGCAGATTTGCTGAAGATTATCTTGATAAACTGCCGGTAAGCATTACTTATCAGGGATTGCGTTCTTCATTTGCCATTGACAGCCTATATGCTCACTATCATGATCAGCGAATTCCGGTTGAAAAACTTCATCCCGTTATCGATAATGACAGACTGGTGCAACTTATTTTGCAGATGACCAATGGTGACGAATTGATCATTATATTTAATGAACTCAATCAATATCCAACTGCTCGTGTACAACTGAAAAATTATGAAAACTCAATCACTGCAGGAGAGCTGCCAGACGATTTCAGCAGGCATCAAGAAGATATAGCTACCTGGTATCCACCTAAAAAAGAACAGAAGAAACCTTATCAAATTGAACCTGTTCCAGAACCTGCTGACACAATAAACAGCGAAATTGAAACTGTGATATCTGCTGATACCTTGCTTTCAGATTATGAAATAAAACTTCTTAACTGGGTGAAATCAAACCTTGAAACTGCCTGGGGTTCTGAAATGATGAATAATAAAATTCCCAGTATCACAGAATTTCTGCAAACAGAATTTTCAGAACACTCCCTATTGATCAAAGGTGATAAGTACATCCTTTCGCATACTCCTTTTTCTGGGAATCTGAAATCAAATTTATATCTTAGGATCAATAACAAAGAAGGGTGGACAATTGATGCCTTAAATGACATTGAGATAAATAATAAGAGAGTTACTGTTGCTGGATTTGAAGAATTTGACCTATCTGACCTGGGAAATTATGATGTCGAAGTGATCGCACCCTATATTCCCCAATTATTAGTAACCCACAGAGTGATGTCCAGCGAGCTTGCAGGGTTTATTCTGGAACCAGATATTGCGGAAACCACACTGGTAATTAAAGGTTCAAGTCGTCATGTATATGATCTGGATTCATATCGTGACCTGCTTTTTATATTGGGCAAGTTCTGGCAAGACAGAACAATATATTATAATATTGCTGATTTTCGTCTGATTGATGGATACATAGAATTTAAAGGTTACCTGGCTGCTGAAGACAGTGATACTGGTCAATATGACCTGGCAGAAATACGTTATCGTCTCGATGATGACTACACGATTGTCTTGGCGATGGTGGTACTCTTCCCGGATCAGGTTTCACAATATAAACAGGGAAGATAAATGAAAATATTTGAATCTCACACCCATTTGGATAATCCCCAATTTGATAAAGACCGCCGGCAGGTAATTGAAAATTGTAAAAATGCTGGCATAACCAGAATGATCAATGTAAGTTGCGATGCGAAAACCCTCAAAGATTCCATCAAACTTGCTGAAGAATATGATTTCATCTACGCAACTGCTGGATTTCATCCACATGACGCTACAGAACTTGACCTTGATATGGTACGCAAAGCGGCTGTTCATCCCAAAGTTGTGGCAATTGGAGAAATCGGGCTTGATTATTTCCGTGACATCTCACCGCGTGACGTGCAGAGAGATGCCTTCCGCAGACAGCTTGAACTTGCCATGGAACTTAATATGCCTATCGTGATCCATGACCGTGATGCACATGATGATGTGTTAGCTATACTCCAGGAATATAAACCTGCCAAAGTAGTTTTCCACTGCTTTGCAGGTGGCTATTTTATGGCTCAACAGATTATTGCCCTTGGTTGGCATATCTCATTTACTGGAAATATCACCTATAAAAATTCCAAGCTTACTGACATAATCAGAATGGTACCAGATGATAGATATTTTGTTGAAACAGACAGTCCCTACCTTACTCCGCACCCGCATCGCGGTAAGAGAAATGATCCCACAATGCTGAGATATATCATTGAAGAAATCGCTCAGATCCGCTACCAGACACCTAAAAACATTGCTCAACAATCATTTGAAAACGCCTCATTATTCTTTAATATTCATTGAACTTCTCAGTAGATTAACTATCAGATCAGGTATAACATCCTGCCAATGAGCCTGAAATGTCTGTAATGCCTTATCAATAAAGGAAATATGGTGCTATAATTTAGGGCATGGAGAGAAATAACTTAACAGAAAATACAGGTTGTATTAAAACTGGCTATATTATGAAGAGAATAAAAATATTAATTGTAATTTCAGGGTTATTACTGGGCAGCCTTCTGTTTTCAGAGGCAGATAGTGGTAAATTGCATTCTCAAATAGCATCATCTATGGGTCGCGAGAAAGTGGATTTATTGCTTGAGCTTTCCAAGCAGCAAATGGATGAGGATCTGCAAAGCAGTTGGAAAAGTGACAGTCTGGCACTTAAGCTTGCTGGAGAATCACGTTATGTGGGAGGTCAGCGTAAAGCTCTCACCATTGCCGGCAGAATCGAACTCGTCAGACAAAACTACTGGTCTGCTATTGAATATTTTAATAAAGCGATACTATTATTGAATAATGAGACTGATCAGCTTGATCTGGGTGTTATCAACAATAATATTGCGCAAGCCTACTCGAAATTAGGTTGGGCAGATAAAGCAAAAGCCAAACTGGAAGAAGCAGAAAATATTATCCTGAAGCTGGAACCAACTCCAGAAGTTATGCATGAACTCACAATGACTTACCTTACCTGGGGCACTATTGAGCTGGAGCTGGGCAATTATGAATTGGCATTATCTCGACTATTGAAAGGCATGCAGGAAGTGGAAAAGCTGGATGAACCTGAACTGGAAGCTACGATCAAAGGAAACATCGGCAGAGTATATCAATCACTGATGAATCCGGCATTATCTCTGGAATATTACCGTCAGGCACTGGAAGTGCATAAGCGGCTTGATAATAAAAGTGAAATGGCAGTTGTGTATGGGAATATGGGTACGCTTTATTCTGAGCTGCAAGATTATGAGAAAGCAAGAGAATATTATGAACTATCTCTGGAAACCTATCAGCAGTTAGGCAATAATCTGGGAGTAGCTTCAGTATTGATCAATATTGGCAATATTTATTACTATCAGGAGAAATATCCTGAAACTCTTGAATATTACGATAGGGCAGAAAAATTAGTGGGCGAGATTGGAGCAACAGTATATCAGGCATATCTGATGAACAATGTGGGTATGATCTATGTGGAAATGGGAGAATATCAAGCTGCTGAAGATAAATTTGACGAGGCATTTAAGAAAGCCCAGGAAGTTGAATCATTAGAGCTTGAAGCAGAAATATATGCTTCTTATGGTAAACTTTACAAGAATCAGGGTCAATTTAATAAAGCCCTGAGTTATAATGAAAAGGAATCAGCACTGCGGGACAGTATTTTTGCTGAAACCACAGCAAAGCAGATAGCAGAGATGCAGACAAAGTATGATACTGAACGCAAAGAGCGGGAAAACATTTTACTACGCAAAGATAATGAGATCAAGGAACTGGAAATAGGCAGAAAGGAACTTCAGCGGAATTCATTATTTGCCATCGCATTCCTGGTGATCATACTGGTGATCTTTGTCTATCGGCGCTACAGAAGCAAAAAGAAGAGTGCTGAAATCCTATCAAACAAAAATGAATTGATCACTAAGCAGAAAGAAGAATTAAGCGAAACTCTTGATGTATTACGCAAAACTCAGAAGAAACTGGTGGAATCAGAAAAGATGGCATCTTTGGGAAGTCTGGTTACCGGAGTTGCCCATGAAATTAATACCCCTGTAGGTATAATAATAACAGCGATCAGCAATCTGAGTGACAGATTAGGGGTATTGATGGGTAAATATCGGGAAAATAAAATGAAAAAGAGCGATCTGGAAGCTTTTTGGGTTATACAGAAAAAACTAGTAACCTTATTTTGAGCAATTCACAGCGAACCGGAGAGCTGGTGAAAAGCTTTAAACGGGTGAGTGTGGATCAATCTACAGAACAGCGTCGTCAATTTAAGCTGCATAATTATATCAAAGATGTCTTGATGAGCCTTGAGCCAAAATTCAAGGGGCTTGATCTGGAGATCAATATCGATTGTGATGAATACCTGGTGTGGAATTCCTATCCGGGAATAATTGCTCAGATAATCACTAATCTGGTTATTAATTCAGTGGTTCATGGTTTTGCTGGAGCAAGTGGTGGAAAAATGGATTTTGAGATAAAACGTATTGACAGCATGCTGCAATTTATCTATCGGGATAGTGGTAAGGGAATGGGAGAAGAAGTGCTACAGCATATTTTTGATCCGTTTTTTACAACAAATAAACAGACCGGAACTGGTTTGGGGATGCATATCATTTATAATCTGATTACGCAGAAACTGGATGGGACGATAGAAGTTGAGAGTGAACCTGGCAAAGGTTCAGAATTTAGAATGGAATTTCCTTTTATGGAAGGAGGATTGAGTGAGCTCGATTGATAAAGAGCGATTAT
>Ga0307990_1003099_pt1 | contig 12901 bp, 14 predicted proteins | sample EllFjometagen129_FD_203168 | JGI IMG/M metagenome (GOLD analysis project Ga0307990, IMG submission 203168) | Marine microbial communities from Ellis Fjord, Antarctic Ocean - #129 | ecosystem: Environmental > Aquatic > Marine > Unclassified | place: Southern Ocean | collected 2014-10-08
CGCCGCGGGTTAGGTCGAAGGAGACGTCGAGGCGTTTGTAGGTTTTGTCGAATTCGGTGAGGGTTAGCTTGATGAAATTTTCCCACAGCGCGCGGTTTTCTTTGTCACCCTGTTGGAGTTTGACGAGTTCGGCTTTGGCGCGGTCGCGCCAAGTGGGGTCCTCTTTCGACATGTTGTAGCTGGTGACATAAATGCGTTCGAGCTCTTCGACCGGTGCGGCTTTCAGCGCGTCCATGTCGACGAATTCACGGTAGCCGAGAATGATCAGGCCGAACTGGGTGCCCCAGTCGCCGAGATGGTTGTCGGCAATGACGTTGTAGCCGAGCGCGCGGTAGAGGCGATCGATGGAGTTGCCGATGACGGTGGAGCGGATGTGACCGATGTGCATCGGTTTGGCGACGTTGGGGCTGGAGTAGTCGATGATGACGGTCTGGTCGTTTCCAATGTTTGGAAGTCCGAGCGTGTCGTCGGCGAGCATCGCGGTCAGCTGGTCGGCTAGTCCTTCGTTTTTGAGCGTGATGTTGACGAAGCCGGGGCCTGCGATTTCAATTTTCTCAACGATGTCGGGCAGGGTGGCGCTGTCGATGAACTGCTGGCCGATGGCGCGCGGGTTATTGCCGAGCACTTTGGCGAGCTTCATGGCGGCGTCGCACTGGTAGTCGCCGAACTGTTTGTTGCGGCTGGCGTTGACGCTGAGGTTGACTGCGCTGAGGTCCGTTTCGGGGAAGCAGGTTGCGAAGGTTTCGGCGCACCAGTTGGATAGTTGTTTTTCGATGGGTTGAATCTCTTTTTTCATGGTGTTTCTTTCGTTCAAAAGCAAGGGAGATGGAATCATATTTCAGGAGGCAGTTAAAGTGCCTTTTAGTAGAGATCAACAAACAGAAATAATTGAATTGCTTTTGAAACTGATAGAATTAAATTACCCGCGTCTTGAGGGAAACCTCATCGTTTTGATTGAAATTAAAAAGGGGAGAAACTAATGGCTGCAAAAAAAACAGCAAAGAAGACCGTAGCGAAAAAAGCACCGGCTAAAAAAGTGGTAGCAAAGAAGGCTCCGGCTAAAAAAGCCGTCGTGAAAAAAGCACCGGTCAAGAAGGCCGTAGCGAAAAAGGCACCGGCCAAAAAAGTCGTCGTCAAAAAAGCGGTAGTGAAAAAAGCGGCAGTGAAAAAAGTCGTCGCTAAAAAAGCGGTAGCGAAAAAAGCTCCGGCTAAAAAGGCCGCGAAGAAAACGGTAGTCAATAAAGAGCAGTTCTATTCGATGGTGACGGAAGCTGCGTACTTCGGTGCGCAGAATGACGACAACAAAAAAGGTTCCGCCGATTACTGGATGGAAGCTGAAGCTGCGATCTCTTCCAAGTTCAGCATCAAGTAATTGATCGAACGGTTGGAAAACAGAAAATCGCTCTGCTGAGAAGCAGGGCGGTTTTTTTTGTCGGCAGTCAGCCGATATACCGCCGTTCCAGCAGCGCGTTGATGCTGGTGAGGATTTCGTAGGGGATGGTTCGGCAGATTTTGGATAGCTCATTCGCCCAGATGGCATCGTCGCCCTGTTCGCCGATTAGCACCACTTCGTCGCCCGCACTGACCACGGCATCCGGGCCGATATCGACGGTGATCCAGTTCATGCTGACCCGTCCGACTACCGCGCAGCGCCGCCCGCCGATCAACACGTCGCCGCGGTTGCTGAGCGCGCGGTTGTAGCCGTCCGCATATCCCACCGCCACTGTGGCGATTTGAGTCGGATATTCGGTGGTGTGCGTTCCGTAGTAGCCGACGGAGAATCCGGCGGGCACCGCTTTGACTTGAGCGACCCGCGCTTTCCACTGGAGAATCGGGTCCATCTGGAATCGTCCCTTGGGATCGGCCGCGCCGTAGCCGTACAGGTCAATCCCCTGCCGGATTCCGTCGAAATCCCATTCCGGAAAGTATAGGGCAGCGCGGCTGCTGGACAGATGTTTGAAAACCGTCGGCGGGAGGTGAGTCAGAACTGATTTGAATTTTTCGGCCTGGTCAACCGCGTCCACCGGGTTGTCCGGTTCTACTTTGGCAAAATGGCTGCACACACCTGATAGATTCAATCCGCCCGCCCGGTTCAGCTCGCTGACGGCCTCCGCGACCTCGTCCCACTGAATGCCAAGGCGCCCCATGCCGGTGTCCACTTTTACATGCACGTCCAGTGTTTTTTCCCGCTCGCGCGCGGCGGCGGCCAATGCCAGCCCGTGGGAGAGATCGGTAATGATCGGTGTAATGCGGTGCTCGAGCAGAAGATCGATCTGTTCCGGCGCAACATGTCCCAGCACCAGTAGGCTGGCGGCAGGCAGCTCTTCGCGCAGCGCAACTGCCGAATCCAGATAGGCCACTGCGAACCAGTTGACTCCTTCTTCAGCCGCGGTTTTCGCCACCGGCAGTAGGCCGTGGCTGTAGGCATTCGCTTTGACAACAAAAATGGTTTCGGAGCCCCCGGAAACCGCCGTATGCAAGGCGCGCAGATTAGCGCGCAACCGGTTTAAATCAACTTCCACCCATGAATGATTCACAACTTCTCCTGAAATTTTTTGCCACTGTACAACACTCCGTCGGGTTTTCCACTCCCGCGAAGAGTCTTTCTGCACGCTCATGGAAATAGGGAGGGAATGGTTGAGGAACGAACCCTTTCCCGCCGAACGGTGCAATGATGAGTTTAGGATTGCTATGCCTCGGCGCATGACGTTTCATCCTCGCTCCTATGAATGAAACGTACGAAACAGATGATAAAGAAACTGAACGCGCGATTCTGGTTGGCGTTTGGGTGCGCGGGCAGAGCGAGGAGTGGGAGGTGCGCGATACGCTCGACGAGCTCGCGCAGTTGACCGCCGGTGCGGGCGCTGGGATCTGCTCTCAGATTCTCTGCAAGCAGTCCAAAATTCAGGCTGGGCATTATATTGGCAAGGGCAAGGCGGAAGAGATCGCCCGGCGCGTGGTCGAAGAGGATGCCAACCTAGTTATTTTCGACGAAGATCTCACGCCGGCGCAGGGCCGCAACCTCGAAAATTTGATCGGTGTGCGCGTGGTGGATCGCACGCAGCTGATTCTCGATATTTTTGCCCAGCGCGCTCGGACACGCGAGGGTTGTTTGCAGGTTGAACTGGCGCAGCATCACTACCTGCTGCCGCGACTGCGCAACATGTGGACCCATTTGGAGCGGCAAAAAGGCGGAATCGGGATGAAGGGGCCGGGGGAGACTCAGGTCGAGATGGACCGCCGCCGCATTCAGGAATTGATCATCACGTTGACGAAAGAGCTCAATCTGGTGCGAACGCGCCGTGCCGAGCAGCGGCGCGGACGCCGTCGCCACGGCTGGGCCCTCGTTTCGCTGGTCGGCTACACCAACGCCGGAAAATCGACCCTGCTCAACCGCCTCGCCGGAGCCGATATTTTTGCCAAAGATCAGCTGTTCGCCACGCTCGATCCGACGACCCGCCAGGTGGAACTGCCCAACCGCGAGCGGTGTCTGATCACCGATACGGTCGGATTTATCCGCAAGCTGCCGCACAATCTAGTCGAATCGTTCAAAGCGACACTCGAAGAGGTGGCTGAAGCCGATTTGATCATCCATGTGATCGACTGCTCGCATCCGCAGGTGGAACAGCAGATCGACGCGGTGAACGTGGTGCTTCAGGAGATCGGGGCCGAAGAAAAGCCGGTGCTCTGCGTGCTCAATAAAATCGACACGGAGACGGGTGCGGGCGCCGCGAAGCGTCTGGCCCGTACGCTGGGGCGTTCCATTGCCGTTTCTGCGGTTACGGGAGAGAATATGGAGGGTTTGCTCGACGAGCTGTCCGACTGCCTCAAGGGCGATAAGGAGCTGATGTCGCTTTCCATTCCGCTGTCTGAAGGCCGCCTGCTGGCTCTGCTTCAGAACTCCGCCACCGTGCTGGAGGAAAAGTATGAAGGCCCGAGCGCCGAAGTGCTGGTGCGCGTCCCGCTCTCACTCGTCCCGCGTTGCGAGCCCTACCGCATCTCCTCCTAATCCTAATCCTAATCAACCTCTTAATCATAACCTTACTCTTACTCATAATCTTACTCATATTCGTAATCTTAATCTCCCTATACAGGTGTGGATTAGGATTAAGAGGTTGATTATGAGCAAGAACGGGAGAGAGGGAGGTTGAAATCCCCGGCGGCATGTCCGATAGTCTTCCCCTTCAATCTGCTGAGGGCAGATCCCTTTTAAAAAATGGAGAGAAAATAATGGCGTACGAATTGACCGGAAAAGTGAAGCTTATTCAGGAACCGCAGACCTTTGCGAGCGGATTTACCAAGCGCGAAGTGGTGTTGACCGTCGAAGACGGCAAGTACCCGCAGGAGATCAATCTGGAATTTTTGCAGGACAAAGTGAGCCTGCTCGATAATTTGTCCGAAGGGCAGGAAATCAAGGTGTTCTTTGATATCCGTGGCCGCGAATACAACGGGCGCTACTTCAACAACCTCGTCGGCTGGAAAATTGAAGGGGGCGAAGGTGCCGCCGCTCCGGTTCCCGCCGCCGCAGCAGCCGATGACCGACCGCCGCTTCCCGCGGATTCCGAAGCTCCCAGCGAATTCGACGACGATATCCCGTTCTAGGGAATGGAATGATGGAATAGAGGAATGTTGGAGTATTGAATATGCCGTATTCAGTTAGTAATTGTTTGGGCTGACTGCGGGAGATATTATCAGAATAATTTAGGTCAGAATAATGGGGAGTTGAGGTTAAGAAAATTATTTTGATCCTAATTATTCTGTCAAAAAATCTTAGAGAAACTGGAGAGAGAAGATGAAAGTTGTACTGGCTTATTCAGGCGGGTTGGACACCACGGTGCTCCTGACCTGGTTGCAGGAAAAATATGATGCCGAAGTGATCTGCTACTGCGCGAACGTCGGGCAGGAAGAGGAGCTCGACGGTCTGGAAGAAAAGGCGCTCAAGCACGGCGCTAGCAAATGTATTGTCGACAACCTCGAAGAGGAGTTCGCTGCGGACTACATCTTCCCGATGATGCAGGCCAATGCCATCTATGAAGGTACCTACTTGCTCGGCACCTCCATCGCCCGCCCGCTGATTGCCAAGCGCATGATGGACATCGTCCTCGAAGAGGGCGCAGATTCCATTTGCCACGGCGCGACCGGCAAAGGCAACGACCAGGTTCGTTTCGAACTGACCGCTTACGCCATCAAGCCCGACATCAAAATTATCGCCCCATGGCGCATGCCGGAAGACTTCCCCTTCGTGGGCCGCACCGACATGATCGAATATCTCGAAGCGCGCGACATTCCGTGCGCGGTTTCCGCCAAGAAACCCTACAGCACCGACCGCAACCTCCTGCACATCAGCTTCGAAGGCGGCGTGCTTGAAGATCCGTGGGCCGAAGCTCCTGAAGATATGTGGTGCATGACCAAGCCGCTGTCGCAGGCCGCCGATGAAGCCGAGATCGTCGAGATCAGCTTCGAGCAGGGCATTCCGGTTGCTGTGAACGGCGAACAGCTCTCGCCCGCCGCTCTGATGCGTAAACTTAATGCGCTCGGTTGCGAACACGCAGTCGGCCGCATCGACATCGTCGAAAACCGCTTCACCGGCATGAAAGACCGCGGCATCTACGAAACGCCCGCCGGAACTATCCTGCACCACGCGCACCGCGCGGTGGAGTCCATCACCATGGACCGCGAAGTGATGCACCTGCGCGATGGTTTCATCCCGCAATATGCCAAGCTCGTTTACAACGGCTTTTGGTTTGCTCCGGAACGCGAAATGCTCCAGGCCGCGATCACCGAAAGCCAAAAGACTGTCACCGGCGATGTCCGAGTGAAGCTCTTCAAAGGCGCTGTGCATGTGATCGGACGTCAGTCACCCAACTCGCTCTACAATCCGGAGCTTGTCAGCTTCGACGAAGAGGGCGGCTATGACCAGACCGACGCCACTGGCTTTATCAAACTCAACGCCCTGCGTCTCCGCGTCCGCGCCGCGATGCAAACAAAGTAGAACGAGCGTCTCGACCTTTTTTCTTTCGCGTAGCACGCAGTGTGCTACGGTGATTTTGGAAATGGAGGGTATGCGAATGAAAACAGCTACAGCAAGAGCGCGCATTCAACCGGAGGTAAAAGAGAGGGCAGAACAGATTCTGCACGATCTTGGGCTTTCCGTGTCGGGGGCGTTTGAAATTTTCTATCGGCAAATCATCCTGAACAACGGGTTGCCCTTTGATGTGCAGATTCCCAATGAGGTGACTCGCAAGGCCATGAAGGCATCTGGTGCCGGAGAAGGCAAGGCGTTCGGTACTGCGGACGAGCTTTTTGAAGATCTTGGAATTTAAGGGGATTGCGCATGTGCGAAATTGTTCGCACATCGCAATTCAAACGGGATGTCAAAAAGGCACTTCGGCGGAATAAAAAAACCGAAAAGTTGAAGACTCTGATTCGGCGGCTTGTTCGCGGAGAAACGCTTTCGGATAAATATCAAGATCATCCACTGCGAGGTGATTATGCGGCGTGTCGGGATTGTCATATTGAACCGGACTGGATTTTAATCTATCGCATCGACGGAAATGAATTGCATTTGATTCGTACCGGAACTCACGCCGACTTGTTCCGGTAACGATGCTGGTTTTATCAAGGCCGAGTTTATTGTCTCCAAGCAGGTGCAGGCCAAAGAAAAGGGCGAGGAATTTAATAAGGCCAAGGCCGAAAAGCAGTTTACGAAAAAAGATAAGGACAAGGACGGTTTTTTGAGCAAGGAAGAGCGCGCTAAGAAGAAGAGTGAGTAGTCAGGGTCTTTGATCCTCGCTTAATGCCCCGTCGGATTTCCTGCGGGGCATTTTTTTGAGTCCATGGACTCCAATCCTTAGAACTTTTCGGTGGAAATAGTTCCAACCATTGGAGAAATTGAGGTAAAAACTTCCAACGTTTGGAACTGGCCCGAAGTGTCGGGCTTTATAGAACTGCGTCGGAACACCGCGCTTTCGCGTTCGCCAAGGCTTTGGCGGGGCGGGTCTCGGCACAAGGGCGGTGCGTTTTCCAATGCTTGGAAAAATGCGCCCCTATGCAATAGGGTGGAAAAGGAAAAATTTTATGAGTGAGAAAAAATGCCCGTTGAATTGTGAGCAGCTCGAAGAGTTGACGACCGAATTTCCCACGCCGTTTCATCTGTATGATGAAGCCGCGATCCGCGCCAACGCCTGCGCCCTGAAGGCGGCCTTTGCTTGGAACCCCGGCTTTAAGGAATATTTTGCCGTAAAGGCGACGCCGAACCCGTACATCATGAAGGTCCTCAAGGAGGAGGGGTTTGGTGCGGATTGCTCATCTTATCCAGAGTTGCTTTTATCGGAATCGATCGGGCTGTCGGGCGAGGAGATTATTTTCACCTCTAACGATACACCGGCTTATGAATACGCAAAGGCGAAAGAGATAGGGGCGATCATCAATTTGGATGATATCAGCCACATGGAGTATCTGGAACGTAATGTCGGCCTGCCGGAGCTGATCTGTTTCCGCTACAACCCCGGTGCGCTCAAGGGCGGCAACGAGATTATCGGTCATCCGGAGGAGGCAAAATACGGCTTTGTCCGTGAGCAGCTGTTCGAAGGTTACCGCATCATGCGTGACAAGGGCGTGAAGCGGTTCGGCTTGCACACGATGGTGGCGTCCAATGAGCTCGACGGAAAATATTTCATCGAGACTGCCCAGATCCTCTTCGATCTGGTCAAAGAGCTTTCCAGTGAGCTCGGTATTGAGTTTGAGTTTGTGAACATCGGTGGCGGAATCGGCATTCCTTACCGGTCGGAAGATGTTGCGGTTGATTTGGCCGCCGTGGGCGAGGGGATCCGCGAGCTGTACGAGGCGGCTGGCTTCACCTCGCTGGATGTGCGCATGGAGTGCGGTCGGATGATTACCGGGCCGTACGGCTGGCTCGTCAGCCGGGTGCTCCACAAAAAAGACACGTATAAGAAGTACGTCGGGCTCGATAGCTGCATGGCCGATTTGATGCGTCCGGGCATGTACGGTGCCTATCATCACGTTACTGTGCCCGGCAAAGAGGGCCTTGCGCACGATTATGTTTGCGACGTGACCGGTTCGCTTTGCGAGAACAACGACAAGTTCGCCATTGACCGCGTGATCCCCGAGCCGGCGATCGGCGATCTGGTTGTGATTCATGATGCCGGTGCGCACGGGCATTCCATGGGCTTTAACTACAACGGCAAGCTGCGTTCTGCCGAATTGCTACTGCGCGAGGACGGCAGCGTTGTCCAGATTCGCCGCGCCGAAACGGTAGAGGACCATTTTGCGACTCTTGACATTGAAGGGTTGAAACGCTTTTCCGTTTAGTGCATTATTAACAACTTGAGGAGGACTAGATGTTGCAGGGAGCCCATACTGCTATTGTTACGCCGTTTAATAAGGATGGATCGATTGACTTCGGTAAATACCGGGAGTTGATCAATATTCAGATTGCGAATGGAATCGACGGGATTGTGCCGGTTGGCACGACCGGCGAGTCGCCTACGCTTAAACCGGCTGAGCATCTCAAAGTGATTGAACAGACCGTGGACGTTGTGAGCGGCCGGGCTAAAGTGATTGCGGGAACCGGTGCTAACTCCACTTCCGAGGCGGTGGAGCTGACGCGCGAGGCAAAAGAATTTGGCATCGATGCCACGCTGCAGGTGACTCCGTACTACAATAAGCCCAATCAGGAAGGGCTCTATCGTCATTTTTCATTGGTCGCTGATCTCGGTGTGCCGGTGGTGCTCTATAATGTGCCTGGTCGTTCCAGCCTCGAAATCGCCATTGAAACCGTCGCACGGCTTGCCGACCACGAAGGGGTCGTTGCGGTCAAAGAGGCCGGCGGCGATGTAGCACGCGTGAAACAAATTCTCGATGTTTGCAGCATCGAAGTGCTGTCTGGCGACGACGGGCTGGCGCTGCCGATGATGCGCGACGGAGCGGTCGGGCTGATCAGTGTGGCCTCCAATGTGGTGCCGGGTGTGGTCGCCTCGCTGGTGCATGCCGCACTGGAAGGACAGTGGGATGCCGCGCAGCTCCTGCATGACCGTTATGCCGGGCTTTTTGACGCGATGTTTTTTGATACCAATCCGATTCCAGTAAAAGCCGCGCTGGCGATGCTGGGACAAATTGAAGAGGTGTATCGCTTACCGCTTTGTTCAATGGAAGACGCTCTGAGACAAGACCTGAAAGAGGTTCTTTCGGGTCTGGAGTTGTTGTAGAAAACAGAAAAGGAGAGAAAATGAAGATAGCATGTTCATGTATAGTGATGGTTCTGTTGCTGTCGGGTTGTACAACAACCGGCAAAGTGGATCAGATGATTGATGGCACAGTTACCCCGCAGATCGAACAGATCAATGCGCAGCTCAGTGCGCAGGTGGATGCTCAGGCTGTTGCCGCTGCCGCGACACTTGAAGACATGAAGGTCTTTGTTGATCGTCTCGGTAAGACGCTCGATAAAGATGTGAAATCTCTCCAGTCGGGTGTGGATGGTCTGAAAGGCCAGATCGCTACCATCAAAAAAGATGTGGGGGGAACGAAGTCTGATGTTAAAGGCGTAGATGCTGAAGTCAGCAAGATGGATTCATCCATCAAATCGCTTTCCGGTAACGTTGACTCAATGAAAGACACTGTTGAGTCGCTGAAGGCTCAAACTGCTGCTGCAAAAGCTGCCGCAGATGCTGCTACGAAAACAGCGGCCCGTGCGATCAGTGGCACGAAGTAGGCGTTTCCAAATCGCTTAGAAGTTCGCCGCTGGCCGACCACGAAAGGTTAGGCCGGCGGCGATGTAGTACGCGTGAAACAAATTCTCGATATCTGTAGCATCGAAGTGCTGTTTGGGACAAATCGAAGAGGTGTACCGTGTACCGCTTTATTTAATGGAAGACGCTCTGAAACAAGACCTGAAAGAGGTTCTTTCGGGTCTGGAGTTGTTGTAGAAAATATAAAAGGAGAGAAAATGAAGATAGCATGTTCATGTTTGGTGATGGTTCTGCTGCTGTCGGGGTGTACAACAACCGGCAAAGTGGATCAGATGATTAATGGCACATTTACCCCGCAGATCGAACAGGTCAATTCGCAGCTCAATATGCAGATGGATACTCAGGCTGTTGCCGCTGCCGCGACACTTGAAGACATGAAGGGTTTTGTCGATCGTCTCGGTAAGACGCTGGATAAAGATGTAAAATCTCTCCAGTCGGGTGTGGAGGGTCTGAAAGGCCAGATCGCTACCATCAAAAAAGATGTGGGCGGAACGAAGTCTGATGTTAAAGGCGTAGATGCTGAAGTCAGCAAGCTGGATTCATCCATTAAATCGCTTTCCGGTAACGTCGACTCATTGAAGAACGCTGTTGAGTCGCTGAAGGCTCTAACGGCCGATGCGAAAGCAACAGCAGAAGCTGCGTCCAAAGCCGCCGCCGTTACCCGCACGACTCCGGAAGTAGCCCCGGCCACCACAGAGTCCCCGAAGAAGGGCTGGTTCCACTGGTTCCGTAAATAAGCCGGCGGGGGATGCCCCGAAGGATACAGCCGCTCCGGTTAGTCGGGGCGGTTTTTTTATGTCCGTTAGGCTCAAGGAGAATGAAAATCCATGAAGTAGGGGCTCGGTCCGTCCCGCCAAAAAGGGGTAAATAGCTTCTTCAAACGCTTGTCGATCAGTTCATTTGCCTTTATAATAAGCAGTGTTTAAACAACTGCGAAAGGAAAAAAGATATGTCTACTGTGAGTGAAGTGCTTAGAAAAAAAGAAGGCGGAATTCTATCGGTATCCCCAGATACTGTTGTTTTTGAAGCGATCGAACAAATGGCCGAACGTTCCGCCGGAACCGCACTGGTGATGGAGGGCGATCAACTGGTAGGGATCGTCTCCGAACGCGACTTTATCCGGAAGCTTTATTTGCAGAAGAAGTATGGGCAGGGGGTCACCGTCAATGAAATCATGTCCACCGAACTCACCACCGTGTCCCCTGACGAACCGCTCGAAAACTGCATGACCACCATGACCGCCAAACGGATCCGCCATCTGCCGGTTTTGGAAGATGGCAAAGTGGTCGGTATTCTCTCGATCGGCGACATCGTAAAATACATGACCGAAGAGAAAGATTTCGAAATTAAAAACCTGCAGAGCTACATTTCCGGTCCCGGACTCTAAGGTTCCAAACTTTGTAAAAATATCTGTGCCGCCATGCTATGGCGTTCCAGACATTGGAAAAAAGAAAGCTGCCCTCCTATTCGGGGCGGCTATTCTTTTGCTTCAAATGGCTCTTCGGACAGACCCTCCCCTTTTTTGACCAGCTTCTCGATCTTCTGTTCCACTTCCGTCAGTTTCTTGGAGCACAGGGTCACCAGCGTGGAGCCCTCCTCAAAATGTTTAATCATCTCTTCGAGTGCCAGCTCGCCGCTCTCCATCTCGTCCACGATGGCTTCGAGCCGCTCCAGTGATTTTTCAAAATCGACAGTTTTTTCAGCCATGGGTTGCTCCTTGGGTTATTGGATTAGAGGAGTAGTGAATTAATGGATTTGCAGGTGCAGGTCTCTGTCCAGTCATCAATCCATTCATCCTTCACTCCAATACTCCATCGTTGTTTTTTACTTCTGAGGTAACGCTTCCTTTTGCAAATCGGGTTTTTAGCAGATCGCCTTTTTTCACGGTGGTCGCATCGCGCACGACCGTGCCGTCTTCCGTTTCGGTCAGACTGTAGCCGCGGTCGAGAACGCCGAGTGGACTCAGTGCACGCAGCTGCGCTTCAATTCTCCGAAGAGGCTGTTTGCGCGTCGAGATGGCATCTTTCACTTCATAGGCCAAGCGCACAGAGACTGCATCAACGGCCTGTTGCCTTTGTTGCAGGCCAGCACGCAGGGTCTGCGTTATCGCTTGCTGTAGGCCGGGCAGGCGTTGCTTCTGAATGGTAACTGAGTTTTTCAACTCGTGGGTCAGGCGCAGGGCGGCTTCATCGATCCGCTGTTGCCGTTGCTGTAGTCCCGCGCGTAGGCTTTGGTTCATCGACTGCCGGAAGCCGGGGATTTTTTCTCGTAGCACCAGCGCGCGGTTTTGTAGCGACCCGCCGAGGCGAGCGGCCAACCGTGCGACCTGACTTTCGAGCTCGCTCTGTACCGGCACCGCCAGCTCAGCGGCTGCCGAAGGCGTCGGTGCGCGCACATCCGCCACAAAATCGGCAATCGTAAAGTCGATCTCGTGTCCAACGGCGGAAATGATTGGAATATTCGACTCTGCAATCGCGCGCGCGACCACTTCCTCGTTGAACGCCCATAAATCTTCAACACTTCCGCCGCCACGTCCAACAATCAGGAGGTCGATCCCTAAAGTGGGACAGGCTTCCAGCCTGTCTACCCGCGCAACGGCCGTCCCCGCAGAGTGATCCAAATTTTGCTGAATATACTCCGTGTAAAACGTCAGCTGTTCAGGGTTCCGCACGATGTGGTCATAGGACTTATCCTGCCAAATCGCCCCGGCATTTCCGGTTCGTTTGTTCAGTTCGTTTGATGTGAAAGATTTCCACGAGTGTAGGATGTCGCTGAGTTCAAATTCAGGATTTGGTGAGACCAGTACATGAACATGGTTTGCCATGATTACATAAGAGCCGAGTTGATACCGTTCGCCGGCGAAATGAGTTAAGGCGTGTTCAATGATTTCAGCGTTTTCTTTTTTCTTCAGAATGCACGATCCGGTTCCTGCATCTAACCAATCCTCCATCTTCTTGCTGAAAAGCTGAGTGTATTCTTCCAGTTCCTCGGCGGAATACGGTTCCGTGTGGTTTTTTTGCCAGTGACACCGTTCGTCACACCACGCTTTTAATTTCTCTTGCGGCAGAGAGTCAGCCAGACGGAAGGTGATGAAATAGGTTGTGCCATCCTGTGTCCAGTGCGGTAGATGTCGC
>Ga0307990_1003100_pt1 | contig 12899 bp, 22 predicted proteins | sample EllFjometagen129_FD_203168 | JGI IMG/M metagenome (GOLD analysis project Ga0307990, IMG submission 203168) | Marine microbial communities from Ellis Fjord, Antarctic Ocean - #129 | ecosystem: Environmental > Aquatic > Marine > Unclassified | place: Southern Ocean | collected 2014-10-08
ACAAAGCCGACGCCCATGACGACGACAATTTCGTGGCCGAGTTTTTTATGTTCAGCGACCAGGGTGGCGAGGCGGGTGTTTTCGGCTTGGTAATCGGCTTCGACGGGGAGAGGGAATTCTTCGCCGGTCGGGCTCGTGGAGGTTGTGGGGGTGGTCATGGGGTTTCCTTTTTTATGGCCACAGACACACACAGACAGACACAGACAGGGTCAAGGGCAAGGGCAGAAAGGCGGTTGCTTGCGGCTTGGTAGTCAGCTTCGGTGGTGGTTGTGGGGGTGGTCATGGGGTTTCCTTTTTTGTTTTTTTTGTTTATGGCCACTGACACAGACAGGGTCAAGGGCGGTAATGGGCTCAAAGGACAAATCTTTTAATTTCTGCTTTTGGGTGGGTAAAGTTAATCAGTAAGCCGATTTCAAAGCCTGTTGCTTTTAAATAATTTAAAATCTGGGCCTCATGACATTTATCCAGTGCTCTAACACTCTTCAGTTCTAGAATAACCAAACCCTCAACCACTATATCTGCAAAATAAGCGCCCACAGTTCGCCCTTTATAACTGACCTCAACCGAAACTTGACTTTCAGCTTTCAGCCCTCGTTCCTGCAATTCGATCAATAGTGCGTTTTCATAAACTTTTTCAAGAAATCCGGGCCCAAGCACACGATTCACTTCAAATACAGCGCCATTGATCTGATAAGTTATGTCGTTAATTTCCATATTATTTTTGCCACATCACTAAGGGCACTTCCGATGGTCGCGACACACGCAAACGAACACAGACTTTAAAGGACAGCGGTCGGTAGTACCCTGCGGAAATACAGAGGGGGTTTATATATGGTTTACGGGGAAATTGCAATCAGTCAAAAGTATGAAAAAAGGATGCATTTTTATGATTTTTCTTATGGCCATACCACAAGGGCACTTCCGATGGTCGCAGACACACACCGACGGACACAGACAAAACCGAGACAAAACCGGAGAGACAAAACCGGGGACAAGACAAAACCGGGGACATAATACCTATTTATCCACTTTACGGGAAAAACCTGGGCATAATCCCTATTTCCTCTAAACCCGCTCATATTTACGCGATCTACAGCATTTAACTGAAAAAAAACAAAATCAAGACGACAAGTAATAATATCGACAAGATATAATAGTGATAAAGCTGTCATCGACGGCATACACTAAACGATTGGTCTCGTCGATTCGACGAGACCAAAAGCCGGACAAATTTTCGCGCAACGGTTCCGGCTTACCAATTCCCACAAAAGGTTGCCTCTTTGCATCTTCAAGCAACCTATTAATCCGCTTGAGGGTTTTTCTATCCTGTGATTGCCAATAGAGGTATCCTTGCCATGCTTCATCCGTCCAGGCAAGTAGTCTACCCATCAATCAATCCCTTTTCTTGAACTTTTCCATCTTTAAATTGTGCAATTGATTTTGCCAGATGTGCGGCATTAGCGGGCGACCTGAGAAGGTGAAATGTCTCCATATAGCTATTAAAGGTGTTCAGGGACATAACCACCGCATTTTCTGAATCCCGCCTGGTGATTACAGTGTAGTCGGCATCATCAACAACTTGATCGAGAACGGATTTCAAATTATTTCTAGCTTCGCTAAAGTTGACAACCCGCATTATAGCCTCCTTAATCCACAAACGTGGGATACTGTCGATACATCGGAATATAACATACCCACCTAAACTTGTACAATATTTTGTGCAAGTTTAGGTGGGTCAGCCGGTTTTTTTCATTTGTAATGCCATTCAGGAGGAATGCTGGTTAGCGGCAGAGTGCTGATTCGGTCAGACAGGGAATACATTCTTTCTCCGGGATAAATTACCCACAGGTGCTCAAGTGTTAGATCCTTAACCGCGCTCTTCATGGATGGTGTCAATTTGGGTGTACTTCCATATTTATATTCAATGGCCCAATTACGACCTTGATCCTGCCAGAAAAGATCAACTTCGGCACCTGAGTGCGTCGCCCAAAAAGCGAGTTCCTCACTGCGCTTGCCAATGGCACGAATTACGATCTCAAGGGCAAATCCCTCCCAAGATGCAGCAAGCTTGTTATGGGTCATAAGATCACGCTCAGATCCTACAGATAAAAGGGAATGAAGCAACCCTGAATCACGGACATAAAGTTTGGGACTTTTGACCAGCCGTTTACTCGTATTCATATGCCACGGATGCAGCAGACGTACCATGAATGTACCCTCAAGAATATCAAGGTAGCGGCGGACCGTCATATCTGAAATGCCAAATGAACGAGCAAACTCGGAATAATTGACGGTTTGTCCGTGATAGTGACATAACATGGTCCAGAATCGTCGCAACGTTGCTGCCGGAATGGTAATGCCAAACTGGGGAATATCGCGCTCCAGAAAACTGGCAATATATTGTTGTCGCCAACGTTGGCTTTGAGCATCGCTGCGAGCCATAAACGCCAGCGGCAAGCCACCGTTTAACCACAGTTTCCGCCACTGATCAACGCCCACGTCAATCATACGAAAGCCTTGCAGTTCATGGTAGGCAATCCTTCCGGCCAGTGATTCCGACGATTGACGAATCAAGTCTCGCGAAGCGCTGCCGAGAATCAGGTAGCGCTGATCTTTTCGGGTATCGACTAAATAACGGATTAAGGGAAAAAGTTCGGGAATTCGCTGAATCTCATCGATGACAATCAACCCTGAAAGTGGTTCCAGCGCAAGTTTTGCTTCCGCTAGCATCGCTTGATCGGTTGGATCTTCCAGATCAAAAAAATGGTCTGCCTTGAATTCGTGGGCAAGAGTTGTTTTCCCGGACTGACGCGGCCCTAAAATAGCAGTAACCGGGAACTCGGCCATCAGCGTCAGCAACTCATCTTTATCATGTTTGCGTTTTATCATAGGTACTATATTAGCGCACAAGCATTGAAAAGTCAACTTTCGGATATGAATTTTCAATCAGCATAAACACCAAATAAAACTAGATCATCAAACTTCATCTGTTTTGCAAGAAGCTTTTTATACTCTTTTAGCTTTGCAATAACTTCTGTTTTATCCGCGTATGAAGCTCCTCAGTTTCTTGTAAAATTTGAGTGCGACGTTCTTCCGTTAAACTTTTCATTAAGCGATCTTTATTGGGGGGCTGACAGAAATGGTTGGAGTAATCGTGGGTTTTCCTTTTAGGTAAATTTTTTATAGCCACTGACACACACCGACGAACACAGACAAAACCGACGCACAATCCCGATTTAATCTGAACCTGCAATCGTCAGAATACTTATTCTGGTCGCTTGCCAGGGTGCTGTCTGTTATCAAAAATCGAACCCTAACCCTCGTCGCTGCTTTTCATACCAGGCAATGGCAATATCTAAATCATCTTTGGCCCTGGTAGTATAGCTCAATTTCATTTATATTTCCCGCGCAATTCATCATGCGTTGACTCCCAGTCATGCAAATCAAGTTTTCCTCTCTTATATTCCTGGTACCTTCTATCCAACTCTTTTTTCTGCCACTCAGGCATCGGGAGTTCAAAGTTACTTATGGCGATGGAATCCCATACATCTTCGACAAGTAGCAATTTTTCAGCTAATTCCAATCTGTCAATTTCAAGTTTAATTTCTTCTGGTCTCATTTTCTCACCTCATTTCAGATGGGTAGTGCTTGGTTCCTTATTTTTCTACTACTTTCCAGCAATTTCTTCATATGGCGGCGTCCGACCTAAACCTTTGACTTAATAACCGGTGTGGGGCTGGTGGAGGTTGTTGGACGCACACAGACAAAGGCAGACAAGGGCAAAAGACGGTTGTTTTCGGCCTGGAAGTCGGCTTCGACGGGGAAAAGGAATTTTTCTCAGGTCGAGTTTATGGATATGGTTGAGTTAGTCGAAGTTTTGTTAGTCATATTTTTTCTTCGTGACGTATAAAGGAGTTCGTCAACTTCAATTAGCATACTACTGGTTATTTATTCTTTCTTGAAACTCAGGGTAAAGTACTCTCTTTCCATGCACAACAGCCAATACATAAACCACTCGCCCCCTAACCTCATAAATAACCCTGTAATTATACACAAAATGCTCTCTTACAGAATCATCATTTTCTTCAGGTACAATACGCCCTGCAAAAGGAAATAATTCAAGATTCTTTGTTGTATCGATAATCTTTGTCACAACTGAACTCGCATAGAAAAATGAATCTTTTTCGATATATTTGGCGATTGACTCAACATCACACAATGATTCTTCCGTCCAAATTACTTCATAATCCATTTATCAAGCCTTTTTTCCACTTCTGACTGCGAATGAATTTTTCTATCTTTTATTTGTTGTCGAGCATTTTTCAGCTTCTCTGCAACATAGAGATGGTACTGAATATCCTCAAAGGTACTCTCATCCGGAAGCTTTTGTATCAGATTTTCTGCTTCCAATTTTTCTGTAGCCAGCATTTTATCCTCCTAAAAGAAACAGTACTTAAATTTATTCGGCGATATGTATTTATTAACTGTAAATTCACTTTTCTGCAACCTCTTCCTTCAATCGTTTCATATGGCCACAGCAAAGAGGGTTTTGATCTGGGTATCGCTGAGCATGGCAAAGCAGTCGATGATGACGGCGGGATTGCCGACCATGGCGATTATTTGTTCGGGTTCGAGTTCCTTATAGGCGTCGTGGCGGACGGCGAGGATGACGGCATCGACGCCTTTGAGGGAGGCTTTCAGATCTTTGCTGATGCGAATATCGGAGAGGCTCTCTTGATTGCGGAAAAAGCGGGACCAGGAGTGGCCGGGGGCCGGATAGGTATCTTGTTTTTCGAGTTCCCACCAATGTTTGACATAGGGGTCGTGAACTTGAAGGTCAGGAAACGGGGTCAGGCTTGACAAATGGGTACAAGAACGGCAAGGCCAGGGTTGTGACGCAGGTAAACCAAGTCATCTTTCATAGCGGTCTTGCCTGACTGAGAATAGTTTCACGCAGGTATGGGCTTAGCCCCTTTTCTGTCACAACATCCACCCTACGACTGATACGCTCCTCAAGCTCTTGTTTGAACCCGATCAGATCAAGGAGGTCGCGCCCTTGTTCAAGATCGACCAAAAGGTCCAGGTCGCTGTTATCATCGACATTACCATCGGCAAAGGAACCGAAAACCCGAATTTTTCTCGCTCCATACCGATCCGCAATCTGAAGAATGGACGGTGTGTATTGTTGCAAGGTTGACATAACCATGATTAGAGACCTCTTCAAATTACTATTTTTTAGTTACGCCCGAAGGTTATTGGGGTGCTGATGAGCAGAGCGGCCGGGCCTGAAACCATAGGAAAAATCTTCAAAATCTTCTTCAAAATTGGTTCCAGAATCAACAGAGCCGCCAAGCCGGGTCTCCCAGGTTCCTCGACCAATCTTTCCCCACGCGCTGTCTCCAATCACCCCGGGAGGCCCAATGGCTGCATTTACTTGTTGCTTCACCATTGACAACGGGCTTCACCTTGATCCGGCAGGCTGGCCACTCTCAAAATGTGTAACGAGGCCGAAACGAGTACATTTGCATTACGGCTCGCGGGTTCACTCGGCGGGGCTTCGGAAACCAAGATTACTCCGGGCTCCGCCCGCTCTGCTATATGTTGAGCAAGCAATTAACATAGTGCCTACTTTTCAAGGCACAAGATTGGCCAGGCTTAGCCTGGCGCACCAGACGGACACAGACAAGGGCAGAAAGGCGGTTATCAGGGAATTCTTCGCGGGTCGGGATGGTTGGAGTGGTCACAGGTTTTCCTCGGCGTAGATCAGCCATGCTCTGCTTTCATCTTTCATAGTTCACCTTACCCTAGATAATGTCGTCTTTTTCCAATTGGGTTAAATACATATTATCTCTCCAACAGCTATAAAAACTTGCCTACTCGACAATGACAGAGCCGACTTAGCCGCGATGACCGGCGATGTAGATTTTTTTGGTTTTTATCATTTATTTTAATAGCCACTGACACACACGGTCAGACACAGACAAAACCGGGGTCATAATCACGATTTTGTCTAAATTCGTAGAATATGAATTTGGACGGGTATATTTTAGGCTATTTTGCACGATGGCATCACAATTCTGACTCAACTATCTCAGCTATCTTCATTAAATGCCTTTGCAATCCTATTTTTAATGGAACATTGCCGTGCACAGGAACAGATATGCGGGCGAGATTCCCTGTTTTAGCGTAAATATGGTGACTTCCAGTAATACGCTTCGACATCCATCCTTTCAATTCTAAAAGGCGGCAAAAGCGCTTTCCACTAACTGCCTTCAAATTGCTATCTCCATTATTTTATCATTTTTTGAGATAACAATGTCTTGAACATCAACAGACAAACAACCTTCCACAGCTTCGTAAATATTACTTAACAACTCGTCAAAAGAGTCTCCCTGGGTAACGCAACCAGGAATAGATGGCACTTCTGCCCAATACCCACCTTCATCTGCTTCATGTATCACCACTTTTAATTTCATAATTTTTCATCCCCCGACGTTTCTTTGTTTGACAGATTGTACTTATTTAACTGTAAATCTATTTCTCTGCAACCTCTTCCTTCAACCGTTTCATATGGCCATACCACAAGAGGCACTTCATATGGCCACACCACAAGGGCACTTCCGATGGTCGCAGACACACACCGACGGACACAGACAAAACCTGGTCATAATCACGCTTTCCTCTAAACCCGCTCATATTTACGCGATCTATAGCATTTAACTGAAAAAAAACAAAATCAAGACGACAAGTAATGATATCGACAAGATATAATAGTGATAAAGCTGTCATCGACGGCATACACTAAACGATTGGTCTCGTCGATTCGACGAGACCAAAAGCCGGACAAATTTTCGCGCAACGGTTCCGGCTTACCAATTCCTACAAAAGGTTGCCTCTTTGCATCTTCAAGCAACCTATTAATCCGCTTGGGGGTTTTTCTATCCTGTGATTGCCAATAGAGGTATCCTTGCCATGCTTCATCCGTCCAGGCAAGTAGTCTACCCATCAATCAATCCCTTTTCTTGAACTTTTCCATCTTTAAATTGTGCAATTGATTTTGCCAGATGTGCGGCATTAGCGGGCGACCTGAGAAGGTGAAATGTCTCCATATAGCTATTAAAGGTGTTCAGGGACATAACCACCGCATTTTCTGAATCCCGCCTGGTGATTACAGTGTAGTCGGCATCATCAACAACTTGATCGAGAACGGATTTCAAATTATTTCTAGCTTCGCTAAAGTTGACAACCCGCATTATAGCCTCCTTAATCCACAAACGTGGGATACTGTCGATACATCGGAATATAACATACCCACCTAAACTTGTACAATATTTTGTGCAAGTTTAGGTGGGTCAGCCGGTTTTTTTCATTTGTAATGCCATTCAGGAGGAATGCTGGCTAGCGGCAGGGTACTGATTCGGTCAGACAGGGAATACATTCTTTCTCCGGGATAAATTACCCAAAGGTGCTCAAGTGTTAGATCCTTAACCGCGCTCTTCATGGATGGTGTCAATTTGGGTGTACTTCCATACTCATATTCAATGGCCCAGTTGCATCCTTGATCCTGCCAGAAAAGATCAACTTCGGCACCTGAGTGCGTCGCCCAAAAAGCGAGTTCCTCACTGCGCTTGCCAATGGCACGAATTACGATCTCAAGAGCAAATCCCTCCCAAGATGCACCAAGTTTGTTGTGGGTCATAAGATCACGCTCAGATCCTACAGATAACAGGGAATGAAGCAACCCTGAATCACGGACATAAAGTTTGGGACTTTTGACCAGCCGTTTACTCGTATTCATATGCCACGGATGCAGCAGACGAACCATGAATGTACCCTCAAGAATATCAAGGTAGCGGCGGACCGTCATATCTGAAATGCCAAACGAGCGGGCCAGCTCGGAATAATTGACGGTTTGTCCGTGGTAGTGACATAACATGGTCCAGAACCGTCAATAGACTTGACAAAAAGTACAGATGTTGTACAATTGTCGTAACTCTTCAGCTAATCCGCGGAAACAGGGGACACGATCCCGATTTCCTACGGAGAATCAGGTCATGTCCCCTGTTTCCGCAAGAAATCACAAAAATACAACACGCTGAACAGTTACCAATTGTCTTTATAAGATGATATGGAGGTCATTATGGATATTGTTGTTGACACATCTGCATTAATCGCAGTGATTGTCGGTGAACATGAGCGAGAAAAAATTATCGAAATCACAAAAGGGAACACCCTTATTGGGCCAGGGTCTATCCCTTGGGAAATAGGCAACGCTTTTTCTGCTATGTTCAAACAAAATAGACTGTCAGTTGAGGAAGCTCAAAAGGGTCTATTAATTTTTGACAGTATCCCACTTCGTTATATTGAGCCAGATTTTGTGAAGGTGTTGCATTTATCTAAACAAACCGGAATGTATGCATATGATGCGTATTTTTTGGATTGTGCTATCAGGCATAAAGCGCCGCTATTGACATTGGATAAAAAACTCAAGATGTCTGCTCAAAATCTCAATATTGAAACAATGGAGGTTTGAAATGCAAGTATATACATATTCGGAAGCCAGACAAAAATTTGCTACAGTTCTTAAGCAAGCAGAGAGTACAGGCAAGGTAATAATTCGGAGAAAAGATGGTCGAACTTTTGCTTTAGTTCCCGAGAAGAGTGTATTTTCGCCCTTGGATGTTCCTCTGATTAAAGCTGATGTGACAACAGAAGAGATTGTCGATATAGTACGAGCGGGAAGGGAACGGTAGATGTAAAAGTCAAGCACCTGGAAAACCGGGGACATAACCTGGAAAACCGGGGACATAATACCTATTTATCTCCCCACGCAGAAACTGGGGACACGCAGAAACTGGGGGCACGCAGAAACTGGGGACACGATCCCGATTTCCTACGGAGAATCAGGTCATGTCCCCAGTTTCTGCTGGACTTCATAACCGGCGGCGAAAAAGGTTTTGATTTGATCGTCGCTGAGCATAGCAAAGCAGTCGATGATGACGACGAACAATGACCGTGCCGACTAAGCCGCAATGACCAGCGATGTAGATTTTTTTGCCACAGAAGCACACAGACAAAACCGGACAAGGGCAATACCTAGACAACGACCAGCAAAAGTACAGGGAGGTGTTTATACATGATTAGTTAGACGTTTACAATCCGTACATAGTATGAAAAAAGGTCTAATTTATTTTCAACTGGCTTCTTTTAAGAATCCACTAGCGTATTTGTGAAGTACACTTCCAATTAATGTTTGATAAGGTATGCCTTCCCTTGCTGCTCTTCTTTGTAAAGCGGAAAGGTCATTTTCAGTGATCCTGATGTTGATCTTACGGTTCTTTTTCATCGTATTGCAGGCTATTGCCTGGTAATCAGTTCGCAGTTCCGAGGGCTTTAGCTTTCCATTTTCATATGCCTCTAATATTTCTTTCTCATATTCATCAAGGCCTATATTTTTTTGTTTTTTAACCATTTTGTCCTCCAAGGTATTTCTTGGTAGCTTTCCTGCTTGCGGAAAAAGCGGGACCAGGAGTGGCCGGAAGCCGGATAGGTCTCCTGTTTACGGGTATCGTTGATATCAATTGCCATTGGCGTAATTTTTAAGATATCATCTTCAAAATCCATGAGCGTATGGTAAGACCAGACACCTAAGCCCCCGTCTTTGGGGAGGCAATAGCCGCCGATACCGGGGCCAGGGGATCCCTCACAGGTCGGGCTTATGAAGGTTGTAAGAAAGGTCATGGGGTTTCCATTGGGGGTCTGGCGGTTAATTTTTATTGATCCATACCACAAGGGCACTCCCTTCGGTCGCAACTCACACTGACGGAGACAGACTAAAGCACAAGCGAAGATCTTTTTATTTCTAGAAGTATAAATAAGCCTACCTGGCACTTTTACTTCTCTCAAGCATTGCTTTACGACTAACCTCTTCCACACTCAGGTCGTAGGCTAAATTTGTTTGCCGCCACTTCGTATAGTCGAATGGTTCTCTTTGGATTAGAGCTACAAATCGTTCAGCTTCAACATCTCCTAAATAGCGAGAGAGAAGCTGAATACCTTTCACCTTAATCTCCGTATCAGTAATCATGCCGACACCTCTTTGATAAAACCAATTGGGTCCGTTATTTTCACACCTGTCACAAGTCCTGCCTTATTAAGAACACCATCATCAGTAGTCAAGAAATAATCTACACCTACCTCTATGGCGCAAGCTAAATGTAAAGAATCCATTTCTTTGATCCCTTGTTGGCGTACCATTTTTGCTGCCTTAATTATTGAGCTATTCTCAATAATATCTTTTTTTGAATAAACACGCCATTTTGCAATCTGTTCTCGTCGTTCCCTAAATGGGTTTTGGCTATTTTCATAGTCTAAAATATATGACCACACCAACCTATATAATCCCGAACGAATATTTGTTTGTATCTGTAACTTAGCTACTGTTTCGAGGTATATCCTAAGTTGAGATTGATCATCAAACGGTCTATTAAAGCAGCAATTATCAAGATAGAGTAACATATTTTTCAGCCCCAAGCCATAACTTTGCAAATCAACGGTTATAAAAAATCTCGTATTCTTTTAAATTACTGTAGACCTATTTCACGCAACTTCTTCTTTTAAACGTTTCATATGCCCGCGCCCTAAACCTTTAACTTCATAGCCCGCGGCGAAAAAGGTTTTGATTTGGGTGTCGCTGAGCATGGCGAAGCAGTCGATGATGACGGCGGGATTGCCGACCATGGCGATTATTTGTTCGGGTTCGAGTTCTTTGTAGGCGTCGTGGCGGACGGCGAGGATGACGGCATCGACACCTTTGAGAGAGGCTTTAAGATCTTTGCTGACGCGGAGATCGGAAAGACTTTCTTGGTTGCGGAAAAAGCGAAATCAACCATCAATTCCCGCCTTTTTCTCGATAAAAATTTTGGGAGTTACAATGTTATTCTCTGCAGGAAAATGCTTAGTGCTGCCGGTTATTAAATATTCAGCGTTCCCACTTACTGCCACTTCAAGAAACATTTTATCATCTTCATCCGAAAAATGAGTCTTCAGTGGCTCTGAAGCTATAAATTCACCCTCATATTTAATGAAATTAATTAATGGTTCGATCATTTCATGAGAAAAGTTAAACTTTTTCCGGCTTAAGACCTCTCTATATTCACCCATTATTCGATTATCGTATAAAATAGTCAGTTTTTCGTTTAAAATAAGATTTAAAATTTTTGCCGGCATACCTTTAGGGTTTATTAATGCCGAAACCAGAACATTCGTATCAAGGACAACCTTCATACATTCAGCCTCTCCTTGACTCACTTATTTCGTTTTGAATCTCATCGTCACTCAATAGCAAGTTACCATTCCGCATAGAAATCTCTTGCATACGTTCAACCGCATTAAGAGCTCTCGCCTTTCTTACAGACTTCAAAGTTGCTTCGATATTTGCGTCACTTAAAGGGGTTAACAAAGCGATGGGTTTACCATTGTTAGTTATCACCATCTCTTGTTCTTCCGGCAATTGCTTCCATATCTGTGCTGGTGACGTTCTAAAGTCTCTTACTGTAATAAATTTCATAAAATAACCTCCTAACTACCAAGCGTAACGCATTGTCACCCGTTTGTCAATAAACACTGAGCAGGACAGCAAATAATCGTAGTTATCTAAAGGGCCATAGGGATTGGTCGGCATTGCCGGGACGAAATTGGTTTTATACTGACGGTTAAAGGCGTAACACATCTCGATACCGGCGATCTTGGCCACGGCATAGGCACTTACCTATGGTCGCGGCACACGCAGACGGACACAGACAAAACCGAGGTCATAATCACGATGCTTTCAGGTTGGTATAATTAGTCTATTTTAAATATTTGCCTCTAGGAAGCAGGCTTTACGACTAACCTCTTCCACACTTGAAAAGCAATCAGAATCAGGGTCAGGTTGTTTCGGTCACTCTTAGATTGTAGGGCCTTATCAGTGTTTCAGCCGAGATACCCAGACTTTTCTGGAGCTTTCTTATCATATTGATAGATAGAGAACGTTTTTTGTTTAAAATTTCAGACACTCTTGCTCTTGATCCAAAAATTGGAATTAAATCATTGCGCGTAAGACCCTGACTTTCCATTTGATGAATGATGGCTTCAACTGGGTCAGGAGGAAGAACGGGATGATGCTTTTCCTCGTATGCTTCAATCAGGGTAACGAGCACATCAAGTTTGTCTCCTTCTGGCGTACCAATTTTTGCGGTCATTAAACTTTCAACTGTCAACAATGCTTCTTTGCAGTCAATTTCTGTTTTGATGGGCTTAATATTCATATTTTCACCTCAAATTATGGCGGAATTAATTTTGTCATACTCTTTATGGCTCCCCACAAAGCGAATATAAATGAAACCAAAATCGTAATTTACTGCTGCCACAAGACGGTACGTGTTGCCTTTAATATTGAAAATAACGCGATCATTGGCAATAAAGCTGGCATTTATATAATCTGATTTAATATCACTGGAAGTTTTCCATTTGGCAAATTTGACTTTTGCATGCCAGGCTTTTAATGGCTGTTCCGCATCTGGATGGACTGCCCAGAATTCTCTCAATATTTTTTTTGAAATTATCCTCATATTTACGACTATAACCCGTTACCATTTTGGGATCAAGTCATTTTTTTTAACATACCAGCAAATAACATAACTATTCTGACCCTCAAGAAACTGCAAGATAACTTTTACAGATTGATTGGAAAGTACTTTTGCAAACCATGTTGACATTACTCTCTATATAGCTTACAATCACACTATTAATAATGCTACTAACAAGACTGTTTAGCAGCTCACAGAACATTTCCTGTATGAAAAAACGAGAATCGGCCGATTAATCACAGGAGCAGGCAATATGAATATTTCAGCAAA